>ERZ837487.4435-NODE-4435-length-11002-cov-13.038641_pt1 | contig 11002 bp, 9 predicted proteins | sample MGYA00519911_ERZ837487 | MGnify/ENA primary metagenome ERZ837487 (study PRJEB31850, sample SAMEA3708818) | human gut metagenome | biome: human gut; feature: human-associated habitat; material: faeces | place: China | collected 2014 ...
ACAATGAATTTTTTGAAGCTCTCTCCATGCTGGAGCACGAGCGCGGCATCACCGCTGAGTATCTGATCGATAAGATCAAGGCAGCGATCGTGATCGCTGTCAAGAAGAACTACGAAGTGGAAGACAACAACGTCATGGTGGAGATCGACCCCGCCAACGGCAAATTCAACGTTGCTCTCATTCAGGATGTTGTGGCCGATGAGGACTGGTACGACGAGCACAGCGAGATCGGCATTACCGAGGCCCAGAACATCCGCAAGGATTACAAGGTGGGCGACCGCGTGGTCACTCCCCTCAAGACCAAGGACTTTGGCCGCATCGCCGCACAGACCGCAAAGCATGTCATCCGTCAGGGCATCCGCGAGGCCGAGCGCAGCCAGCAGCTGAGCGAGATCCAGTCCCGCGCCCATGACATCGTGCAGGCCACCGTCACCCGCGTGGACCCCGAAAAGGGCATCGTGGCCGTGGATCTGGGCAAGGGCGGCGAGGCCATCCTGCCCCGCAACGAGCAGGTGCCCGGTGAGACTTACACCGAGGGCCAGGTGCTGCAGGTCTACGTTGTGGACGTCGTCAGCGGCGACCGCGGCGCGCGCGTTATGATCAGCCGTACCCACCCGGGCCTGGTCAAGCGCCTGTTTGAGCTGGAAGTGCCTGAAATTTACGACGGCACTGTGGAAGTCAAGGCCATCAGCCGTGAGGCCGGTGCCCGCACCAAGATGGCAGTCTGGTCCAAGGACGCCAACGTCAACCCCGTTTCCGCCTGCATCGGTCCCCACGGTGACCGTGTGGCTGCTGTGGTCGAGAAGCTGGGCGGTGAGAAGATCGACATCGTTAAGTGGAGCGAGGATGTCTCCGAGTTCATCTCCGCGGCCCTCAGCCCGGCCAAGGTGCTCAAGGTGGAGCTGCTGCCCGGCGAGACCCGCTCCTGCCGTGTGACCGTGCCTGACCAGCAGCTGAGCCTGGCCATTGGCAACAAGGGCCAGAACGCCCGTCTCTGCGCGCGCCTGACCGGCTACAACATCGACATCCGTCCCGAGAGCGGCTACTATGGCGAGGACGAGGAGCCCAAAGCCGAGCAGCCCAAGACCGAAGAGACCGCTGAGTGATTCCAGCGCACCCACTGCCAAAGGAGGGAAATCGGATGGCACAAAAAAAGATCCCTGCCCGCCAGTGCATTGGCTGCATGACCAGCCGCCCCAAAAAGGAGCTGGTGCGGGTGGTGCGCGCCCCGAGCGGAGAGATCAGCATTGACCCGGTGGGCAAAAAGCCCGGCCGCGGCGCGTACCTCTGCCCGGACGCCGCCTGCCTTGCAAAGGCAAAAAAGAAAAAGGCGCTGGAGCGCTGCTTTGAGCAGCCGGTTCCCGCCGAAGTTTACGACGCGCTGGCCCGGCAGCTGGCCGCGGTAGAACAGGAGGCCGCACAGGATGGCAAAGAATAAGAACAACGCCCCCGCAAAGCCTGCGCTGGCCCCGGCAGATGCCCTGTACCAGGCCGTGAGCCTCTGCCGCAAGGCAGGCGCCCTGACCATGGGCTTTGACGCCGTGGAAGATGCCTGCGTCAAGGGCAAGGCGTGGCTGGTCATGGTGGCCAGCGACGCCAGCGCCAAGACCGTGCAGCGCTTGAACTATGCCGTAGGCGACCTGGTGGATGTGATCCCCATGCCGCTGACACAGGATAGACTGGCTGATATCAGCCATAAACCGGTGGCGGTGTATGCCGTGACCGACCGCAACCTCGCAAAGCTCTGCTTTGACCGCCTGACGGACTGTGGAGCAATCAAAAATGAGGAGGATATGAGCGAATGACCGTAAAATATAAAGTAAGCGATTTTGCAAAAGACCTGAATATTTCCGCCAAGAAAGTGCTGGATGAGCTGAACGCCATGGGCAGCACCGGCAAGAAGAACAGCTCCACTCTGGAGGAGAACGAGCTGAACTACCTGCTGGAGAAATTCAGCAAGGATCATAGCGAGACGGACCTGAGCGCTTATCTGAACAGCGCCAAGCAGCCCGCTGCCCCCAAGAACACGGAGAAGAAGCCCGAGCAGAAGAAAGCCGAGAAGCCCGCTGAGAAAAAGGCAGAGCCCAAGGCCGCCCAGAAGCCGGCTGAGAAGAAGTCGGAGCCTGCAAAAGCTGCCCAGCAGCCCCAGCAGAAAAACAATAACAGCAAGCATAACGAGAAGAAGCCCGAGCAGCATAAGAAGCGTGAGGAGAAGACCGTCTCCCTGAGCGAGCTGGCCCGTGAGACCGGTGCCAAGGCAAGCACTGCCCCGGCTCAGTCCGTCTCCGTCCGCCGCGAGGACAATCAGGTCACCGTGGATACCCGTACCGTGGATATGAACGTAGACCGCTTTGATGCCCGTTACGACGATCTGGCTTCCACCAAGAACACGGAGAACCGCCGCAAGCCTACCCCGCAGGGCAACAAGCAGAAGTTCACCCAGCGCGGCCAGCGTCAGCGCCAGCAGTTCCAGAAGGGCAAGCGCGAGACCGAGTTCGAGCGCCTGCAGCGCATCCAGCTGGAAAAGGCCCGCAACGCACAGCTGAAAGTCTCCATCCCGGATGAGATCACCGTCGGTGAGCTGGCTGCCCGCCTGAAGCAGCAGGCTGGTAAGGTCATTGCCAAATTCATGCAGATGGGTGAGATGCACGCCATCAACGACATCATCGATTTTGATACCGCTTCCCTGCTGGCCGAGGAGTTCCACGCAAAGGTCGAGCACGAGGTGCATGTGACCATCGAGGAGCGCCTGTTCACCCAGGAAGAGGATGCACAGAAAGACCTCGTCGAGCGTCCCCCGGTCGTCTGCGTCATGGGCCACGTTGACCACGGCAAGACCAGCATCCTGGATGCCATCCGCAAGACCAACGTCACCGCGGGCGAGGCCGGCGGCATCACCCAGGCCATCGGTGCTTATCAGGTCAAGATCAACGACAGCCTGATCACGTTCCTGGATACCCCGGGCCATGAGGCATTTACCTCCATGCGTGCCCGTGGTGCCAACATGACCGATATCGCGGTTCTGGTCGTGGCTGCCGACGACGGCATCATGCCCCAGACCATTGAGTCCATCAACCACGCCAAGGCTGCCAACGTCAAGGTCATCGTGGCCATCAACAAGATGGATAAGCCCACGGCCAACCCCGAGCGCGTCAAGGAGGGCCTGACCAAGTACGGCCTCATCCCCGAGGACTGGGGCGGCGACGTGGCCTGCATCCCTGTTTCTGCCATGACCGGCATGGGCATCAACGACCTGCTGGAGCGCATTGCGCTGGAAGCTGAGGTCATGGAGCTCAAGGCCAACCCCAACCGCCGCGCCAAGGGTGCGGTGGTCGAGGCCCGTCTGGACAAGGGCCAGGGCCCCATTGCCACCATCCTGGTGCAGAACGGCACCCTGCACTCCGGCGATGTCATCATTGCCGGTACCGCTGTGGGCCGTGTGCGTACCATGCGCAGCGATAAGGGCAAGCTGCTGAGCGATGCCGGCCCCTCCACCCCTGTGGAGATCACCGGCCTGACCGCTGTGCCCGAGGCAGGCGACCTGTTTGAGGCCGTTGAGGACGAGCGCCTGGCCCGTGAGCTGGCCGAGCAGCGCATTGCTGACGCCAAGGAGAAGCAGTTCTCCTCGTTCCAGAAAGTTACCCTGGATAACCTGTTCAGCCAGATGGCTCAGAACGATATGAAAGAGCTGGCCATCGTCGTCAAGGCCGACGTGCAGGGCTCTGCCGAGGCTGTCAAGCAGAGCCTCGAAAAGATCTCCAACGATGAGGTCCGCGTCCGCGTCATCCACGCCGGTGTCGGTGCCATCAGCAAGTCCGATGTGGATCTGGCCGATGCCTCCAACGCCATCATCATTGGCTTCAATGTCCGCCCGGACAACGTGGCCAAGGAAGAGGCCGCCGCTACCAAGGTCGAGATGCGGATGTACCGTGTCATTTACGATGCCATCAACGATGTCACCGACGCTATGAAGGGTATGCTGGCTCCCAAGTTCCGCGAGGTCTCTCTGGGCGAGCTGCAGGTCCGTCAGGTGTACAAGATCTCCAACGTCGGCACCGTTGCCGGCTGCCGCGTGACCAACGGCAAGATCACCCGCGACAGCAAGGTGCGCGTGGTCCGTGACGGCATCGTCATCACCGAGGACGAGATCGCGTCCCTGAAGCGCTTCAAGGACGACGCCAAGGAAGTGGCCGAGGGCTACGAGTGCGGCGTGACGCTGGCAAAGTTTGCGGACGTCAAAGAGGGCGACGTGTACGAAGCTTTCAAGATGGAAGAGTACCGCGACTAAGATTTGCAAAACCTCTCAGTCTCGCATTCGCTCGACAGCCGTTCCCCTTTCGGCACTTGTATGCCACCTCCCCCGGCTGGGGGAGTCTTTCCTACCAGGGGAGCCCTTAGCAAAGAGGTTTCGTTTTCGATGAAACTGCTTTGTGTTTGCTGGAAAACTGTACGAACTGCCAAAGCCTCCCCTGACAGGGGAGGTGGCATCGCGCAGCGATGACAGAGAGGTTATTTTGTGATAGGAGAAACCAAATGTCTCAAAAAAATATGGGCCGTCTTGCGCAGGATATGAAGCGTGAGGTCATCGCCATCATTGGCCGCCTGAAAGACCCCCGCCTGGAGGGTGGTCTGCTGACCGTGACCCGCCTGGACGTGACGCCCGACCTGGATGTTGCCAAGGTCTATGTGAGCGTGATGGGCCGCGCCGACGGCCCCAAGCCCGCCATTGAGGCGCTGAACCGCGCGGCCGGCCATGTGCGCACCGAAGTCAGCAAGAAAATGCACATCCGCAAAGCCCCCCGCTTCCTCTTTGTGGAAGACGACGGTGCAGCCTATGCGGCCCACATCAACGAACTGCTCCGCGAGCTGAATGTCAGCGGCTCCGACGACACGCGGGAGCCGGAAACCGAGGACTAACTCAGCCTTGCGGAAAGGATGGATCATGGGATGACAGAACAACTGAACGTGCAGCAGATGGCCGAGCGCCTCCGTGCTGCGGACAATGTTTTGATTCTGTGCCACAAAAACCCGGATGGGGATACCGTTGGCTGCGGCAGCGCGCTGTACTACGCCCTTAAGGCGCTGGACAAAAACGCGGCTGTCCTCTGCTCCGACGTCATCCCCTCCCGGTATGCGTTTACCAACCCACGCCTGTTCAAGGGCGAGTTTGAGCCCCAGACCGTGGTGGCCGTGGATGTGGCCGGCATCCAGCTCTTTGGTGAGAACAACGGGGTGCCCCAGTATACCCGCCACATTGATTTTTGCATCGACCACCACGCGGGCAACAGCGGCTACGCTGATTTTACCCTGCTGGACGGCCAGGCTGCGGCGGCAGCGGAGCTGTTGTATGAGGTCATCATGGCCATGAAAGTGCCCATGACGGCCCACATTGCCAACTGCCTGTACACCGGTCTCTCCACCGATACCGGCTGCTTCCGCTTTTCCTCCACCACGGCAAAGACCCATCTGGTGGCGGCAAAGCTCATCGAGGCAGGGGCCCAGGTGGAAGAGCTGAACACCCTGCTGTTTGATACCAAGCCCCGCGCCCGGATGGAGGCCGAGCGGATCGCGCGGAACCATCTGGAGTATCATCTGGATGGCCGCTGCGCCCTCATCTACCTCACCCGGGACGAGATCGAGCAGAGCCAGGTGGACCCCGCCGATCTGGAGGAGCTCACCAGCCTGCCCATCAGCATTGAGGGGGTCAAGGTCGGCCTGACCCTCCGCCAGCAGCCCGGCGGCAGCTACCGCATCAGCGTCCGCACCGCCAAGGGCGTGGACGCCTGCGCCATCGCCCGGCGTCTGGGCGGCGGCGGCCACACCCGCGCGGCGGGCTGTGAGCTGCTGGGCAACCTGGACAACACCAAGAGCGCCATTCTGGCCGAGGTGGAGGCGGAGCTGGATGCTCCCCAGACGCCCGACGGACAGGAGGAAGCCTGATGCAGGGAATCCTCATTGTGGATAAGCCCACGGACTGGACCAGTTTTGATGTGATTGCAAAGCTGCGGGGCATTCTGGGCACCCGGAAGCTGGGCCACAGCGGCACGCTGGACCCCATGGCTACCGGCGTGCTGCCGGTCTTCTGCGGCGGGGCCAGCAAGGCGGTGGACTTACAGCTGGACCACACCAAGGCCTACCGCGCCACCCTCAAACTGGGTGCGCGCACCGATACCGGCGATGTGACCGGTACCGTGCTGGAAACAGCCCCGGTGATTGCCGGGGAAAAAGAGCTGCTGGAGGTGCTGCCCCGCTTTGTGGGGCCCCGGATGCAGACGCCGCCCATGTACTCGGCGGTCAAGATCAACGGCCAGCCGCTCTACAAACTGGCGCGGCAGGGCATGGAGGTGGAGCGGAAAGCCCGCCCCATTGAGATCCTGTCCATCCAGTACGAGGGCAGCCCGGCGGAGAATGAGTACACCCTGACGGTCAAATGTTCCAAGGGCACCTATATCCGGGTGCTGCTGGAGGAGATCGCGGAGGCCATGGGCCAGAAAGGCACCATGAGCGCCCTGCGCCGCGTTGCGGCCGGGGTCTACACCGAGGCCGACGCCCACAGCCTGGAAGAGATCCAGGCCGCCAAAAACGCGGGCCCCGAGGCCCTGCAGGCCCTGATGCTGCCGGTGGAGAGCGTGTTCACCTCTCTGCCGCTGCTGGTGGCGGGCGAGCGGGTGGAACAGCACCTGTACAATGGCTGCCCTACCAGCCGCTACCCCGCTGCAGATGGCCGCTACCGGGTGCGGAACGCGCAGGGCCAGTTCCTCGGTCTTGCCAACATCACCGGGGGCGTGCTCCGGGTGGAAAAGCTCTTTGTGGAGCGAAACTGAAGGGAAAGGAATGATGCCAATGCAGATCTATTCACAGCTTGTGCCGCTTGCACTGGGCAATGCAAACGGCAGTGCCGTGGCCATGGGCTTTTTTGACGGCATCCACATTGGCCACCGCGCCGTCATCGAGGGGGCGGTCCAGTGGGCAAGAGCCCACGGGGCATCCCCGGCGGTATTCACGTTCAAATTGCCCACCGAAAACAAGATGAAAGGCAAGCGCCTCCTCTCCACCGAGGATAAACATGCCCTCATCGAACGTCTGGGCGTGGAGCATTATCTCTGCCCGGATTTTGAGGAGATCAAGGCCATGACGCCCGAGCAGTTCGTGCTGGGCATCGTGCGGGACTGCAACGCCAAAGCGCTTTTCTGCGGCGAAAACTTTACCTTTGGGGCCAAAGCCGCCGGAAACCCGGAGCTGCTGCGCAAGCTCTGCGCCCCGCTGGGGGTGGAAGTGGTGGTGCTGCCCATGGCCCGGTTTGAGGAAAAACCGGTCTCTTCCACCCGCATCCGCACGGCGCTGGAGGGCGGCGACATCCCGGCGGCAAACGCCATGCTGGGGATGCCCTACGCGATCCGCTTTGCGGTGCACCACGGGGCTGGTCTGGGCCGGACGCTGGGGGTGCCCACCATCAACCAGCTCTACCCCCAGGGGTTCCAGCTGCCGCGTTTCGGCATCTATATCACCCGGACCAAGATCAGGGATACCTGGTACCCCTCGGCCACCGGCCTGGGCACCCGGCCCACCGTCAACGACGATCTTTCCAAGGTGACCTGCGAGACGTTCATCCCGGGCTTCTCGGGCGACCTGTATGGCACCGACCCGGTGGTGGAATTTTACGCCTACCTCAGCCCCAGCAAAAAGTTTGATACACTGGACGAGCTGCGGGACTGCATCAACCATGCAGCCCGGCGGGCCCAGGAGTATTTCCAGTAAACGAAAAAACACCGTTCGGCTGAACGGTGTTTTTTGTTTGCGGAAAAGTGAAATACCGCAATCCTCAATCGAAGAATCTGCCCTTGAGCACGTTTTCGATCACGGCCTGTTTCAGGGCGGGAGAGAGGGTGCTGTCCGCCTCCATGGCGGCAAGCAGCGGTTCTTTCGTTTCCGTCTGGGCGGCGCACCGGGTGATGGCGTGGTCCGCATCGGCATCCAGCACCAGCAGGGCGGGGGAGTCGGGCGTCCAGCGCTGCCATCTGGTGGAGCCGGAAAGCAGCTTTTTGCCGTTGGGGTCGCCGCTGGTGATGAAGTTTTTCAGATAGGCGCGCAGCTGTTCCGCCATGGCCTGATAGCCTGCGCCGGAGAGGTCGGCCCAGCCGAAGTAGGGGTTGCTGCCAGACAGCATCGGGAGGGCGATGCCCTGGAACGAGCCCAGCAGCGGGATCTGTGTTTTGCTGGCGGAAGAGCCGTACTCGATCTGCCCCAGGTAGAGCGGCGCGTCGCTCCGGGCCGCAATCACCTCCGCACTGCCACGGGTGCTGAAGACCCGGCAGAGGGCTGAACCATAGGTGGCGGCAAACTGCTTGGCTGCTTCCAGCTCGTCGGCGGAAAAGCGTTTGGCCTCCTCGCTGGAAAACCAGCTGTCCCGCCGGGCGGCGGCGTTGAATTCATCGGCCCCGGTCAGCAGCAGGGTAGGAATTTCGCTGTACTGAGCCGCTGGATATCCGCCCTCGGGCAGGGTGATGCCGTCAGCATAGAGATGGGGGAAGACGCTCATCCGGAAACCGGCATTTGCCATCAGCGGAGCCAGACGGGCGGCATCCACGCCACAGAGCCAGCTGCGGACCGCAGGGTCTTCCGTCAGCAGCCAGCGCCGCGCGGTTGCTTCGGTCAGAGCCTTGCCGTCCTGCACGGCCAGCGGTGCCAGAGCAGCGGCAAGCGTTTCAGCACTCGTGCTCTCATCCGCGCAGGTCATGCCGCCGGAAATAGAGATGGCTTTCTGGAACCGGCCCGCAAACAGGGGACTGGCCAGCAGGGCCATTCCGTCCCGCCCGCCGGCTGCAAAGCCGAGAACCGTGATGTTCTGCGGGTCGCCGCCGAACGATGCGATATTGTCCCGCACCCAGTCCAGCGCCTTGGCCATGTCCAGCAGGGCAAAATTGCCCGTTTCCTCCGGGCCGGAGCAGAACGCGGGCAGGCAGTTGAAGCCGAACAGCCCCAGCCGGTATTCCAGCCCCACGAAGACACAGCCCAGCTGCTCGGCCAGAAATCCGCCCGGAAGCTCCCGCGCGGAGCCGATCTGATTGCCGCCGCTGTGCAGGTAGACGATGACGGGCCGTTTGCTGGCCTTTTCCGTGGTGTAAACGTCTAATTTGAGGCAGTCTTCGGTGCCCAGGGCGCAGGTGCTGTACTGGTACGCCGCCGCGCCGGGGACGGTGCAGTCTTTGGCGTCGGCCCAGGGGGCGGGGTCCTGCGGGGCTGTCCAGCGGGCGTCCCCGGCGGTGGAAGCGCCGTAAGGGATGCCATACCAGACGAGATGCCCCTCCTGCCGGATGCCCTGCACCGGGCCGTGCTGAGTTTGGCATACCGTGCCGATGGGGGCTGCAGCGGCGGCTGCGGGCAGCGAAAAGCCCGGCAGGCTGGCGGCTGCGGCGGCCACGGCTCCGGATTTGAGAAAACTGCGGCGGGAAAACTTGGGTGCTTGCATCGTAAAATCCCTCTCTTGTAAAATACACCTAAATTATAACAGCCCGGGTTTGAAATGCAATGACCGGGCAGCGACAAAATTGTAAAAAATTTTCTTGCTTTTTGCACGGCTTTCTGTTATACTAGCACTGTTACCGCGGCACGGGGCTGGGAGTATGCCCGTTTGGGAGTACCGTTTCCCGCATTCTGTGCTGACGGCAAATAAAATTTTAATAAAGAGGTACTGTACTATGAACAAGCAGGAAGTTATGGCCAAAGTCGCTCTGACCGAGAAGGACACTGGCTCCCCCGAGGTTCAGGTCGCTCTGCTGACCGCTCACATCAACGAGCTGAACGAGCACCTGAAGAAGAACCCGAACGATCACCACAGCCGCCGTGGTCTGATGAAGATGGTTGGCCGCCGCCGCAATCTGCTGGCCTACCTCCAGAAGAAGGACATCGAGCGTTACCGTGCTCTGATCGCAACCCTGGGTCTGCGTAAGTAATAGAAAACAGAGGGCAGGTACCGTGCAATGGTGCCTGCCCTTTGCTGTTTTTTGGCTGGCAGCTTCCCTCTGCGTTCCCCTTAGGAACAACAGGCCGCTGCTGCGTATTGCAGCAGTAAATCGAGCGCCCGTGCCCTTTGCAGGCTGCACAGACGCTGGATTTATTGCTATGATGCGCGGCGGGCAGCCTTTTGGATAAAACTGATCCCGAAAAGGACAAAGGAGGCAAAACCAAATGGCAATTGAATTTGGTTCCCGCAAAGAGACCTTTGAGAACTTCAAGGTCTACGAGACCATGCTGGCGGGCCGCCCGTTCAAGGTGGAAATGGGCAAAATGTGCGGCTTGTCCAATGCAAGCGCTCTGATCCGCTACGGTGAGACCTGCGTGATGTGCAACGTGGTCATGAGCCCCAAACCCCGTGAGGGCGTGGATTTCTTCCCCCTGAACGTGGAGTATGAGGAAAAGCTCTACGCCGCAGGCCGCATCCCCGGCAGCTTTATGCGCCGTGAGGGCCGCCCCGGTGAGCGCGCCATCCTGACCAGCCGCGTGGTGGACCGCCCCATGCGCCCGCTGTTCCCCAAGGAGATGCGCAACGATGTCTGCATCACCATGACCGTGATGAGCCTGGACCCCGATTGCAGCCCTGAGATCGCCGGTATGATCGGTGCCTCTCTGGTCACCGCAGTGTCCGAGATCCCCTGGAACGGCCCCATCGGCGGTGTGCAGGTGGGCCTGGTGGATGGCGAGATCGTCCTCAACCCCACCCAGGAGCAGCGCCGCCACAGCGACCTGGCCCTGACCGTGGCCGCTACCATGGACAAGATCGTCATGATCGAGGCCGGCGCCAACGAGGTGGATGAGGATACCATGCTCAACGCCATCAAGGCGGCTCATGTGGAGATCAAGAAGATCATCGAGTTCATCAACAAGATCGTGGCCGAGCGTGGCAAGCCGAAGATCGATTTCCAGGTCGTGGGCCTGGATATGGATGTCTTCCACGCCATCCAGAACAAGTATCTGGACGACTTCAAGGCTGCCATGGACACCG
>ERZ837487.4455-NODE-4455-length-10951-cov-2.556351_pt1 | contig 10951 bp, 7 predicted proteins | sample MGYA00519911_ERZ837487 | MGnify/ENA primary metagenome ERZ837487 (study PRJEB31850, sample SAMEA3708818) | human gut metagenome | biome: human gut; feature: human-associated habitat; material: faeces | place: China | collected 2014 ...
AGGACTACCTATTTTTGATACAGTATGGGCAATTATTAGAAGACTAATAAAAGGAGTACATATAGGTGATCTAATAGTTAATCCACATTTTCATCTTGTAGATAAAAAGGGCTTCATCAAAGATGAAGGCGTGGTTTATTATGATATTTTGTGTTATATTGATGTGCCACAAGAAGATGGAAAGAATATACGGGTTTATTTAAATGTAGAAATACAAAATAATCCTTATCCAGGATATTCTATTATTACCAGAGGATATGCTTATGTTTCAAGAATAGTATCAGGGCAATGGGGAAGCGAATATGATTATCAACACTATGACGGGATGAACAAGGTCTATTCATTATGGATCATGCCAAAGGCACCAAAAAGAAAAGATGGGCATATGAATGTCTATGAAACAGATGAAAGGATTATTTGTGGAACGACAGTAGAAGAAAAAGAAGTTTATGACAAGGGAGTAATTCTTGTGATATACTTAAACAAAGAACATGACTTAAATAAAAAGTATGAAGTATATGATGAATTATTGACATCATTGATGGTCCTTCTAAATAATGTATTGAATTATAAGGGAAAGCAAAGAATTATAGAAGAATATGGATTGAATACAAAGAAAATAGAAAGTGAGGTTAAAGATATGTGTGATTTAGGTGAAAGCATTGCCTTAGAAGCAAGAAATGAAGGTAAACAAATAGAACGTAAAGAAAAGAATATAGCGCATGTAAAAAAACTAATGATAGGATTATAAATGTCATTTAAAGAAGCAATTAACTTATTAGAAATACCTGAAAAGGAAGTAAAAGAAATAGAAAAGTATTTTCAATCATAGAAAGAGAGTAAAATCTCTTTTTTTATACTAAAAAAATTGTTGATAAAATAAAATTACATAATAATAAAAAATTATAAATTAGTGTTGAAAAATGTTATCAAATCTACTATACTATTCAAGAACAAAAGGAGATGAGGGCTATGTTACAACAAAGTGTCAAATATGATTGCTTACAATTGAATACGAGTACCTCATTTTTATATTCTCATTGTTTCTAACATATCATTTTTAATTGATATGTTTTTTTATAACAAAAAAAAGGAGGAAAATATATGAAAGCCTATTTAATCTTAGAAGATGGAAACGTATTTGAAGGTGAAAGCGTAGGAGCTGACAGAGAAGTTGTCAGTGAATTTGTATTTAATACTTCGATGACAGGATATGTAGAAGTACTGACAGATCCTTCCTATGCAGGACAATCAGTTGTTATGACATATCCATTGATTGGAAACTATGGAGTATGTTTAGAAGATCAAGAATCTACAAAACCTTATGTTGAAGGATTTGTAGTGAATGAACTTGCTAGACTTGGAAGTAATTTTAGAAAAAATATTGATTTAAAAGATTATTTAATTGAACATGACATTCCTTGTATTCAAGGAATCGATACAAGACATTTAACTAAAATTATTAGAAATAAAGGTTGTATGAATGGAATGATTACAACAACAAAATATGATGATTTAAGTGAAGTCATGGAAAAAATACATAACTTTAAGGTAACAGGTGTCGTTGAAAAAACAACATGTGACAAACCATATAAAGTAGGAACAGGAGATCGAAAAGTTGCTTTATTAGATTTTGGAGCTAAGAAAAATATTGCAAAATCATTAGCAAATAGAAATATAGAAGTCACAGTTTATCCAGCATCTACTCCTGCAAGTACAATCATTGAAGGAAACTATGATGGTGTGATGTTATCAAATGGTCCTGGAGATCCAAGCGAAAATGTTGAAATCATTAAAGAAGTTAAAAAACTATCTGAAAGTGGTTTACCAATCTTTGCGATTTGTTTAGGTCATCAATTAATGGCTTTAGCTCATGGATTTAAAACTGAAAAATTAAAATATGGACACCATGGTGCAAATCATCCTGTTAAAGATTTAAATACAGGGCGTGTTTATATTTCTACACAAAATCATAACTATGTAATTTGTGATGATTCTATTGATCGAAATATCGCAAAGCCTTGGTTTATTAATGTAAATGACCAAACAATCGAAGGTGTTGAATATATGGGTAAAAATATTAAAACAGTACAATTTCATCCAGAAGCATGTGCTGGTCCATTAGATACAGATGCTTTATTTGATGAATTTGAAAAAATGATGGAGGGTAAATAAGATGGCAAGAGATTTAAGTATAAAAAAAGTATTAGTTATCGGTTCAGGACCTATCATCATTGGTCAAGCAGCAGAATTCGATTATGCTGGAACACAAGCATGTCGTGCTTTAAAAGAAGAAGGGGTAGAAGTTGTTTTAATTAACTCAAACCCAGCAACTATCATGACAGATGCTGATATCGCAGATAAAGTTTATATCGAACCATTAACTGTACCTGTTGTTAAAAAATTAATCATGGAAGAAAAACCAGATAGTATTTTACCAACATTAGGTGGACAAAATGCATTAAACATCGCTATGGCTTTAGCGGATGAAGGATTCTTAGAAGAACACAATGTTCGTACAATTGGGACAAATACAGATACCATCAAACTTGCAGAAGATCGTTTAGAATTTAAAAACTTAATGGAAAGAATTAACGAACCATGTGCTGCATCCATCGTTGTTAACCATGTTAATGATGCTTTAGAATTTGCAGAAAAAATTGGTTATCCAGTTGTTGTAAGACCTGCTTATACTTTAGGTGGTACTGGTGGAGGTATCGCAAATAATGAAAAAGAACTTCATGATATTTGTTCAAATGGTTTACGTCTATCAAGAGTAAGTCAATGTTTAATTGAAAGATGTATTGCTGGATGGAAAGAAATCGAGTATGAAGTAATGAGAGATAGTGTAGGAAACTGCATTACCGTATGTAACATGGAAAACTTAGATCCTGTTGGTGTTCATACAGGAGATAGTATTGTTGTGGCACCAAGCCAAACTTTATCAGATAAAGAATATCAAATGTTACGTTCATCAGCTTTAAATATTATTACAGCTTTAAATATTGAAGGTGGATGTAACGTACAATATGCTTTAAATCCAAATAGTTTTGAATACTGTGTTATCGAAGTAAACCCTCGTGTTTCTCGTTCATCAGCTTTAGCTTCTAAAGCAACAGGTTATCCAATTGCTAAATTAGCAGCTAAAATTGCTTTAGGATATACTTTAGATGAAATCAAAAATGCCGTTACAGGTAAAACATATGCTTCTTATGAACCAACATTAGACTATGTGGTATGTAAAATTCCTAAATGGCCATTTGATAAATTCGTTGATGCTTCAAGAAAATTAGGAACACAAATGAAAGCAACTGGAGAAGTTATGTCAATCTGTAATAACTTTGAAGGAGCTTTAATGAAAGCTTTACGTTCTCTTGAACAAAATGTTTTCTATTTACATTTAGATGCCTTTACAAAATTAACACATGATGAATTAAAACAAAAATTAAAAGATGTTGATGATCAACGTATCTTTGCAGTAGCTGAATCCTTAAGAAAAGGAATTACTGAACAAGAAATCCATGAAATTACTAAAATTGATGTTTGGTTCATTGATAAAATCAAACATTTAGTAGAAATGGAAGAAAGAATTAAAACAGAAGAATTAACAGTTGATTTATTAAAACAAGCAAAAAGATTACAATTCCCAGATAGAGTCATTGCTGAATTAACTGGAAAAACAGAACAAGAAATTCATCAAATGCGTAAAGATAATAATATTGTTGCAGCTTATAAAGTTGTTGATACATGTGCGGCAGAATTTGATGCACAAACACCTTATTACTATTCAATTCAAGGTGGAGTGAACGAAGTAGAACCTCAAAGAGAAAAGAAAAAAATCATGGTTTTAGGATCAGGACCAATTCGTATAGGACAAGGTATTGAATTCGATTACTGTTCGGTACATTGTGTATGGGCCTTAAAAGCAGCAGGATACGATACAATTATTGTTAATAACAACCCTGAAACAGTATCAACTGACTTTGATATTGCAGATCGTTTATACTTTGAACCACTTACTGCTGAAGATGTAGAAAGTATTGTAGACATTGAAAAACCAGATGGAGCAATCGTTCAATTTGGGGGACAAACAGCTATCAAACTTACCAAAGCACTTACAGATATGGGGGTTAAAATCTTAGGAACTGATGCCGATGATGTAGATGCTGCTGAAGATAGGGAAAGATTTGATGAAATTCTTGAAAAATGTCATATTGATCGTCCAAGAGGTTCAACAGTCTTTACTGCAGAAGAAGCAATTGAAGTTGCTAATAAATTAGGATATCCAGTTTTAGTAAGACCATCTTATGTATTAGGTGGTGCTGGTATGGAAATTGCCTTAAATGATGGTGATATTAAAAAGTTCATGAAAATCATTAATAGACAATACCAAGAACATCCAATCTTAATTGATAAATACTTATCTGGTAAAGAAGTTGAAGTTGACGCAGTTTGTGATGGACATGGTATCTTAATTCCAGGTATTATGGAACATGTTGAACGTGCGGGAGTTCACTCGGGAGATAGTATTTCTGTTTACCCACCACAAAAAATCAAACAAGAAATTAAAGATGTTATCGTTGATTATACAAAACGTCTTGCTAAAGCATTACATGTTGTTGGATTAATCAATATTCAATTCATTGTTTATGAAGATCAAGTTTATGTTATTGAAGTTAACCCAAGATCTTCAAGAACAATTCCTTATATTTCAAAAGTTACAGATATCCCAATTGTTGCCATTGCAACAAAAGCTATTATGGGACAAACGATTGAAGAACAAGGATATTCTTATGGAATTGTTCCGGAAAAAGAAACAATTGCAGTTAAAATGCCAGTGTTCTCATTTGAAAAAATCAAAGGTGCAGAAATTTCTTTAGGACCTGAAATGAAATCAACAGGAGAAGTTTTAGGTATTTCTAAAAACTTAGATGAAGCTATTTATAAAGCATTCATGGGAACAGGGATTAAATTACCTAAGAGAAAGAATATCATTTGTACAATTAAAGATTCTTCTAAAGAAGAATTCTTACCAATCGCTAAACAATATTATATGTTTGGTTATGATTTATATGCCACAGAAGGAACATATAAATTCTTAAAAGAACATGATGTACCTGTACATTTTGTCAATCGTATTTGTGAAAAAACAAATACAATCTTTGACTTAATGTTTACGGATACAGTTGATTTAGTAATCGATATTCCAACAAGAAATGATAACTTAAAAGATGGTTTCTTAATTAGACGTTTTGCTGTAGAAGCTGGTATTCCAATTTATACTTCACTTGATACAGCAAAAGCACTTATTGATTCACTTGAAAAACGTAAACATGGTGTGCCATCGTTAATTGATATTACAAAACTAAGATAATTAAAAAATGGTCGAAAGACCATTTTTATTTTGGCATAATTTTAAGGAGTATTTTGGACTATCTGTCCATTTATAAAAAAATGTATTTTTCTATAATGAAAGAAGGAGACTTTTTATGAATCAAGAAAATACTTCTTTTGAAAACAAAAAAAACTAATTGCAAGAAGAAATGCTCTCAAACTTTTCTTTATTCGTTTCCCTAATGTAGATCCAATTTTTTTAGAAAATCTATCAACCAAACAATATGAAGAACTCTTTGATTTACTTTTAATAGGTAAGAACTTAGACGAAATAAAAAAGGCTATTTTAGATATAGCCTAATTCTTTACATGCATAATAAATACCATCTTCATCAATAGAAGTTGTCACAAAATCACTTAATTTCTTTAACTCATTATTTCCTTGTCCCATACAAATCGAAAAAGAAGCATGTTTAAACATTTCAACATCATTTAAAGAATCCCCAAAAGCCACATAACTTTTCATATTCCATAACTTCATAAAATAAGCAATGCCAGTTGCTTTAGAAATTCCTTTAATAGTAATATCAGCATAACTACTTTCTCCTACCATCACATCAAGTTCTTCAATATCTTTAAATTCTTGATAGTCATAATCTAAAGGACCATAAGCAATCATGGCACCTACTTCTTGATTGGTATAGCTACCAACAGGGGGAATTGGATTATTGAAATAATTACATGAACGAATGACATCTTCATTGGGTTCCATATTAATAATTCTTGGTGTACATTTAAGAGCTAAAGGAATGTTGTGTTTTTTAGAAGCCTCTAAAGCTTTTAAAACAACATCCTTAGATAAACTTTCTTTGTGAATAAGTTTTAAATCTTTATCTAATAAAGCTTGTCCACTATTACATACATACCCATCAAAGGCAAAAGTATCATAAATGTGAGTATTCTTTAAAGAGTCAACACTTCTACCTGTAGATACTAATAAAAGATGACCTTTTTCTCTTAATAAATTTAAAGCTTTGATGGTACTTTCTGGTACTTGATGATCTGTGGTTGTTCTTAAAGTACCATCAATATCAAAACAAAACAATTTCTTCATTATTTACCTTGAGGGAAAAATCTTGCAAGTGAATTTGCGACTGCTGAAATAGGCATTGTTTGAACCACAATTTTACCAGGACCAGTAACCACTGTATTAAATAATCCCTCTCCTCCTAAAAATTTATTTTTTAAACCAGGAACTGATTGGATATCCATTTTACAAGTAGCATCCATCATTGCAAGATAACCGGTATCAATAACCATTTGTTGACCTGGTAGTAAATTGTATTCTACGGTACTTCCATCAATTTCAACAAAACATGTTCCGTGTCCAGAAACCTTTGTTAAAATAAAACCTTCACCACCAAATATACCAGAAGAAAATTTTTTATTAAAGAAAACCGATGTTTCTACATTTTCTTCACTAGCTAGAAAAGCAGATTTTTGAATGATGACTTCTTTTCCAGGCTCTACATCAATAGCGACAATTTTTCCAGGAAAACTTGAGGCAAAGGCAATTAAACCATCTTCATTTGCCGTATAACTATTTCTAAATAAAGTTTCACCAGAAAACATTCTACCGATGATTTTACCAGCACCACCACCGTTTGTTTCCATTTTCATACATGGATCCATCCAAGCCATAGCACCACTATCACTAATCATTTTTTCACCTTTATTTAAGTGACAAATAACAACAGGGAGAGTATCTCCAACAATTTCGTATTCCATAATCTTTCTCCTATAAAGCCACACAAACAGGTTGAATAATATCTAAAGTATTTCCTGTAGGCTTAATTTCTTCTTTTTCTTCATTAAATGTATAAAGCTCTAAACGGTCTTCTTCTTGACTTGCCACAACAATATAACGATCATCAATAATATTAAAATCACGAGGCCCTTTTCCAGTATGCACCATATAAAGTAAAGTGATTTTTCCTGTTTCTTGATTAACGCGATAAAGGACAATGCTATCATGTCCACGATTGGAAACAATAATATGTTTACCACTTGATGTCATATGAATAGCAGCAGCACTTGAAAAGCCATGGAAATGACGAGGTACACAATGAATAACTTGAACCAAAGTAAAGTGTCCATCATGATATTGGTAAACCATAATACTGTTACCAATTTCATTAACGAGATAACAGTATTTTCCATCATGAGAAAAAATCATATGACGAGGTCCACTACCTGGATTTACAGCTTGACTTAAAGAGGTTTCTTCTAACTTTCCATCTTTGAAATCATACATGACAATTTTATCCGCACCTAAATCAACACTATAAAGATATTTTTGATCTGGGGTAATTCCTACATAATGCGCATGAGGACTTGTTTGTCTTTTAAGTAAATCAATTCCTGAACCATGATGGTGAACAACTGAAAGTTTATCTCCAATTTTATGATCCTTTAAAGGGAAAGCAGCTGTTGCTCCAACGTGATAATTTGCAGTAAATAAATATTTTTGATCAGGACTTAAACATAAATGAGTATAAGAACGACCATGGGAATTATAAAAAGAAAGTTGTTTTAAATCATCTTCTTCAATATGATAACTTGCGACACCTCCTCCTTCACCAACACGTGCATCTTTTAAAGATACATAAAGAAAATCATCTTTTTTAATAACATAAGAAGGAAAATCTTCGGTAGGAATATGTTTATTTAAATGAAGTTCATTTTTAGTTTCATCTAGAGTACATACATAAAGACCTTTTTCTTTTCCTTTAGCGTAACTTGATACGTAAAAACGATACACAAAATCGCCTCCTTTTGAAATAATTGTACCATAAAATAACTATAAAAAGCTTTCTATATAAGAAAAAAAAGAGATGCATGAAGCATCTCAAATATTATTTTTGCCCAACGCCTTTACAATAAGTTTGAACAACTTCATAATCTCTATCTAAAACAACAAGATCAGCATCATAACCAACGCCAATTGTTCCTTTACGATCATCAACATGTAAACATCTTGCTGGGTTTGATGTACATGCATTAATTGCGTAATTAACAGGAACTAATGCATCTTCAATTAAGATTTTTAATCCTTTGTTTACATTTAAAGTAGAACCAGCTAAGTTACCTGCTTCTACTAAATGAGCACTTCCATCTGGATAAATAACAACTTCCTGTCCACCAAAATCAAATTTAGTACCTACAGGAAATCCTTTACACATTAAGGAATCTGTAATCATAATACTGTAATCAGGACCTTTTGAAGTAAAGAAATTATTTAAAGCGGCAAGAGTAGAATGGTTTCCATCACAAATAATTTCTCCATACATATTTCTAATACGTAAAGCACCACCAACAAGACCATTTGCACGATGCGTAAATGGTGTCATCGCATTATAAACATGAGTCATACTTCTTGCTCCATGGGCATAAGCTTGAACAGCTTGTTCATAAGTAGCATTAGAATGTCCAATACTTACAACTACATTATTCTGACTACAATATTTTGTAAGAGCGTAATCTTCATCATTTTCAACAGCCATAGTAATATATTTGATTAAACCATGAGCAGCTTTTTGATATCTTTTAAATTGTTCAATATTAGGTTTTACACAATATTCTTCAGGTTGAGCTCCTTTATGTGCTTTATTTAAATAAGGACCTTCAAAATGAATACCTAAGATTTCTGCACCTTCATAACCTTCTTCTACGACTTTTGCGACATTACTTACCGCGTTTGTAAGAACTTCTTCACTTTGAGTAAGAGTTGTTGCAAGGAAAGAAGTAACTCCTTCATCAACGATTCCTTTTGCCCATTTTCTTAATCCTTCAGGATCAGCATCATTTGTATCAAAACCATAAGCTCCATGGCAATGAATATCAATAAAGCCAGGAAGAATTCTTAAATCTCCATAATCTTTCGTAACTTCTTTTTCATTGTAAGGATATATTTCTTTAATAATTCCATCTTCTAATTCTAATTGTGCTGGCGTGAATTGATCCGCAATCCAGACTTTTTTACTTTGTATAATCATAATTTCACCTCATATTTATTATAGAACACTTTACTTATCTAGACAAGCAACAACTCCTCTTATTTCTAATAAAAATTCAATTTACCTTACCTCTAAATTAGTATATAATTAGAGTCATAATAAGGAGGAAGAGGATATGGATGAAAATTTACTTTTATCATTAATTGAAAACAACGCGAAAATGGAAGTCGTTGATCTTGCGGCCGCCTTAAACGAAACAGAAGAAAATGTTGATAAGACAATTAAAGATTTAGAAAAAAATAAAACAATCTATGGTTATCATACTTTGATCAATTGGGATAAAACAAACCACGATGTGTGTACAGCTGTGATTCAAGTTAATGCGAAACCTGAAAGAGATTATGGATATGATCGTATTGCGAAAAAAATCTATAATTTTCCAGAAGTAGATACAATGTATTTATTAGCGGGAAATTATGAGTTTTTATTAATTGTTAAAGGAAAAACAATGGTGGAAGTTGCTAAATTCGTTAATAGTCGTTTAGCGGTTATTGAAGGTATTGAAAGAACTGCCACAATGTATGTTTTAAAACAATATAAAAACATGGGTAAACTTGTTGAGGATGATAATAAAGATGCAGCAGAAAGATTATTGGTAACTCCATAATGGATTTTGAAAAAATTGTTAATCCTATTGTAAAAGATATTCCACCTAGTGGAATTCGTAAATTTTTTGATTTAGCTAATCAAATGGAAGGTGTTATTTCTTTAGGGGTAGGTGAACCTGATTTTGCAACCCCTTGGACAATTAGAGAAGCTGCAATCTATTCAATTGAAAAAGGAAAAACATTCTATACTGCAAATCAAGGATTATTAGAATTAAGAAAAGAAATTTGTAAATATCAAAAAAGAAGATTTGATTTAGATTATAAACCAGAACAATGTATTGTCACTGTTGGGGGATCTGAAGGAATCGATTTAGCCTTTAGAACAATTATTAATCCAGGTGATGAAGTCATTTTATTACAACCAAGTTATGTTGCTTATACACCAGGTGTTGCACTTGCTGGTGGAGTGGTAAGAAACATTACTTTAACAGAAGAAAATGAATTTAAATTAACACCTGAACTTTTAAAAGAAGCTATCAATGAAAAAACAAAGGCCATTCTTTTAAATTATCCAAGTAATCCAACAGGTGGATTCATGACAAGAGAAGACTATGAAAAATTGGTGCCTATCTTTAAAGAATCAGGAATTATGATCATAACTGATGAAATCTATGCAGAACTTTCTTATGAACATAAATTCTGTTCAATTGCATCTTTTGATGAAATCAAAGATCAAGTTATTTTAGTGAGTGGTTTTTCAAAAGCTTATGCGATGACAGGATGGCGTTTAGGTTATGTTCTTGCTAATGAATATCTAGTTAAAATGATGAAAAAAATTCATCAATATGTCATTATGTCAGCACCAACATGTGCTCAATATGGTGCCATTGAAGCAATGAGACATTGTGACGAAGAAATTGAAAAAATGCGACAAGCTTATCTTGCAAGAAGAAATTTCTTAGTCAAAACATTTAATGAAATGGGACTTAAAAC
>ERZ837487.4460-NODE-4460-length-10940-cov-4.052641_pt1 | contig 10940 bp, 10 predicted proteins | sample MGYA00519911_ERZ837487 | MGnify/ENA primary metagenome ERZ837487 (study PRJEB31850, sample SAMEA3708818) | human gut metagenome | biome: human gut; feature: human-associated habitat; material: faeces | place: China | collected 2014 ...
GGAAATGTTCTGATTTGACTTTTTTGTTGCACTTTTTGGACTGTTTTTTGTCTCATGTATTGGACAAATTCCTGTCAAAAATAATACTCTTTGATATGCATCTTTATATATGTTGCTTAGCATTTAAACAGCGCAGATCATTAACTGATCTCTAAAGCAAGGGTGAAAAGCCTATTTTTTGAGCTCTCACCCTTGAATATCATAGAACAACGATTTCATTTACAGACTGTTCCACAGTATTCCGGAAAATCTGTTTCTTGCAACTCTCACTCCACAGAACTGATTTTTTATGTCATTTTTGTATCTTTTCCTTCCATTTCTGTATTGTTTCTGTAAAGACATGCTCTTTTTGCTTTTCATCTTCCTGCGCCTCATACTTAGATAGTAAGGAATTAAGTTCCCTGTCCCATATCGAATAAAATCGAACGGTTTTTACTTCTTCCTGTATCGTTTTGATTTGTTTTTGATCTTGTCTCGAAAGACTCCGCATTCGTTTTTCTAGTTCCTTTTTGTAAATAGAAACCCCTTGCGGAAATCTTATATTGCTTGCCTCTCTTCTATCTTCTAACTCTATTCCTTTTCCTGATAAAACTTCTTCACTGTATAGCATTTGTAAAAAGGAGACTGCTTTTAAAGGTTGCTTTGTGTTCTTATTAATTCCTGCATAAAGTGTAACATTTGCAGTGAATCCGCCTTCCTGATTCGGCATTGCAAATACCGTATGAACTGTTTTTTCACCTCCAAGTTCTTCCAAATCATTTAGACTTACTACTCCTGTATCTTTTATTTTCCAGTTTAAAGCTAATGATCTTGTTTTTAATGCTACTGTTTCATCCAAAACTTTTTTTATCTGCTCTTCCGAATATAGAAGTGTTTTTTTCTTATAATCAACTACCTCACTAAATGTATCAAAAAATTGAACCCCACTTCTTTGCCCTACAATCTGTTGAATTGCTTTTTCTTTTTGTCTGGCTAATTCCAGCCAATTTCTTGATATTTCTGTATTTTCCGGTAAATCCTGTGTTGTAAATGCATATAGAAAATAATCGTATGTCATAGGAAGCAGTATTTGTTCCTCATTAGCCATACCTGCAGACAAAATCCTCTCTTCTAAAATATCTATATCAAAATATTTCATGTATGGTTTCAACGAAAGAAAGGTTCCCTGATACATTTCTTTTTGGGGATCCTCAAAAACAACTGCTCTTTGCTCACTCCAGGTCGGATTCGGCCCCTCTGCCAAAAATACATCCGGTCCTTCTCCCATCGTAATTTCATTCTGGATCTCCTGTACTTTTTCTTCCGAAGCCTTTTGCCCTGATGGGATTACCATTAATTCCACTCCATTATTTTTATATATTTTCTTCCAGGCTGCCACTATTTGAAGTACCGTTTTTTTATTTTCTTCATCAACACAAATTTTTAATGGCATTTCCGTTTTCTCAATTTCAATCTTGGCTTGCGTATCTGCATATACCGTTTCTGCATTTAAGCTCCCACTGACTAATGTGATGTTAATCAGAATCAAACCAAAAATTTCTTTCAACCTTTTTCCCATCATTATGCTACCCCCTATGTTTCTATATAGCACAAGGCTATTGCATGACTTCTGTTTTTTTACATATCATACAACAGCCTTGTGTTTTAACCATTAATTATCATATCCGTGACAAATTGTTCTTGTTTCTTTCACATTAGCAGTATTTCCTGCGTTACAATTTAAACATTTTGTAGTTTTTATTCCTGTTCTATACTGCTTCAAATCAGTTCCCCATGCGTGACCATGAGTACATGTAACTGTACCACTGCTTATCCAGCTTCCCCATACGGTTGACGATGTTATTCTTCCTCCACATCTCGGGCAAACTGCAGCATACGGCATAATTTCTTCATACGCAAAAATATTCTTACTTTCGATAACATCCGCTTTTGTTACATTGGCAGAAAATGTACTGGCCAACATTAAGGTCATTAGAAAAATGGAAATTTTTTTCTTTACCGCTTTCATACTTTTTTCCTTAAAAATTTATTATACCTGTCAACGTACATTCTACATTTGTATAACAAAAAAAATACCATACTTCCTACTTTTTGTCAATCTTTTTTCTACATTTGTCTAATTAATCATTATACCCATGGCAGACTATTTTTTCTTGCCTGATCTTTATCTCAAAAAAATTTCCACATTCATTACACCTGATTTTTTCTACTCCATATCTGGCTTTCTGTAAGTCATCTCCCCATGCATATTGATGTGTACATACTACATTTTTTTCATTTTCCCATGCATTCCAAACCACTTCTCCTTGTACCGCAGCTTTGCATTTGGGACAATTTTCTATATGCGATGATGACCATATTTGTCGCGCTATTTGCATTTCCGAAAAACTCAAAATAATTATTCCAAAAAGAAAAACAGTGACGTATATTCGAAGTTTTTTTCTTGCTAAAAACACATTGTAAAATCGTTCTTTCAGTATCTCTGTTTCTGATACCATTGAAACAACTCCAGACAATTCTTTTTTCGTTTGTTTTGAAGCCACTTTTAAAATAACATTGCAATAATCTTTCCGTTGCGTCAGATTCATATGTTTTGTAACAGTCTCATCACAGACACATTCGATATCTATATTTGCCATTTTTTGCACCCACAGCATTGGGATACAAAACCAATAAACATCCCTTATAATTTGAAGAAACCTTTTATACCATAAATCGTGTTTTTTCTGATGTGTCAATTCATGTAAAAAAATCAAATACCATTCTTCATAGGAGTAATTTTCCGTTTCCAGCATTTCTTGTGGAATCAATACTTTTGTATTTCGTACACCAAACAACATAGGAGAATAAAAATCTTGATTTTCACAGACCCATATTTCTGTTTTTTTTATTTTACAAACTTCGCTTGCTTTTTTTAGAGCTTCTAATACGGAATTTTTTTGCATTCTTTTACATTCTGCAAATATTCTTTTTTTCCATATTCTATATTGTATTGCGTGAAACAAAAGGCATAAAATCATCCCTGCAAGCCATATATACGGCAAAAATTTTTCGCCTGACATCCACTCTCGAATTGAAACGTTTCCAATTTTCGTCATGATCGCAGTCTTTTGATTTTGTTCCCCCATATAATATGCCGGCATAGAAATTATAAAAAAATGTTGCCGGAATTTCTCCGTCACACTCCAAAACGGAAAGCACATTTTAATTGTCAGAAGTATCCAGACTACCTTTCTCCAGTAATGACCGAGTCTTTTCCCCATTATTTTTTGTACAACATATGCCATAAATGCGACTATGCCTATTGAAAGATTCCACTTTATGATAAATGCCATCTGTAACTATATCCTCTACACCACTTTTTCTATTTTTGTCTGTCAATAAATTCCTGCAATTGCTTAACCTCTTTTGAGCTAAGTTTTTCTCCATCATACAATGACGATGCGAATTTTGCTAATGACCCTTGAAACATTTTATCTAACATGTTTTTTCCAACTGTGCCTATATAGTTTTCTTTTTCTACTAATGGTACATAAAGATTTGATTTCCCATTCCTCACTTTTTGAATAAATCCTTTTTTTTCCAAACGAGTAAGCAATGTTAAAATGGTACTCGGTGCAATGTTTTTCTCTACATTCAATTTCTCTTCAATTTGAAATCGGCTGACAGGTTCCGCATATTCCCATACAATCATCATAATTTCCTGTTCTGATTCTGGTAATTTTTTCATTTCTACTCTCCGCTTTTCTCTACTTTGACCAGATTATAGCATATTTTCCAGAAAATTGTTGCACTTTTTGGGACTGTTTTCCGCCTTCCGAAGCTAGATTCTAGCATGATTCTTGATTTTTTCTTCCGTTTCGCATAGCTTTGAATGCACTTCAAAAGCACCGGCCAAATGGTCGGTGCCTAAATACTGGTTTCATCAAAAATGGTTCATCTTATACCACACATAAATATGCAAAATATCCTGCATAGCATAAAAGCATAACGACACCACACGTTTTCCGTAATTCCCTATTCTTGTACGTCCCAATCCATAAAACCAGACCTGCCAGAATTGCGATTCCTGTGTCTACAATAAATTTAGTTTCAAATGGCACAGGACAGATCAGTGCGGCTGTTCCAATTACAAATAAAATGTTAAAAATATTGCTTCCGACAATATTTCCGATTGCAATCCCTGCATTTCCTCTTTTTGCCGCTGTCACAGATGTTACCAGCTCTGGAAGAGATGTTCCGAGAGCAACAATCGTCAGTCCGATAAAACGCTCACTCATTCCAAAGTATCGGGCAATCTCGGTTGCCCCGCTGACGGCAAAATCACTTCCTTTTACAACCAGGACGCCGCCTGCCACCATCAAAAGAAGACATTTCCAGACAGGATAATTTTTCGCTTCCTCCTCTTCCGGATTTTCCCCTTTTTTCGACATTACAAACAAATAGCCAAGATATACAAGAAACAGTGCCCATAAGACTATGCCCTCGGCAAACGTTACTTTTCCTCCTGTCATTCCGCATATCATTAAAACTACCGTAACAAACATCATAAACGGTATTTCATAAAACAAGGTAGACCTTTGTATTGCCACATTTGTTATTAATGCCGTAAGTCCGAGAATAATAAAAATATTCAAAATATTGCTTCCAACCACATTTCCTATCGTAATTCCTGCGTTCTGCTGCATCGCTGCAGTAATACTTACAGCAGCCTCCGGCATACTCGTTCCCATTGCAACAATGGTAAGTCCGATAATCAGCTGGGGAATTCCAAACTTTCTTGCTATGCTTGCAGACCCTTCCACAAACCAGTCTGCTCCTTTTACCAGAAAAAGGAAACCCACTATCAAAATCCCTGCCTGTAACATCATACGTATCTTCCTCTCTTTCTTTTGCATTCTTTGCAGCAGGTGTTATAGGCATAAAAAAGAGACTCCTACTGCATCTACAGTAAAAGTCTCGCTATTTAATCACTTTCCGAGTTATTGAATATCAATAGCTGTACTGACGAAGAAGTGAACACGGTTGGCTAGCTACTCCCTTTTATTTTTCCAGTTTATCAAATCTCTTTCTTTTCGTCAATATTTTTGTTTCTCCTAGTTCCTTATTTCCAGATATTCTTATCTTCATTACACTTCTTTAGTATATCCAACTCCTCCTGATCATACGGAGTAAAATCTGCATGATACAAATCATGCATCCATACGGAAGTATCTACAGACGGATATTCTTTAATAAAATCCCATGCAATATGAAATTGTGTCTTTCCATTTACCAAACCGAAAAAATAACTTCCTATTTTTTCTCTTTTCCATAGCGGCAGGTGCGTCTGAATCAGACTTTGAAATGGGCGATGCATCCATTCTGTATTAATCAGCGGACGATTAAACTGTTTCAAAAACTTTACCATTCTTCGTGCATGCGTATAATCACCATAAAAATGAAATGTAATAATGTCCGAGAGTTCTATGTTTTCCCGATCCACCTCACCATGAAAACATGGGTTGTTTAGCCATTCATAATAGTTTCCCTTTACCTGCGCTCCCCACATTTCTATTGTCAATGGTTGCTTTACGTCTTCCTCCCTTAACCATCCTATTACTTTTTTAGCCATCGGAAGTGATTTTTCTCCTCTTCCTGAATTTCCCAGTTCATTCCAGATATTCCAAATGATAACCCTGTCATCCTGACCATAACGTTTTGCCAGTTCTCTTACATATTTCTCAATTTCAGGTGTCATCTCTTCATCATCTGTAATACTATAACCTACCGTGATCCCTGTCTGTGTTTCTTCGTCAAAAGAATTATCACTGGTTCCCCCAAAAAAAGCCCTCCACAGGTTCCGGTTGTGGTCCCGGAACTGGTTCTTTGTAAAATTGTTTTGCAACGGTACAATCATTGAATAAAACCGGCATGATTGTCATATGATAAAAATCCAGCAGTGAAATAAACTCCTCCAGATTTTTCATAAAACTATCGTGCTGCTGTCTCCATAATTCAAACGGCAAAAACAGGCGCACACTGTTTAATCCAAGTGAAGCCGCTAATGAAATTTCTTTTGCTGCCTCCTGAAACGCATTTTTATGATCATACTCCTGCAGCAGTGCATAAACGCCGCCTGCCGGTGTACTTGGCACAAAATTGAATCCGGAAATCCACTCATGTTCACGGAACCAACTCCATATCTCTTGTTCTGTCCACTTTCTGTTCATACTCCTGTTCCTCCACACTTCAAAATGATCGTCCTACGGTTTCAAACTTTCTGTTGCTCATTCCTTTACAGATCCCAAGGTGATTTCTGACACAAAGTATCTCTGCAAAAATGGATAAATGATTAAAATCGGAGCGGTAGAAATAACTATTTTGGATCCATTGAAGGTTCTTTATGACATTCTCCCTGCCAGCTGTTCTGTAGACAGTCCTGATTGAGACATATCGGAAATACAAATAACCAGTGACTAAATATAGGTCTGCAGTGGAAATTTTTCCGGCGTATCAATCAAAATCATTCCGTCAAAAAAGCTATTCCAGTGATTCACAATACAAAAAAGGGTAACTGCTGCAAGTGCCGGCTTCGACAACGGAATCAACATCTGTACAAGTTGTCGCGCTAATAACTGCACTCAAAGCCCTTTCCAAGATAAATTCAAAAAGAGAATTTCTATGAATTAAGGGAATTGCGCTTTCTTTGCGCATGATTTCAGTCATTTATACACAGTAAGCACAAAAACAATACTCTGCTACTTATTTTAAGCCGCATACCTCTTCAGCTCTTTCGCTACTTCATCCATATTTTTTTCTCCGTAAATAGTCAGCTTTGCCTTTTTACGAACTGCCATGCCAAGCACTCCTAAAATAGATTTCGCATCTACCATACAGTGTCCATAAGATAAATCTGCCTCGTACGGTACTTTCGACACAGTGGAAACAAAATTGATAGCATCTTCTGGTGTATTTAAATAAATGTTCATGTTTTTCATAGCACATCACTCCTTGCTTTTTCTTACTCTTATTTCCTTGTATTTCTTTTCTCTTTTTTAATATGCAATCATCGGAATTGAATCTGCTTTTTCTTCGCATGGCTCCTTCTGTCCGTCTGCGACTTCGTAGATTTCGCTGCTGCATAGCTTAATCTGTTCCATCATATCCGGGTATGGCTGTGAGCAGATGTCAAACAGGCCGATGTTATAGTTTTCTCCGTCAAAACGTCCCAGCACAAACTGATCATAGCACTGAAAATAATGACAGCCGACACCGTTTGGATGAGCCGCAGCTTTTTCACAGTAATGGCGGTAGGCAATTCCACGATCTCTCTGTGAAAGTACGCCTTCCAGACCAGTTGCCGGAAGTCCTGCGTCGAGCGCTCCAAAATGGAACTCTCCGATCATCACCGGCAGATCCACACCAAGGTCTACAATGTTCTGAATCGCGCTCGTCGGGTCAACCGCGTAGCAATTGATCGAAAAGACATCGAAATTCTCCCATCCTTCTACGAGATCCGGATCAGAAATCCAGGCCCAGCGCATACCGAGGATCATATGGTTTTGATCGACTGCTCTGCAGGCACGGGCCGGAATTTCCACATAGCGCCGCAGCATGTCTCTTGAAAATGCCCGCATATCTTCTTTTGCCGCATCAGACCGTTTGGAAATCTCTTTCTGCGGGCGGTACAGATCGGCGAAGCTTACAAAATCGGTGTTCCATGCCTTGTTTAAAGCATCGATGGACTGGTATTTTTCTTCCATCCGCGCAATCAGCTTTTCTTTGCAGCTGGTGCGCGCCGGATTGTACAGAGTCTCATCTGCCAGTACCAGATTGTCAACGAATGCCCAGCTCGGCTCATTCCGCAGGAAATAACCGATCATCCACGGATCGTTGGCACGCGGTGCTAATTCCTGTGCATTTTTCTTTGCCGTCTCTTCGTATTCCTCATTGAACACATCCGGGAAATCACGGAAAATGTTCTGCTTTGTTGTTGGGAATTCCGGAAGTGATGTTACATAAGGAATTTCCGTTGTTCCGAACAGCTCATCGCTACTCCAGTTGCCAAGGGTATTCATTCCGTGGGCTTTCAGCTGTCCAACAATCATTGGTCGCCAGTTTTCTTTCCATTTTTCTCCCCAGACGCGGTACAGATTTGCTTTAGAATACGAAAAGCTCTTAAAATTCCGTCTTCTTCCGGGGATCACATGCTGGGATTGAAAAAACACTCCGTAGTCACTATCGTCTTCGGACGGCAGCCAGTCGAGATTTTTTTCCAGACCATCGATCCGACAGTCAATTTCAGGGCCGACACAGTCCGGACCAATGCTTAAGAATGCATAGCCAAGCGGATCAACCAGCCACCACTTGCCGTTGTCTTCTTTGATCCTTGAAAAGAAACCGGTTCCCTCCGTCAGTTTTTTGCGCGTCCAACCACCGTATTTTGACCAGTCCGCAAACGGGAACGGTTTTCCCTGTTCCGCAAGCTGGCAATTCATTTTCTCTTTTAATTCCTCTTCCGAATGAATTTTTTCTTTCCATTCTTTCCGCTTGTTCTGTCCGAAGGCATCTACCAGCTTTTCATCCGTCAGATTCACCTCCGGCGCTTCTTTTACGAAGTCCAGATCTGTCAACACAATCTTCTGATTATGAAACGCCTGCAAAGAAGAAAGTTCTACTCTGGTGATCTCTTCCTGCGCAATTCTTCGTCCGTGACACACAATTTTTAAATCGCCCGCCAGGTTTTCCGGATAACCGGAGCCGTCGTAATTCTCATGATGATAAAGTATGCTCTCCAATACAAAATCGGAGAAATCCAGCCGCATCAGCTCGTCGTAACCAAGCCTGGGATGCAGCCGCACATATTTCATTTCCTCGATCTTCAGGGTGTCTTTGTCGCGGCCATAGAGATAGCCGGATACATAGAGCTTGCCGATGTCGTGCATCATACCGGCCAAAGCCAGTTCATGACACTGTTCTTCATACAGTCCCAGCTCCTTCGCCACGCAGTATGCCAGGTTACTCACCCTGATTCCGTGGTTGATCTCCTCTGTGACGTCCTCCTCAAAAAAGGAAAGGGGGTTTATTTCACTCATGCTGTCTACCTCCGTAATTATTCAGTACCTGAATAATTACATCAGACCATTTTTCAGCATGAAGCTATGCTTCCGTTCGATCATCTCGTCAATGCGTTCGATATACTGCTTCACGTCTTTGACATTCTCCACGCGTTCGATATGGTCAGACGCGAAGACGAATTTCGTAGAAGCTCCTGCGCCTGCCGCCAGAATGGTCTGCTTTTCTTCCATAATCAGTATATTGTAAATTCCGGCTTTGTCAACCTTTGCATAGCCCACATTTTCAAAATTGCCGGCCATATTCTTCTGCCGGTAGAGGTAATAGGGATATACGCCCTGTTCCACACAATACCGATAGGTTAAGTCCATGATCTCCTGACTGTTCCGAAGCCCCATCTCCTCATAGGTATCCCGGAACAGCTTGAGTCTGGCCGCCCGCTTGACCGCCAGGGAATGGACGGTGATACTGTCCGGATCGAGCTTTCTCAGCTCCTCCATGGTATGGCGCACATCCTCAATGTCCTCGCCGGGAAGTCCCACAATGAGGTCCATATTGATATTGTCGTGGCCAGCCTCCCGTGCCATAGAAAAGGCCTGCTTCGTCTCCTCTACCGTATGCTTCCGGCCAATGAGATCCAGGGTCTTCTGATTCATCGTCTGGGGATTCACGGAGATACGGGTGACCTTATGCTCTTTTAAGACCTTCAGGGACGTCCGGCTTCAACTGTCAATTCCTGTAAATAAGTAAAATCGAAATTCTGCTCAATACAGATCATGAGCCGATCAAGCTGCTCCGCCGTCAGGGTCGTGGGCGTACCGCCGCCCACATACACGGTATTCAGCTTCCGGCCCGCGTAAGCTTTTCCAAGGAAAGCTATCTCCTTGAACAGCGCCGTCAGATAATCCTCCACCTTCTTCTCCCAGACCTTTATGGGAGAAGAAGAAAAGGAGCAGTACAGACAGATACTGGGACAGAAGGGAATGCCCACATAAAGGCTGTAGCCTTTCTCATAGTCCAGATTCTTCAGAACCTCTTTTTCCCGGTTGGCAATGGAGATGGCGAGAGCCGCCTTTTCCTTGCTGCAATCATAGGTATCCCACATATACCGGGCGATTTCCGGATTGCTCCTGCCCTCCTCCAGCATGGCCATGGGAATCTTCGTGGGCCGGATACCGGTCAGGGTGCCCCAGGGCAGGGTCTCACCGGTAAAGGCGCAGAGCTTGTCGTACATCAGCTTCTTTAACTGATTCTTTACCGCTTTCCGGTCCGGATTTTCCACATAAACATGGCCTTTCTCCTGAAAGGCCCCATTCTGAATGATAGAAAAGCTGATGTCCCGGTCGGTAACTTGCACATCCATCTGAACCGGAACCGCTTCTGTGAAGGCTTCCTTAACACGGACCTGAACCTCCTCGCCGCCGTAAAAGGCCTGAATCAGCGAATGAATGTCATACGCAAAGCTTTCATCATTTATCTTAACTTCAACCATTTATCTTATCCTTTTTCTTATCCCAGATAGGGGTTGTAACGCCGCTCCGCGCCGATGGTGCTTTCTTCCATATGGCCAGGGTACACCTTTGTCTCGTCCGGCAGCGGCGTAAGCTTCTCTTTGATGCCCCGTACCAGTGCGCTCATGCTTCCGCCCGGGAAATCGGTCCGTCCCACAGAGCCTGCGAACAGGGTGTCTCCGGAGAACAGCACGCCTGCTTCCGCGCTGTAATAACAGCAACCGCCCGGCGTATGGCCCGGCGTCGCAAAGACATGGAACTCCATGCCTGCCACCTCTATCACCTGCTCATCTTTTACCCACACGTCTGCGGCAAACGCCACGCTTTTCCGGAAAAGCGCCGGAGACAGATTCTGCTCCGGGTCTGCCAGCA
>ERZ837487.4466-NODE-4466-length-10919-cov-5.265556_pt1 | contig 10919 bp, 8 predicted proteins | sample MGYA00519911_ERZ837487 | MGnify/ENA primary metagenome ERZ837487 (study PRJEB31850, sample SAMEA3708818) | human gut metagenome | biome: human gut; feature: human-associated habitat; material: faeces | place: China | collected 2014 ...
GAACGTGTATGAAAACTGATCTCTTCCAGATCGGCAAGAAGTTTTTCCGGAGTGATTCCTCGGAATAGCGGATTGTTGACTAGTGTAGGTATCATATATCAATCGTTATTTGAATTTTAAAATAAACGTTGTCTCTTTCTCTCGTAGTAACGTAAGGCTTCCTCCTGAAAGGCGCATGATTTGGCGGGAGATACTAAGTCCGATTCCGCTACCGCCTTCTTTGGTCGTAAAGAAAGGAATGAAGATATGTTCTGCTATTTCCGCTGGGATTTCGGGACCATTGTTTTTTATCTCAATCCATATTTCTTCCATGTCATTGCAGGACGCCTTCAACTCAATTCTCCCATCCGGCTGATTGCCGATTGCTTGAATTGCGTTCTTTAAAAGATTGATAACTACCTGTGAAATAAGATTCTCATCTGCATATACGATTAAGTCCGCAGGAGTAATCTCTGTGTGGAAACGGATATGCTCACATGGATGCTGATGACAGGCAAGTTCAACCATTCTTTCTATGAATGCTTTCACATAGAACAAGGAGGGTTCCGGTGTCGGTATGCGTGTGAATTGCCGGTATGATTCTACAAAGGCAAGCAACCCTTTTCCCGTCGTACTGATTGTTTGCAATCCGTGATTCATCTCTTCGTCTTTATCCGCTGATATTGAAAGAAGCGTATCGCAAAGGGAAGTGATGGGAGTCACAGAGTTCATGATCTCATGTGTCAGTACCCGTGTCAGCCGGATCCATGAATCTATTTCTTTTTCATCCAGTTCGGTATTGATATCATTCAGGGCAAGGATGCGCAGATGCTCTTTGCGTACATTGATTTCCGACACACGGATGGATAAGTTAATCGTTCCCCGTTCATTGTGAAATATGACTTGTAGTTTGTCCCCCGGGCGACAGTTCTCTATTTTCTCCATAAGCTGCGCATCCACCTGACTCAATTGGCGGATATGTGTAAACACATTCAGCCCTAAAATACGGAGTGCTTCTTTGTTCTTCTGATAAACGGCTCCATTGTCATTGAGCACTACTAATCCTGTACTGACAAAGTCGAGAATCAGTTCGTAGTATTTCTCTTGCTGGGCTGTTTCAGCTTTCACGCTATATAAGATATGTCCCACGCGGTTGAGCGCCCGGTTTATTTCTTTGCTTTCGGGAGTACCGTTTTCTTCGGTAAAATGAAACGTATTATCATTATTCTCGAGCGCATCAATCATAAAAAGCACCTGTTTGGTGTGGAGACGATAAAGGCGGATTTGCCAAAGTACGCTAAGAACTAATAAACAAAGACTGACTCCTAACCAGCTGTATGATTGATGTATACCGAACCACACGGACGATATACAGAAAAGTGCCGTCAGCAAGACTCTGAACCAATATTGAACACCTACTTGTTGAAGCTGCACTGTCATAATCCGAACTTTTTCATCTTGTTATAAAGAGTCTGCCTGGTTATTCCCAGTTGGGCGGCTACTGCCGATAAGTTTCCTGCACAAGTGGCGAGCGCTTTCCGTATCATCTGCATTTCCATCTCTTCCAGCGTAGAAATACTTTTCTCCTGACTCTCCGTCCGTGGAATGGATAATTGGAACAATTCGGCGGGAACGAGCGGACTGTCATTGATGATAACGGTCTTTTCAATCACGTGTTCCAGTTCACGGATATTACCATACCAAAGGTGTGCTTTCAATTTATCTTTAGCGTCGGGAGTGAACTTCATCAATGTCTTGTCATATTGTTTGCAAAAGCGTACCATGAACCTTTCGGCCAATGGAATAATATCTTCTTTCCGTTCCCGCAAAGGAGGAATCTCTACATGAATGGTATTGATGCGATAGAGCAAATCTTCCCGGAATTCACCTTTCACTACCATCTCTTGCAGATTCCGGTTGGTTGCGCATATCAGTCGGATATGAATGGGAATCGGCGTGTTGCTTCCCACTCTCACAATGCTTCGTCGTTGGAGGACGGTCAGTAGCTTTGCTTGCAGGTGGTAAGGCAGGTTGCCTATTTCATCGAGAAACAGCGTACTATTATCGGCAGCCTCAAATTTGCCGGTCCGGTCGGTGTGTGCGTCGGTGAAAGAACCTTTAACGTGTCCGAAAAGCTCACTTTCAAATAAAGACTCTGTGATAGTCCCCATATCCACTGCAATCATTTCTTTGTATTTGCGGTTGGAAAGGAGATGAATCTCCCGTGCCAGCATTTCTTTCCCCGTTCCGTTTTCGCCTGTTATCAGGATATTGGCGTCGGTGATGGCTACCTTTTCAATCAATGTGCGGAGTTGTTGCATCACTTTGCTTTCTCCCCAGTACATAGGTGAGTGGGTGGTTTCTTCTTTGCTGCCCGTTTTCTTGTCGTTGTGCGTAGAAGCTGCTGCGGTTTGCAGGGTTTCCACTAGTTTTTGGTTATCCCAAGGCTTGACGATAAAGTCGGTTGCTCCTTCTTTAATCCCCCGGATAGCCAGTTCGATGTCGGCATAAGCCGTAAAAAGTACGACCGGAAGTTCTGGACGTACTTTCTTTATTTCATGCAACCAGAATAAACCCTCATTGCCGGTGTTGATGCCTGATGTGAAATTCATATCCAGCAGAATTACTTCCGGGGCTTCTTCCCTTATGACACTGGACAGGGTGACAGGAGAGGAGAGTGTGACAACCTTGGAAAAATAATTTTTCAAAAGGATTTGTAAGGCTGTCAATACTCCTTTATTATCGTCTACAATGATGATTGTTCCTGATTTACTCATTTTCGTTTAAGTTTGTAAAGCGCAAACTTACGAAAAAGTGAGTTATAAATCATAATTCATAAATCATAAATTCTTTTATAACCACTGGAACTTCAATCCGAATGATAAACTAAGATAATCACGGGGACGGAGATAGCTATTGTTTACTGCACTGATAACATACAGGTCGCACGTACTTATTTCATAGAAAAAAGTCACCGACTTGGCTAAAAATCTACGTTGAGGATCAATATCGTATGTCAACCGTTGTCCCATGAAAACATGAAAACGTACTTTGCTGGAGAAACCATAGTAACCTTTCGGATAACGTTCCGGCTCATTCACCCAAAACTGGTCGCCAAACACGGTATTCACATAAAGCCCGCAGGTAAGAGGTTCCGTAGAGAAGCCCTTTCCGATATTAATGCTCCAGGGCATATAGTTCTGCTTGAGCGTCATGGTTACTTTGGCCTTCTTTGACGAATATTTCGGTATAAATCCGAGCAATATATCCGTTTCCCACTGATTATGTTTCCCGTAATCCCATCCCGTACCGAAAGAAAGTAATCCCATGTTTCCGGCATACTGTATTTTGGAGTGCGTCGGGATAATCCGTTCCCAGTGACTGCGGAAACGGTGAATCCGGTTATCGTAACGACTGTGTTTCACCTGCTTCGGTGTAACCGGCAATACAGAGTCCGCTCTGATGATCGTAAATATAGAATCTCCTGTGCGAAAAGTGATAATTGAATCATCTTTGATAATGAAACGGAGTGAATCAGCCTTGTACGAGTTGATGATTGTATCTGCTTTACAAGTAGCTGAAATCAGACCGGGAAGTAACAGAAGTACGGATAATACTCCTGCGCGCAAGATATAGTTAGTATTTAACCAGTTCATATTCATATTTTTCCGGGGTTATTGTAAATACCAGATAAGTACGGTAATCCATACAATCACTGGTAACATAATGTATTCCATCATCAAAGATCACATCGTCTTGATAATGGTGGGTGTGAGCAGCAGTGCAAACTTGTATTCCCGGGTATTGTCTGATATAATGTTGAAATACTTTAGCCACATTATCGTTGAATACATCCGTGTAAGGGCGTGCGTGCATACTAATGACAGTCTTTTCAAACTCGTCCAGCCTGCTCGTAATCTCTTGTTCCATAAAGGTAAAGTTCGGCACAGGTTCAGAGTAGTCATACTCCAGCGCATTGGTGTTCAGGCAGACAAATTTCACATTACCTGCGATGAAAGAAAAGTTGGTGGGACCGAATACCGCCTTGTATGTTTCTGCTCCCGTCCCCAAACAATCATGGTTGCCGATAAGGACTACATAAGGCACGTTAAGTCCGTTCATGATATCCCTTTGCCAGAGAAACTCTTTGGTTAGTCCGAAGTCACTCATATCCCCTCCGTGAATAACGAAGTCGATATCATTCCGTTTATTAATCTCTTTCACGAAATCTTCCGTTTCATCGTACCATCGTTGTGAGTCGCCCATAGTCACAAAGCGTATGGTCGTTTTACCTTGGCAGTTTGCCTCTATTCTTTCGATATTATGTGCGTTGACCTTTGTTTCGCCGCTGATACGGACGTCGTATGGATGGTAATCTATCATGCCGCATCCGGAAAGTAAAAAGCACGATAAGAATACATATACACTCTTTCTCATCATAATTATTTTGTTTATAGTCTAGAAAACTAAATACAAAGATAAAGTTTTCTATTTGGATGGACAATCGGCTAACAGGCAAATAGGACTCTTTGAACAATAAATGGGAGATATGGAACAGTATCGATTTGTCTAATAATTAGACGGTCCTGTCTAATTATTAGACAATGCTTGGGAAACTAGGAAAAGATAAATGATTGAAAATGAATAGCCATTCTTGTTTGGCATACTTTCTGCATGACTAAAAACGTCAATAGTAAAACTGGAAATAAATCTATGTAGAACAACATCATAAATAAACAAGATGATACAGATTGAAAATATTAGTAAAGTATTCCGTACTACCGAAGTGGAGACGGTCGCATTAAATCATGTAAACCTTGAAGTAAAAGAAGGAGAATTTGTTGCTATCATGGGACCGTCTGGTTGTGGGAAATCCACCTTATTAAACATCCTCGGCCTATTAGATAACCCCACTGAAGGCTCTTATCTGTTGATGGGAGAAGAAGTAGCCGGTCTGAAAGAAAAGGAGCGTACCCGTGTCCGTAAAGGTAAACTGGGCTTTGTATTCCAGAGCTTTAATCTGATAGACGAATTGAACGTCTATGAGAATGTGGAACTTCCGCTCACTTATTTAGGTCTTAAATCTTCCGAACGCCGCCGAATGGTGGAAGACATTCTAAAAAGAATGAATATCAACCACCGTGCTAAACATTTTCCTCAACAGCTTTCCGGCGGACAACAACAACGGGTGGCGATAGCCCGCGCGGTTGTTACCAATCCTCAACTCATCCTTGCCGATGAGCCTACAGGCAACCTTGACTCAAAGAACGGAGCGGAAGTGATGAATCTGTTGACGGAACTGAATAGAGAGGGGACAACCATTATCATGGTGACCCACTCACAGCACGATGCCAGTTTTGCACATCGTACCGTACATTTATTCGATGGAAGTATTGTAGCAAGTGTAAAGGCATAAACAGAGAACCAACCATGAGACAAATCTATTATACTATACGTACCTTATTGCGTGAACGCGGATCGAATATCATACGAATCATTTCCCTTTCCTTAGGGCTTACTATCGGTGTTCTGCTTTTCTCGCAGATAGCTTTCGAACTAAGCTATGAGAAATGCTATCCGGAGGCGGAACGCCTGGCACTTGTACGTTGTCAGATGACTAATCTTAGTACAGGCGAAACCGCAGGTGATGATGGAGAGACCAGTTACGACTATACTGTTTTCGATGTGGTGGCACCTACTTTGGCAGAAGAGATGCCGAAAGAAATAGAAGTAGCCAGTAGTGTCCTTTCGATGGGAAGTGCCAATATTTATTATGAAGATAAACTGTTGCCCGATGCAGATTACATCTTTGCGGATACTTGTTTTTTTCAGACTTTCGGCATACCGGTGTTGGAAGGCAATCCCAAGGATATGATTATGCCCGGAAGCGTTTTTGTTTCGGAGCATTTTGCCCGTGAGACGTTTGGAGATGAAAGCCCTGTTGGTAAAGTGCTTTCTGTTGAAAAACAAAACACACTGACCATACGTGGGATCTACAAAGATGTACCGGAAAATACGATGCTCACCCATGATTTCGTGATATCTGTTCATCAGAATGGAGGGTATCATGCAGGAGCCGGCTGGAGAGGAAATGATGTCTTTTACGCTTTCCTTCGTTTGCGCCATGCTTCGGACATTGACAAAGTGAATGCTGACATTCAGCGGGTGATCGGGAAATATACAGATTTAGAGTATGATGGCTGGAAAATTGAATTTAGCGTCCTTCCATTGGTGAAACGTCATCTGGCTTCTCCCGATGTACAAAAGCGTTTGGTCATTTACGGATTTTTGGGTTTTGCTATCTTCTTTGTGGCTATCATGAACTATATGCTGATATCCATTGCTACTTTAAGCCGTCGTGCAAAAGGAGTGGGAGTACATAAGTGCAATGGAGCCAGTTCCACCCATATTTTCAGAATGTTTATGGCAGAGACAGGAATCCTTGTCATTCTTTCCGTATTGCTTAGTTTCTTACTGATAATCAATGCGCGTGATTTGATTGAAGATTTACTTTCCGTCCGTCTTTCCTCACTTTTCACTTGGGAAACGTTGTGGGTACCGTTGCTCACTATCCTTGTTCTCTTCATACTGGCAGGTGGCATACCGGGACGATTATTCTCCCGTATCCCTGTCACGCAGGTATTCCGCCGGTATACAGATGGGAAGAAAGGGTGGAAGCGTTCGTTGTTGTTTGTGCAGTTTACAGGAGTTTCTTTCGTTTTGGGCTTGTTGCTGGTCACTCTGTTGCAGTACAGTCATCTGATGAGCCGTGATATGGGTATCGTCGTGCCCGGATTAGCTCAAGCGCAGACATGGTTGCCTAAAGAATCGGTGGAGCATATCAAAGACGATTTGAACCGCCAACCGATGGTAGAAGGAGTGACCGTTGCCGTGAATGGGGTGTTGGGCGAGTACTGGACACGCGGACTGATGGGAAATGACGGTAAGCGGATTGCTACCCTTAATTTTAACTCCTGTCATTACAACTATCCTGAAGTTATGGGTATTAAGATTATAGAAGGCACTACGCTGAAAAAGCAGAACGACTTATTGGTAAACGAAGAACTGGTGCGTCTGATGAAATGGACTGACGGAGCAGTAGGTAAAACTTTGAATGACATTCAAGGAACAATTGTAGGTGTATTCCGTGATATTCGCAATAAAAGTTTTTACGTGTCGCAATCTCCTATTGTCCTGATTGGAGATGAAAATGCCAACCACGCATTTGATGTCCGCTTGAAAGAACCATATAACGAGAATCTGAAACGTCTGAATGAGTTTGTAGAAAACACCTATCCGAATATATCCTTGCGTTTTATCCTGGTGGATTATATGGTGAAGGACATCTATAAAGACGTATACCGCTTCCGCAATTCCGTCTGGATCACTTCCGCCTTTATCCTGCTGATCGTTATCATGGGATTGATTGGCTATGTGAACGATGAAACCCAGCGTCGGAGCAAAGAGATAGCTATCCGGAAAGTGAATGGAGCCGAAGCATCTCATATCCTCGGATTACTGACACGTGACATTTTATACGTTTCAGTGATTTCTATCCTAGTAGGCACTACCGTTTCTTATTTTGCAGGACAGGCATGGCTCGACCAATTTGCCGAGCAGATTGATTTGAATCCATTGCTTTTTGCTGCTACGGCCTTGTTCGTCCAATTACTGATTGTAATCTGTGTTGTTCTGAAAGCATGGCATATTGCGAACGAGAATCCGGTCAATAGCATTAAAGCAGAATAAGCCGAATAGAATAAATGGCAGAATAGGGCAGACACCGCCTTATTCTGCTACTACCGGATGCTGTTTGGAAACCTTCTTGATGTAAATCATCAGACTGACAACGGCTGTAATAAACGCCAGCGCATCCGATACCGGCATACTAATCCAGATTCCTTCCAATCCCCACCAGTTAGGGAACAGTAATAAGCAAGGCAAAAGATAAAGTAACTGACGCGTCAGCGAAAGGAAAATACTGACTTTTGCCTTGCCGATACTTTGGAAAAAGTTACCGATTACAATTTGTGCCCCTACAAACGGGAACATCAACACAGTCAGCCGGATACCGCCTACCGCCAAATCAATCAATTCATCGCTATCAGTGAAGAGAGCCGATACGGCATGAGGGAAAAACTCGCAAATCACGAACCCGCTGCTCGTAATCACTACCCCGGAGATAATCCCCAGTCGCAACGTTTGTTTCACCCGGTCTATCTTTTGTGCGCCGAAGTTGTAGCCCACGATTGGCTGCATTCCCATAGTCAGCCCCAACACAATCATTACATAAAGCGTCAGCAACCGATTGATGATGCCATACGCGCCGATAGCCATATCGCCCCCATAATTTTGCAAACTGTTATTGATGATAATCACGATGGCACACGCACACACATTCATCAGGAATGGAGACATACCGATGGCGAAGATACTCTCTACAATCCTCGGTTTCATTTTCCAGATATTCCCTTCAAAATGCACCGTACTGTCTTTCTTGGTGAAGTGGCTCACCACCCACACCATACCGATCAACTGCGAGATAACCGTTGCCGTAGCCGCACCCCTCATTCCCCATTCGAAGTGGAAGATAAAGATAGGAGCGAGGATGATGTTAGCCACCACCGTTACCATTGAAGTAAGCATAGCCTTTTTGGGGTACCCGGTAGCGCGCATCACGTTGTTCAGCCCGATCATTGTGTAAGTGATGGGAGTTCCCAGCAAAATCACCTGCATAAAGCTGCGTGCATACGGAAGGGTGTCGGCGCTGGCTCCGAAAAAAGTCAGTATATCATCCAGGAAGATAAAAGATAGAATACCGAAGAAAAGAGAATTTGTGATACAAAGCATCAGCGTATGTGACAAGATTTCCGTAGCCCCTTTCATATCCTTCTGTCCCAAACGGATAGAGGCGAGGGTAGACCCACCAGCCGAAACCAGTGTACAGAAAGCGACAACAAGATTCATCAGCGGGAAGCTGATAGCCAGTCCGGCAATAGCCATCGGTCCTACGCCATGTCCGATGAAGATACTATCAATGATGTTATAGATAGAAGTAATCGTCATTCCGATAATCGCAGGAATGGAATATTGTAACAGCAATTTGCCGATACGTTCTTTGCCTAAAATGTGCGGGTCGTTCTTGCTCATGCGCCAGTAGATTTTGTTGGATAAAAACGTATGTTACGTTTTTTTTAGCTTTGCAAAGGTACGAATTATTTGCCTGATTCGATGATTATTCGGAACTTTGCGGCGATAGATACACAAGGTTTAACGTTTTAGGTAAAAAGACAGTTTAATATGAATACAACGAAAACAATTGCAGCACTTTTCGACTTTGACGGTGTCATCATGGATACAGAAACGCAGTACACTGTTTTTTGGGACGAGCAAGGACGGAAATATCTGAATGAAGAAGATTTCGGACGCCGTATCAAGGGACAGACGCTATTACAAATCTATGAAAAGCATTTCGCGGACAAACCCGAAGCACAGCTCGAAATAAGCGCTGAACTCAATGTTTACGAGAAAAAGATGTCCTACGAATACATCCCCGGAGTAGAAGCCTTCATAGCCGATCTTCGTCGGAACGGTGCAAAGATAGCCGTAGTCACCAGCTCCAACGAAGAGAAGATGGCAAACGTCTACAATGCCCATCCCGAATTTAAAGGAATGGTAGACCGCATCCTGACAGGAGAAATGTTTGCCCGTTCAAAACCCGCTCCCGACTGTTTCCTGTTGGGAATGGAAATCTTTGAAGCCACCCCCGAAAACTCCTACGTCTTTGAGGATTCTTTCCACGGCCTGCAAGCCGGCATGACTTCCGGGGCAACCGTGATCGGACTTGCCACCACCAACTCACGCGAAGCCATCACCGGAAAAGCCCATTATATAATAGACGACTTCACCAGCATGACATACGAAAAAATGCTCTCTCTCCATAAATAACGGCATTATTTTTAAATAGTTACCTCACTTATATTATATTAATAAATGAAATAAGAAAAATAACCGAGATAAATAAAAATAGTGAGACCCACCCATCCTTTCAAATGCCTTCCAACTATCCAAGCGAAGCATTTGAAAGGATTTTTTGCTTTTCTTTCCCAGTTATGAATTAAATGTTATAACTTTGCCGCAATTTTTGAAAGCGTTCAAATGCGCAGACATCAATGACATAAATCATAATTCATAAATCATAAATTAAAAAGACATGGCTGGTTATATATCAGATGACACAAGAAAGGTGACTACTCATCGCTTGGTTGAAATGAAACAGAGAGGCGAAAAAATATCTATGCTGACTGCGTATGATTACACAATGGCACAGATTGTAGACGGTGCGGGAATGGACGTAATCCTGGTAGGCGACTCCGCTTCCAATGTAATGGCAGGTAATGTGACAACACTTCCTATCACACTCGACCAAATGATCTATCATGCCAAATCCGTGGTACGCGGCGTGAAACGTGCGATGGTAGTGGTTGATATGCCTTTCGGATCCTATCAGGGCAACGAGATGGAAGGACTTGCTTCTGCCATCCGTATCATGAAAGAAAGCCACGCTGACGCTTTGAAGCTCGAAGGTGGTGAAGAAATCATAGACACGGTGAGACGCATCGTATGCGCTGGCATTCCGGTAATGGGACATCTGGGACTCATGCCTCAATCCATCAATAAATACGGCACCTATACCGTGCGTGCCAAAGACGACGCCGAAGCCGAAAAACTGATTCGCGACGCCCATCTATTAGAAGAAGCAGGCTGTTTTGCCATTGTACTCGAAAAGATTCCCGCAACCCTTGCCGAACGCGTAGCATCCGAACTGACCATACCTATTATCGGTATCGGTGCCGGTGGCCACGTAGACGGTCAAGTATTGGTGATTCAGGACATGCTTGGCATGAACAACGGATTCCGTCCGCGTTTCTTACGTCGTT
>ERZ837487.4469-NODE-4469-length-10900-cov-2.609497_pt1 | contig 10900 bp, 8 predicted proteins | sample MGYA00519911_ERZ837487 | MGnify/ENA primary metagenome ERZ837487 (study PRJEB31850, sample SAMEA3708818) | human gut metagenome | biome: human gut; feature: human-associated habitat; material: faeces | place: China | collected 2014 ...
TTACGCGCATGGCCGACCGTCGAGCCGGGCCTCGTGGCCGTTTGCCATTGGGTGTGCGGCGCTGATCGTGCTGGCGCGGCTGTACAATCTGCCGGCGCTGCTGGGCGGACTTTTTGCCTGAGGAGGGGCGCATATGCTGTGTTTTGACCATGTTTCGTTTGCCTACCCGGGCGAGCGCACGATCCTGAATGATTTGACATTTTCCGTTTCCGAGGGCGAGCAGGTCGGCCTGATCGGCGCCAACGGCGCGGGCAAGTCCACGCTCATGAAAGCGGCGCTGGGGCTCATCACCGTCTCCGGCACGATCACGATCGACGGCCTGGAGATGAACCGCGGCAACCTCGCGGCCATCCGCCGGCGGCTGGGCTATGTTCTGCAGGACTCGGACAACCAGATGTTCATGCCGACGGTGTTTGAGGACATGCTCTTCGGCCCGCTCAACTACGGTATGCCCCGTCCGGAGGCGGAGGCGCGCGTGGATCAGACGCTTGCGGAGCTGAATCTCACACATCTGAAAAACCGCCGCAACCACAAGCTCTCCGGCGGTGAAAAGCGCATGGCCGCCATCGCGACCATTCTTGCCATGCAGCCGAAGATCATGCTCATGGACGAGCCGTCCACGGCGCTCGACCCGAAAAACCGCCGCACGCTCATCCGCACGCTCAACGCGCTGCCGGTGACGAAGATCATCGCGACGCACGATCTGGACCTCGTGCTCGAGACGTGTGACCGCGTTCTGCTGCTGCACGACGGGCAGATCGCGGCAGACGGCCCGGCGGGGGAGATCCTGCGCGACCGGGCGCTGCTCGAGCAGCACTCGCTGGAACTGCCGTTTTGCCTTGCCGGTGTGCCGGAGCGGGCGAAAAAATCGTGAAATCAGCGCTTGAAGCCGTGAACGCCGTCTGCTATAATAGCGCGTATTCCGATGGATAGCGAGGTCGATGTTTGCGATGAGCCGACAGCTCAAGGGCGCGCTGATGGCAGCGGGCGGTGGTGTGTGCTGGGGCATTTCCGGCACGATGGGGCAGTATCTCTTTACGCATGAGGCCATGCAGACCACGTGGCTGATCCCGATCCGTCTGGGCCTGGCGGGCCTGATTTTGTTCGTATACTGGCTGGTGAAGGACCGGCGGCTGCTGTTCGCCCCATGGCGGCAGCGCGGCAGCACGGTGATGCTGGTGCTCTACGGCGTTTTCGGCATCAGTCTGAGCCAGTTTCTTTATTTTCTGACCATTCAGTTTTCCAACGCGGCGATCGGCACAATCATGCAGGATCTGTCGCCGGTGATGGTGCTGCTGGTCGCCTGCGCGGGCGCGCACAGAAAGCCGCGTGCGTATGAGATTGCCAGCATCGTGCTGGCGCTGCTCGGCGTGACGCTGCTGACCACGCACGGCGACCTGACTGCGTTTGCCGTGTCGCCGGTGGCGCTGATCGCGGGCGTTGCGTGCGCGGTGTGCGTGACAGTGTATAACTGCCTCTGTCCGCGCCGGGAGCTGTGCGATTATCCGGTCAGCATGCTGCAGGCATGGGCGTTTTTGATGGGCGCCGTGCTCTTTGAGCTGACCATGCGCCCATGGACGCTCGGTTATACGCCGTCGCTGCGCGGCGTCGGCGGCATTTTGTTTGTGGTGCTCTTCGGCAACCTGCTGGCCTTCAACCTCTATATGACGGGCGTGAAGCTCATCGGCCCGGAAAAGAGCGTGCTCTACGGCTTTGCTGAGCCGGTCACAGCGGCCATCCTGGCCGTGACGCTGCTCAATACGCCGTTTACGGTCTGGGACGCAATGGGCTTTGCCGCCGTGTTTGCCATGCTTGCGGTGCTGTCCGTCGGCGGGAAGAAATACGCCGGGCGGCTGGACGTGTGAATTTTAAAAAGAAAAACGGAGCAGATACGGGGGGATGTATCTGCTCCGTTCCTGTTTATGAGGGATGGTCATTCCTCTCATAACGGTTGTCCCACGCGGTGTACCCCACAGCACCGGATGTACCTACGTAGTACAGGTTCATTATTTCACAGAAAATTTGCCGTGTCAACAAAAAACTGCTGCCTTTTTACGCTTTTCTGTCACAAAAAGCGCTAAGAAACTGCGCGCTTTCTGCAGAAGCCGCCCGGCAGACGTAGCATCCTCCTGCGTCTCTTTTTTACCTCATGGGCGTGTGGTCGCTACGAAATTTACCACCTCGGACGGCAACTGTTCAAATCAGCAGACCGTACCGGTCGCACAGGGGCAGCAGCGCCGCCTCCGGAAGCGCACCCTCATACAGCGCGCGGCCCTGATAGGTGCGCAGTGCGGCCTCAAGCAGCTCTGCATCGTCGCAGACGAGGCACAGCGGCTTGCTCAGCAGGTACTGCACGTCGGTCAGCGCGTCGATGTCCTCCCAGGCACCGATGCGCAGCGCGACCATGGGTTCGCTGCCGTCAAGCGCATCCGCCAGCCGGTCCTCAAGGTCGGGCCCGGCGGTCAGCACGGGACCATGCCCCGCGTCCGGCGGCAGGTAGCAGGGCAGCTTTTCCGTCGCGGCCGGGAGCAGGTCTGTGTGCTCCGGTGCGGGCGGGACGAATTTCGCGTCCCTGAGCGCAGTGCGCAGCGCGGCGATGTGCTCCGCCGTCGTGCCGCAGCAGCCGCCGAAAACAGCCACGCCGGCATCGAGCATCGGCTGCACGAACGCCGTGAATTCCTCCGGCGTGCAGTCGTACACGGTCTTGCCGCCGACGGTGACGGGCATACCGGCGTTGGGCTTTGCGATCAGCGGTACGCGGGCATATTCCCGCAGACGGCGCAGCTGCACGAGCATCTGCTCCGGGCCGGCCGAGCAGTTGAGCCCGAAGGCGCTGATGCCCATGCCCTGCAGCACGGTCAGTGCGGCGGTCACGTCCGTGCCCGAGAGACTCCGGCCGCTCTCGTCGCACGTGAAGGACACGAAGATCGGCTTGTCGCTCACGCTGCGCACGGCCAGTACGGCGGCGCGCGCGTCCGAGAGCGTCATCATCGTCTCAATGACATACAGATCGACACCGGCCGCTTCGAGTCCGGCCGCCTGCTCGGTGTAGATATCGACCAGATCCTCGAACGATGTCTCACCAAGCGGGGCGAGAAACAGACCCGTCGGCGCGAGATCGCCCGCGATCCACGCCCTCCCGTCCGCCGCCTGACGCGAGAGCGCGGCGAGGCGGCGATTATAGTCGGCTGTCTGGTTGAAGATGCTGCGCTCTTCGAGTTTTTGGCGGTTGGCGCCGAAGGTCGGCGTATAGAGCACCTGGCTTCCGGCAGCGACATAGCCGCGCTGGATGTCCACAATGACGTCCGGGTGTTCGAGCGTCCACTGCTCGGCGCTCACATCGCCGGCGTAGCCGTGCTTTTGCAGTTCGGTGCCGGTCGCACCGTCCAGGATGAGGGGGAAACGGATTTCCATGGTCGTGACCTCCGTGAAATGTTATGGTTGCGGAAAGGTTAGATGATTGGTAAAGGCCGCGGCAAAGTCCGCGCGGCCGGATAGCTCTAAATAGTTGCATGCCCGGGAAATGGTCCGGATGCGCTGCCACTGCGCGGGATCGAGCGTGAGCGCGGCCGCACCGGCGAGCGCCGTGTTGCCGAGCGTGCGCAGCTTGCCCGCGCACGCGCGCGGGAGCATCCCGATGGCTATGGCACTGTCGGGGTCGAGATAGCTGCCGAAGCCGCCGGCAAGGTACACGCCGTCCACTTGCTCCGGTGTGATCCCGCGCTGCTGCAGCAGCACGCGGATGCCCGCTGCGACGGCGGCCTTGGCCAGCTGCAGATTGCGCACGTCCGCTGCCGTGAGATATACTTCCGGCGTCAGATAAAAGCAGCCGTTGCCGTCGCCGTCGCGCGTCAGGTGACGGCGCATGGGCTCCGGCGCTTCCTCCGGCGGCAGCAGTTGCCCGCCTGGGACGATGACGCCGAGGCGCAGCAGAACCGCCGTCAGGTCGAGCAGGCCGGAGCCGCACAGCCCCTTCGGCGCACCGCCGCCAATGACGTCATACAGAAAGCCGCGGTCGTACCGCACACGGCTGACGGCACCGTCCACACCCGGCATACCGCACGTGATGCCCGCGCCCTCGAAGGCCGGGCCGGACGCCACGGCGCAGCAGACGAACCCGCCGAGCCCGCCGAGCGCCATTTCACCGTTGGTGCCGATGTCGAGAAACAGGTTTGTGCCCGGCAGCTCCGCCAGTCCTGCGGCCAGCAGACCGGCCGTAATGTCCCCGCCGACGTAGCCCGCCACGCAGGGTGCAAAGTGCACCGGCACGCCGTGCAGTGTTTCGGCTCCGGGCGCTTCAAAGAGCGTCTCCGGCCGGAACGGCGCCGCGGCGATGCCGCGCACGGAGTACCCGGCGAAGAGATGCTGCATGACGGTGTTGCCGGCGAGTGTGATTTCGTGCAGCGCGTCCGGCGCGCGGCCGCAGCGCGTGAGTGCGCCGGATATCAGCGCCCAGATCTGCTCGCGGATGCGCCGCGAGAGCTCCGGCAGGCCGTCCGGCTTCTCAAGCGTATACTGGATGCGGCTGATGACGTCGGCCCCATAGGGCGCCTGCGCGTTCCAGCCGCTGCCGGTTGCCAGCTCTGCGCCGGAAGCAAGGTCGTATAGCCGCACGACGACGGTCGTCGTGCCGAGGTCGACGGCGGCGGCGCAGCCTGTGCGTCCCGGTCGGCAGGCGGGCAGCGGCACGGTGCCGGTCAGGATCGTGCCGCCGGCGGTCTCCGGCAGCGTGACGGTGTCGCCGTCCGCCGGATAGACACGGCAGGCGAGCCGCGGTACGCCGTTGACCGGTACGCGGCATTTGCCGCAGCGGCCTTTTCCGCCGCAGGCTGCGGGGATGGAATAGCCCGCGCGCCGCAGGATCGACAGCAGCGTCTCACCGGCCGGCAGGGGAATGGTACGGTTCCGGCCGTTTTGTTCAATTTGAATGCTTGACACGGCCGCCGCCCCCTTATAAGATATAGGCACATTCTAAGCGGCGGAACTTTGCTTTGTCAAGAGGCTTTGCATATGAACGATCCTGAGACTCTGGCGGCCGGCAACGGCTTTTCCCATTGGGCACAGTTGAATATGACGGCGGCGGTGCCGATGACGGCGGTGCGCGATATGTGTGCGGCCGACCGCTGCGGTCGCTTTGGGCACAACTGGGCCTGCCCGCCCGGCTGCGGCAGCATCGAAACGGCCGCCCGGCACATTGCACGCTACAATGCCGGCATTCTCGTGCAGACGACCGGAACGCTGCGCGATGACTTCGACTATGCGTCCATTGAGGGAATCGGCGCGGCACATAAGCGCCGTTTTGCCGACTTTGCCCGCCAGATGCGGCGGCTGCATCCCGGCTGCCTGCCGCTGACGGCTGGCACGTGCACCCTCTGTGCCCGCTGCACTTACCCCGACCGCCCGTGCCGGTATCCGGCCAAGCGCTTGTCGTCCATGGAGGCGTACGGCCTGCTTGTGAGCGATGTCTGCATCCGTTCGGGACTTGCCTACAACTACGGACCGCGCACGATGACGTATACATCCTGCGTTTTGTACAACAAGGAGTGAAGACCATGTCCACACCAAAAGAAATTTTCCTCGAGCTGCTCAAGCCGGACGGCCAGCCGGAGCGCCAGCTGCGCCAGTACGAGGCCCTGCATATGTGTCTTACCGACCCGTGCAACACCTACCTGCGCGGCAACCGCAAGCGCGGTACGACGAGCAAGGACCGCTGGGGTACGACGATCCTGTTTCCCGAGGACGCGCCCGGCCCGATGCCGGACACGCGCCCGGGGCTTGCCGTCTGTCCGGACATCACGCGCTGGCGCGAGACGGTGCATGCTCCCGATCTTGAGGCCGCCTGCACGGAGGGATGGGAGACCTGCCGCGCCGAGGCGCGCGCTGCCTGCGGGCCGGATCATCTGCTGGCCGGATTTATGGGCACGGGCATATTCGAGCAGTGCCATTTCCTTATGGGCTTTGAGGACACGCTCACGAACCTTTACGCCCATCCGGATGAGATGCACGCGCTCATCGACTACATCACAGAGTACCGCCTGACGTATGTGCGGATGCTCATCGACAACCTGCAGCCGGACGTGATCTTCTCGCATGACGACTGGGGCACGAAAAATGCCCTGTTTATGAAGCCAGAGATGTGGCGGGAATTCTTCAAGGAGCCGTACCGCCGGTTCTATGGCTACATCCGCTCGCGCGGTGTCATCGCCATCCACCATGCAGACTCCTATCTTGTGCCGATTGTGGACGACATGGCCGAGATCGGCATTCAGGTCTGGCAGGGCGTTCTGCCGGAAAACGACATTCCCGCCCTGCAGGCGCACTTAAACGGGCGGCTCACGCTCATGGGCGGCTTCGGCGCGGCCATTGACCGCAAGGACGCCACACCCGAGGACATCCTCACCTATGCCCGCGGCGTGCTGCGGCGCAACTGCCCTGGCGGACACTACATCCCGTCGATCACCTACGGTCTGGCGGGCACGGTCTACCCGCATGTGGATACCTATCTCAATCAGGCGGTCGATGAATACAACGCAGTCCTGCACGTGCCGCAGACGCACCTGCCGCCCGTGCCGCGCCGGAGCGTGCACGCAGCGGCCGCGCAGGTTGCAAGCACAGCCGAGACCGAGCAGCCGCAGGGCGATGTGCTCTCGCGCATCGCGTCCGCACTCGTGCGCGGGCAGCAAAAGCGCGTGCTGCAGCTGTGCTCCGAGGCGCTGGATGCTGGGCATGGTGCACAGGAGATCCTCACGGACGGTCTCGTGCACGGCATGACGATCCTTGGAGAAGATTTCTCGGCCAACCGTGCCTTTGTTCCGGAGATGCTCATCGCGGCGCGCTGCATGGCGGCGGCGACGGAGCTGCTCAAGCCGTACATGATGGGGGAGAGCAGCGAGACGATCGGCCGCGTCTGCCTCGGCACGGTGCGCGGCGATATGCACGACATCGGCAAAAACCTCGTCAAGATCATGATGGAGGGCAGCGGACTGGAGGTCGTCGACCTCGGTGTGGATGTCACGGCGGAGCAGTTTGTGGACACGGCCATCGAGCAGCACTGCGACATCATTGCCTGTTCCTCGCTGCTGACGACGACCATGCCGGAAATGCGCGATGTGGTAGAGCTGGCAAAGGCCCGCGGTATCCGCGACCGGGTGAAGATCTTTGTCGGCGGTGCGCCCATCACGCCCGGCTACAGCGACGAGATCGGCGCGGACGTCTACTGCCCGGACGCGGCCACGGCCGCGCGCTCGGCTGTGGCGCTGCTGCGCGGCGCGTAAGCGCATAAAAGACATAATACAGGAATGTGTCTCTGCCGGACGAACATACGCCGGTCGGAGACACTTTCATTTTCTGGGAGTAAATTCAGCGAAATGGATAGAGAAAAATCGAAAGACCGGGATTATTTCAGGTTCTTGAATAATTGCTTTCCGGCGGCGCGGGATTTATAATCAAGGCGTTCCAACAAGTGAACACAGACACTTTCAGGTATAGGCGGGGAAGTCACATGGGCCCCGCGTCTCTACCGGGCGGCCCTTGAATTGCCCGACTACCGGAATGCAGCACGCACAGCACCAAACCGCTGTGTGAGCTTTGCCGTTTCGGTGGAGGGTCGCAGATTGCAGACGCTCCGCCGTTTTTTTATTTGGATAGAGAGCGGAAACGCTTTTTATGGTTTTGTCAGCAGCTTATGATTTCAGGGAGGAATTTTGATGCGTACACGCAAGGCAAAGGATCGCTCACGCCTCATTCAGGCGGCCATGGGTCAGATCCCGTGCGATCTGACGATCGGCAACGTGCAGTTTTTCAATGTCATTACGGGAGAAATCTATCCGGCCAGTGTCGACATACTGGACGGATTTGTTGTTTTGGTGCGTGAGGAAGGACAGGAGGCCGTCCTGCCGTCCAAGTCGTACTACGACGGTCATGGCCGCTACCTGATCCCCGGCTACATCGACACGCACATGCACATCGAGAGCACGATGATGATCCCCGAGAATCTCGCCCGCGCCATCCTGCCGTGGGGCACGACGACCATCTGCACCGACCCGCACGAGATCGGCAACGTCATGGGTCTTGACGGTGTGCGCTTCATGCTCGCCAATGCGAAAAAGTCCAAGCTCCGCCAGTACGTGCTTGCCCCGTCGTGCGTGCCGTCCGTGCCCGGCATGGAAAACGCCGGCGCTGAGTTCCTCGCCAAGGAAGTCGGCGAGCTGCTGGACATGGACGACGTCATCGGTATCGCCGAGATCATGGACTACGTCGGCGTCATTCAGGACAGCGAGCGCATGCACACCATCATCGACGAGGGCCTGCGCCGCGGCATGTTCCTGCAGGGCCACGCGCCGTACTGCTTCGGCCGTGAGCTCGCGGCCTACCGCATCGGCGGCCCCGTGTCCGACCACGAGAGCGTGAACGCCGACGAGGTGCGCGCCAAGCTCCGCGCCGGCATGCATATCAATCTCCGCGCCAGCTCCCTCATTGATAACCTTTCCTTCCTTGTCGACGGCTGCAAGGATCAGCCGTGGCGCGATTTCGTGTCCGTCTGCACGGACGACGTCCACGCCAAGGATCTGCTCACCGTTGGCCATATCAACAACGTTGTGCGCAAGGCGGTCGCCTCCGGCCTCGACGGCCGTGAAGTTGTCAAGATGGCGACGTTCAACGCCGCGCGTGAGTACGGGTTTGACGATCTCGGCGCGATCGCGCCGGGCTACATCGCCGATATTCAGCTCGTCGACGCGCTCGACGGCAGCCGGCCGAAGGCCGTGTTCACCGAGGGCGTGCTCGTCGCGGAGGACGGCAAGTACCTCGGCGGCGACTGCAAGACGGCCGACTATGACCTGCCGAACACCGTTGATCTGCCGCAGATCACGGGCCCCGCGTCCTTCGAACTTCGTGTGCCGGAGGGTTACACCGGCGATACGATCCGCGTCAACGTCATGGTGTCCGAGGACGGCAACCGCATCCTGCGCCACGTCGAGCCGGTGGAGCTGCCGGTGCATGACGGTGTCGTCGATATCAGCGGCGATCCGACGCTCGTGTTCGTCTGCTGTGCCAACCGCTATGGCCTTGGCGGCAAGACGATCGCCGTCTACCGCGACTTTGGCCTGCGCAGCGGCGCGCTCGCGTCCACCATTTCGCACGACAGCCACAACTTCACCGTCAGCTACCATGACCCGAAGGATGCTTTCCGCGCCGCCGAAATTCTGCGCGCTTGCGGCGGCGGTGTCTGCGTGATCGACGGCGAGCGGGAGACACATATTGCCCTGCCGGCTGCCGGCCTCATGAGCCAGAAGCCCTGCGCCGAGGTCGCCGACGAGATCGCGGCCGTGCAGTCCGCGCTCGATGTTATCAGCGACGGACAGCTCACCCTGCTGGCAACGGCCATCATGGCGCTGCCGGTGCTGCCGAGCGTGGTCATTACGGATATGGGCCTCGTCAACGGCGCCAACCAGACGTTCGTACCCGTGTTTGCGGATGCGGAAGCATAAATCAATCAGAGACAGAGAAAGGATAAGGCGTTTTTGATGGAGAAATTCTTCAAACTCGGTCTGCGCGGTACGGATAAGAAAACCGAAATCATCGCAGGCCTGACCACCTTCATGACCATGGCGTATGTGCTGGCCGTCCAGCCGGCCGCAATCTGCGGCGGCGAGGCGTACATCACGGATGTCAACGGCGTTGTCATCACCAAGTCCGCCATCATGATCACCTGCGCGCTCGTGTCTGGCCTCATCACACTGCTGATGGCCTTTTACACGAACTTCCCCTTCGCACTTTCGACTGGCATGGGTTCGAATTTCATTCTCGGCGCGCTCATTCAGTCGCAGGCGCTGAGCTTCGGCGCCGCCATGGCGATCACGCTCATTTCCGGTATCATTTTCGTGCTGCTGACGGTCTTTGGCCTGCGCGATTTGATCGTGCGCGTCATTCCAAAGAATATTAAGATCGCCATTTCCGCATCCATCGGCTTCTTTATTGCCTACCTCGGCTTCAAAAACTGCGGCATCGGCTCGTTTGAAAACGGCATTGCCCTCGGCAATCTCACCGATCCTGCCGTGCTGCTGGCCATCGGCGGCCTGCTGCTCATCATCGTGCTCAATGCTCTGAACGTCAAGGGTGCCATCCTCATCAGCATCATCGCCACCACGCTCATCGGCATCCCCCTCGGCGTGACGACGCTCAACGGCGTCGCCGCCATGCCGGACTTCGGCGAGCTGGGCAACGTCATGTTCAACCTCGATTTCAAGGGCGTGTTCACCGCGAGCGGGCTTATCCTCGTGTTCGTGTGCTTCTTCGGCGATTTCTTCTCCACGCTCGGCACGGTGCTGGCCGTCGCCAACCGCGCCAGCATGCTCGATGAAAACGGCAACCTGCCCGGCATCGAGCGGCCCTTCCTCGTCGACGCCATCGGCACCTGCGTCGGCGCACTGACCGGCAACACCACCATCACGACCTTTGTCGAGTCCACCTCCGGCGTCGAAGCCGGCGGCCGCACCGGTCTGACCGCGCTCGTCGCAGGCATCATGTTCCTGCTGACCATCTTCCTCGCGCCGCTGTTCGTCGCTATCCCGTATGCCGCGACCGGCCCGGCGCTGATCTATGTCGGCTTTCTGATGCTCAAGGGCTTCACGGAGATCGACTTCACGGATTACGATGAGGCCATCGGCCCCTGCGTCATGATGATGTTCACGGCCTTCACCGGCAACATCACCAACGGTCTCGGCGCCGGCATCATCGTGCACGTGCTCGTTAAGCTCGTGCGCGGCAAGGCCAAGGAGATCCACCCGATCATGTACCTGCTGTGCGCGCTCATGGTCCTGTACTTCATCGTTGGATAATTTGCGCCTCTCTCACAAAGCAGCCGCCGGCGGGGGTTCCCGCCGGCGGCTGTGACATTGGG
>ERZ837487.4474-NODE-4474-length-10880-cov-4.891732_pt1 | contig 10880 bp, 6 predicted proteins | sample MGYA00519911_ERZ837487 | MGnify/ENA primary metagenome ERZ837487 (study PRJEB31850, sample SAMEA3708818) | human gut metagenome | biome: human gut; feature: human-associated habitat; material: faeces | place: China | collected 2014 ...
GGACACTCGTCAAATGCCATCGCAATGGTGGAGGCCAGATTGGACTGGATCTGCATACTCTCTTCCGGTCCCATAAAAATCTTTCTTCCATCGATATGAGAGTTAAAGTATACTCCCTCTTCTTTTATTCTTCTGAGCCCTGCCAGCGAAAACACCTGAAATCCACCGGAATCAGTAAGAATCGGCTTGTCCCACACCATAAACTTATGAAGACCGCCAAGTTTCTTTACGACTTCATCTCCCGGTCTTACATGAAGATGATATGTGTTGGATAATTCAACCTGTGTTCCAATCTCCTGCAGATCTGTTGTTGACACCGCGCCCTTGATTGCCGCAATAGTTCCTACATTCATAAATACAGGGGTCTCAATGACCCCATGTACTGTATGTAATCTTCCTCTTTTGGCAAGACCATCTGTCTTTAATAATTCATACATGATCTTTCCCTCTCTTTTCTTTTTTAATAATGACATACTACCGGGCATCCATCCGGAATCAGGTCATAAAGTGCCGCCGCTTTATCTTTCGGCATATTAACACAGCCATGTGAACCATGACTTAAATATCTGTTGCCTCCAAATGAAGACTGCCATGTTGCATCGTGGAATCCGATACCTCCATTAAATGGCATCCAGTAAGCAACCGGTGTCTCGTACTCGTAAGTTCCATCTGGTTTCTTTGTTCCGCGAAGTGTCTTATTTCTTGACTTGTATGTCAAAGAATAGGTTCCCTGCGGTGTCGCATTTCCCTTGTTCGGATTACCTGTTACAATATCTGTCTCCAGCGCAATCTGTCCGTCTTTAATAAACCACATATGCTGCGTGGTAAGATTGACTTCTGCATATGTATTTCCCATATCCATTGCAGTATGGTTGGCTGCACGACTGGAATATTCCGGCTCTCTTGTTACAGTCTCAGCATTCTGGATATTGGCGATCAATGCATCATACTCTGCATCCTGATCGATTTTCCAGCCATAACCGCCACCTTCAACCGTAACAGTATTGCCTGTTGCAGTTGTAAACTGACGCGGTTTTCCTTTAGTATTATATTTTGTTGCAAGAGCAGCAATATACTCTTTTACTGCTTCCTGGTTAAATGTAACGTTCATATCTGCATCCACAATCACCCACTGTGAAATGACAGATGCATCTACCACTTCTGTATTCGGATTAAAGTCATATGTAATATTCGCTCCAAGATAGCTGTTCATGGTATCCTTTGCCGTCACTACTTCCTGGGAATCTGATAAAAATCTCGGTTTGATATAGCAGTTCGTATCTGTCAGATTCAAAGTATCCTGGAATCCTTCTATCGACTCTCTGATATCTTTATTAAATGTCTCTGTATCAATCTGCGTACCAATGACCTCTGGCACGACCACAAACTCTGTATTCTGGAATTCCGGATGCGCATCTACAGAAGCCACCTGATTCTCTTCTTTCAGGCAATTCAAACTCTCAATGCGCCTTGCAAGTGCATTCTCATCATACTTCACACCAATCTTTGCCTCAATCACCGGCTTCTCCCACAGAGATGTAATCCAAAGAAACTTGTTCTGCTTCTTTGCAAGCTCTGTAACTTCATCTCCCGGCACATATTCCAAAGAAATCTCGCTTCCTGTAATCTGTTCACTGTCGCCGTCAGATTCCTGAAGTGTCAAAGTATAATCCGCAACCTGTTGTTCCATATATTTTTCCACCTGTTCAACACTCTTCAATGCAAAATTATTGCCATTGATCGTTGTGTTGAACATAAAATGACTGTCAAAGTAAAACGCCATGCCAACATAAGCAACTACCAGAACTGCTAAGATCACACCAAACGTGATACCTACCTTCTTGCCAATGCCGCCTCTCTTTGGTTTCTCATCTTCATCTTCGTCCAGAGATACAAAGTCTGTCTCGAAATCTTCATCGTCATTATAATCTACGTCAAACTCATCTCTGCCTTCTTCTACTACTTCTTCGTACTCGTTTTTCTTCTTTTTTCCAAACATGTTCGTCAAACTCCCCTTTTCTAGTTCACACGCTATCATTATAATATGCACTTTTCTAAAAGTACAGAGCTAATTCACGAAAAATTCTTGAAGAATTTATTAAGATTGTTTTATAATAAAAAGAAATCTATAACAAAACCTATGACATCAAAGGAGAAATTGACATTATGGCTGGATCAACTTATGGAACATTGTTCCGTATCACCACATGGGGAGAATCTCACGGACCTGCAATCGGTGTTGTGATCGACGGGTGTCCTTCAGGACTTTCCTTAAGTGAAGAAGATATACAAAAACAGCTCGACCGAAGGAAACCTGGCCAGAGTAAATTTACAACGAAGAGAAATGAAAGCGACACTGCCCAGATTCTCTCCGGTGTTTTCGAGGGTAAGACAACCGGCACACCAATCTCTGTCATTGTCTACAATCAGGACCAGCGTTCCAGAGATTACGGTAAAATTAAAGACTGTTACCGTCCCGGACATGCTGATTATACATTTGATGCAAAATATGGCATCCGCGATTACCGCGGTGGCGGACGTTCTTCTGCCCGTGAAACAATCGGCCGGGTCGCAGCCGGTGCAATTGCAAAAAAAATCCTGGAACAATTAGGAATCGACCTGATTGCCTTTACCCGTTCTATTGGAGATATCTGTATTCCTGAAACGGAATATCGTTATGAAGATATTGCCGAAAATATGTTATATATGCCAAATAATGCTTATGCAAAAAAAGCTTCCGATTATCTGGAATCATGCATGAAAAATCAAGATTCTTCCGGTGGAATTGTTGAATGCCGCGTGAAAGGCATGCCGGCCGGAATCGGTGAGACAGTCTTTGATAAACTTGACGCTTCTCTCGCAAAAGCTGTCGTTTCCATTGGCGCTGTCAAAGGTGTGGAAATCGGTGACGGATTTGAAGCTTCAAAAAACCACGGCAGTAGCAACAATGATGCATTTACATGTCAGAATGGTGCCGTTATAAAAAAGACGAACCACGCCGGCGGAATCCTCGGAGGTATGAGTGATGGTTCTGAGCTGATCTTGCGGGCTGCATTTAAACCGACTCCTTCCATCAGCAAGGAACAGCAGACCATCAATACGGCTTTCGAAGATACGACGATTGCCATTACCGGACGTCACGATCCGGTTGTTGTACCAAGGGCTGTTGTTGTTGTAGAATCTATGGTCGCAATCACAATTTTAGACCAGATGATGATAAATATGTCCGCAAAGATGGATGCCTTAGAAGCATTTTACTGTAAAGAATAATAACGTCAAAAAAAGAGAAGTCCTAAGCTTTTACCCTTACGACTTCTCTTTTCAACTCATTTATCTGTACTATAACCCTACTTTTTCCACATCGGATTTTCTTCACACATAGCAATCTGTTCCGGCATGATTGGGAGTTCCCTGAATCGGTGTCCGGTTGCATTATAAATTGCATGAGCAATCGCCGAAAGTGGTGTATTGATCACGACCTCACCGATAGATTTTGCGCCAAATGGACCAGACTTTTCATAGCTGCTCTCAAACTCTACATGAATATGACCGATATCTTCTCTTGTCGGAATCTTATATTGCATGAGAGAATTTTCATAAAGTCTTCCCTTTGCATCATAAGTGATATTCTCCGTCAGTGCCATTCCGATTCCCTGAAGGATTCCGCCCTCAGCCTGAACTCTTGCCAGGTTTGGGTTCACCGGAGTCCCACAGTCAACAGCAGTATAATAATCTATCACTTTTGCCTGTCCGGTCAGAAGATCCACTTCCACATCTGCCACACCTGCCATAAATGGCGGTGGTGAAGTTGGCTGGCTCATGGTCACAGTCTCTTCCAGAGCAATACTGTTGCCCGCCATAGACGCTGTTGCAATATCAAACAGGGAAACTTCTATTTTTTCCAGAGTCTTTTCGCCTCTATAGATGACTTTATCACCGTCAAATTCTACTTCTTTCTCATCACATCCAAGCATCTTAGCTCCGACAAGACAAATCTTATCTCTAAGCTTTCTCGCACACAGCTCAGTTGCCTTTCCAGTTACATAAGTCGTACTGGATGCATAAGATCCTGAATCATATGGTGATGCATCCGTATCTGCTCCAAATACAATTACTTTATCAAGTGGACACTCCAATACTTCTGCTGCAATCTGTGCAAGAATCGTATCACAACCTGTTCCCATGTCTGCTGCTGCAATTCGCATAATGTAGAAACCTTCATCATTCAGTTTCAGCGCTGCACTGCCTACATCTAATCCACTGATACAAGATCCCTGCATGGCAAGTCCCATACCAAGAGCACGGACTTTTCCATGTCCTAGTTCGCGAACCGGATAATTCTCATCCCAGTGACTCATCTCTTTCACCTTTGCAATACAACGGTCCAAGGCACAGCTTGTATTTGTCTCACCGTAAAATGCAGGCATGACCTGTCCTTCTTTTACTATGTTCATCTCACGAAGTTTCATCGGATCCATATGGAGTTTTTCTGCCAGTTCATTAACTGCTGTCTCAATGGCAAAAAGTCCCTGTGTTGCACCATATCCACGATAAGCTCCAGAAGACATAACATTCGTATAAACCACATCGTAAACAAAGCGGAATGCCTCTGCTTTTCCGTAAAGCGGAATAGATTTATGCCCGGACAGTCCGACTGTTGTCGGTCCATGTTCCCCATAGGCACCTGTGTTAGAAATGGTGTACAGATCAATTCCACGGATAGTTCCATCTTTCATAGCTCCAAGTTTCACATGCATTTCCATCTCATGTCGCGGAGAAGAAGCTGTCATACATTCCTCACGGGTGAAAATAATCTTACTCGGCTTCTTTGTCATCCAGGTCACATATGCCGGATAGACCTCACAGACCGCTGTCTGTTTTGTTCCAAAACCTCCTCCGATACGCGGCTTGCTGACACGTACCTGTGATTTTGGAATATGAAGTGCATTTGCAATGATCCTTCTGCAGTGGAACACAATCTGTGTAGAGCTAAATACATTCAGACGTCCATATGTATCAATGGAACAATATGTACGCATTGTTTCCATCATCGTCTGCTGGCACGCTTTTGTATGATATACCTGGTCGATGATAATGTCACAGTCTGACAGTACTTGATCAATATCTCCATGTTCACTCGCCTCATGTGCGCACAGATTTCTTCTATTATCTGCTCCTACCGGACAAAGCGCCTCCCAGTTATCTTCCGGGTGCACCAGAATTGGATTATCCAAAGCTTTATGATAATCAAGGATCGGTTCCAACACCTCGTACTGTACCTTGATCATGGAAATGGCTCTGTCCACCGCTTTTTCTGTCTCTCCTGCCACAATCGCAACCGGATCTCCTACAAATCTGACATGACGATCCAGAATCAGACGGTCATATGGACTGGGTTCTGGATAAGTCTGTCCTGCACATGTAAATCTTCGTCCGTTCTGGTCGATATCCTTCCATGTATAGATGGCCTCAATTCCAGGAACTTTCATTGCCTTATCTGTCTGAATCTCCTGCACCACCGCATTTGCATGAGGGGATCTGAGCAGTTTCACGATCAGACAATCTTCCGGGATCATATCATCCATATATACTGGCTGACCGGTCACAAGCTGCATGGCATCTTTTTTTCTGACTGGCTGATTTACAATTTGCATGATACTTCCTCCCCTCTTTTTTCTTTCTTCCAGACAAGGAAATTCTGGATTCCACGAAGCTGTCCCTCATACCCGGAACAACGGCACAGATTTCCTGCCAGATACTCTTTTATCTCTTCCTCATTCGGAAATTCATTTTCACGGAATAATGCCAGTGCATTCATAATCATGCCCGGATTACAGAAACCACACTGCTCTGCTCCCTGGTCTGCAATGAATGCGCCAAACTCTTCTGCTTCTTCCTTAAGCCCTTCAAGCGTTGTGACTTTATGTCCATCTACTCTGGCTGCCAGAATAGAACAGGATAGTACCGGCTTGTCATCTAAAAATACTGTGCAAAGTCCACAACCTGAAGTCTCACATCCACGCTTTACACTTTTACATCCATGCTTTCTTACAAAATCTATAAGAAGCAGGTCCGGTTCGATCTCTTCCTGAATTTTCTTTCCATTAAGTACGATACTAATCTGCATTTCTGTCACCTCCCAGTATACGAAGTGCGCGAACGGTCATAACCTCTGCCAGATGGCTTCGATACTTAGCAGTTCCTCGCATATTACTTCCAGTCGGAAGCTTTTCTTTTATCTCTTTGGCAAATGTGTGCATCACTTCTTCTGTAACACTTCCATCTGTCAGCCCCTTCAACAATCCAGACTCGTCTTCGAACAACATAGCTTTTCCCGGTCTGGCACCGATACTAATACGCATCTTATCAGCAAAGATTGCTGCTGTCAGGTTAAGTGTCGGGAAATCTGTCACTGTATTTCTCACAGACTGATAACAAATATGAACTGGCGTCTTCTTTATTACAATGTGAACCAGAATGTCATTGTCTCTTTTAAGTTTCGCAAACTCCTGAATGGACATGATTCCTCCTTTGTAAAGCTCCACATCACAATCTAATGCAAGCAGAAGTGTCAACACATCTGAGAATCCAAATCTGCCGAACAGACTTCCTCCGACTGTTGCAAGATTACGGAACTGTACTCCTACAATATGTCGAAATGCGTCTTTCACTGCGCCTTCTGTATAATGAGACAATCCTTCATGCAATTCCATCTGACGAAGCGTGACCATGCAGCCGATCCTGAACTCCTCTTCTGTCTCTTCGATCTGATCCAGCCCAAGTCCGGACAGGTCGATTGCAGTCTGCACATTAGCATCACTCATCTTTACCCAGAGCATACCTCCAATAATCCGGTTCGTGCGCTTCTGGTTCAGCTCCCAGGCTTCTTCCAGGTTTTCTACCTTTTTATAATTCTTGATCTTAATCATAATCTCTCTTCATTCTCCCTGATTTTTCAGAAATTTTAAAATCCATTTTGCACAAATAACCAATTATATTTTACGGAAATATAGGTGATTTGTCAAAACCTGTTTTTGTTCTTCTTTATCCTTCAAAAATCTGATCCAGATTTTCCAGAATTACATCTGCACTGATTGGTTTGGCAATGTGACCATTCATACCAGCCTTGACCGCCTTTTTACGGTCTTCCTCAAAAGCATTTGCAGTCATCGCAATGATTGGGATATTCGCACATTTGTGATTGTTCAGCGTACGTATCTCCCGGGTTGCAGTATAGCCATCCATCTTCGGCATCTGAATATCCATAAAAATCAGATCATATTTCCTGCCTTCTGCTGATGACATGATATTCACAGCATCTGTGCCATCCTCTGCTGTATCCACTTCCAGACCAATTTCTTTCATGATTGCTGTTGCAATCTCGCGATTCAACTCATTATCCTCTACAAGAAGGACTTTTTTACCTGCATAACTCTTTCGGTTTTCCGCCTGAGCCTTCTGTTTTTCATTCTTAAGGAGTTCTCTTTGCGCCTGACTCATCAGAACTTCCCGCAGCTCTGAAAGAAACAACGGTTTCGACACAAATGCAGTTACTCCCGCCTCTCTTGCCTCCTGTTCAACATCTGACCAGTCATAGGCAGTCAGGATAATAATCGGATACTCCTCTCCAACCACCATACGGATTCTGCGTACCGTCTCGATTCCGTTCATATCCGGCATCAGCCAGTCAATGATATACACTTTAAATTCCTGATTCTGTTCATACGCTTCTTTTGCCCGAAGTACCGCTTCTTTTCCAGAAGTTGTCCAGTCTGCTGTCATTTCAATCTCACGCAGCATTCTGCTCACACTCATACAAGTTTGTGCATCATCATCCACCACAAGCGCTCTGGCACCTTTTAGCTCTGGAACAGGTTCCCGTTTCACTGTCTCTCCTGATGTTTCGCATTCAAGCATAATTGTAAATTCTGTTCCTTTTCCGGTTTCACTTTCAACCTGAATTGTACCGCCCATCATGTCCACAATGTTTTTGGTGATCGCCATTCCAAGACCGGTTCCTCCAATCCCATTCTCCGTAACAGTATGCTCTCTTGAAAAAGAATCAAACACATGCTTTCTAAACTCCCTAGACATTCCGATTCCATTATCCTTCACACTGAAAACGACCGTTATGTATCCATCTCTTCTGCATGGCTTCTCCGAAACACGAATGTTAATCATACCGCCGACCGGTGTGAATTTTACAGCATTACTGCAAATATTGAGAAGGACCTGTGTCAGACGCAGCTTGTCGGTAATGATATCTTCATGAATTACATCCTGTGTATCAATATAAAGATCCTGCTGTTTGGAATGTACAGATCCCTGAATGATCGTTCTTAAATCATGCAAAATATCCGGCAGGTGTACCGTTGTATATTCAATTCGAACAGAACCGCTCTCGATTCTGCTCATATCCAACACATCATTGATCAGGCTAAGCAAATGCTGACTGGATGTATGGATTTTTTTCAGATAATCCAGAACAAGTTCTGTGTTGCCAATATGCGTTGTCGCAAGTGCTGTAAATCCGATAATCGCATTCATCGGCGTACGGATATCATGGGACATATTATTCAGGAACGCTGTTTTCGCCCTGTTTGCATGTTCCGCAGCTGCGAGTGCATTTCTCAGATTCTTATCCCGCTCTATCTCTCGTTCTTTTTCCTCTGTTACATCACGGTTCGCAACCAGAACTGTACTTAATTTCCCAGTTTTATCATATCCCTGCGGCACAATGATTATTGTCAGCCACCTTCCTTCTACTGTCTGAGCTGTAAAGCTCAACGTCTCACGTTCTTCCAGACGCTGTGCCACCGTACTCATATCGATAAATTCACGATATTTCTCCTGAAATGGCTCTGTAATAACCTGCTGTATCAGTTCTTCCAGGTGCGCTTTGGAAAGAATATCCCCTTTCTGATCCGGCTTCATATTCCTTGAAGATTTTACAATTTCGATTTTCTCTGTTTTTATATTCACAAGAGAAATAGAAGAATATGCATGGCCAAGTGCATTGATCACACGAAGTCTCTTCTGATCTTGAAGGATACTTCTCTTTTCTGTTCTGTTCCTGCTCACCCAATAAAGAGCGAAAAGAAGTAAGGCAAGTAACACATACATCACACATACAATATTTCGTGTGATGTAAACCTGGCTTTCCGGGAAAAAGATATATGCATCATAGTCTTTGATTTTCTCCTTGCGTCCATACCAGTTTCCGGCCTTTGAATGAAGGCAGACAATTCCATTCCCCCCTGCCTTAAATTCATTTTTATACAATGACTTTGATTCTTCTACAGAACTCGAAAGAAGCTCCTGTTTATTGGTACTGACAACCTTGTCATCATCACAGATCACTATGCTTCCATTCATTTCAAAAGGAAAATCCGCAAATAACGATTTCATCGTCAGGTCTCCGTTTAACTCACTTACTTCCTCTTTCTGCATATATGTGATCACTATCCCTGCTGCATCCTGTCTTGCCACTGCCGCAAAATCATAGAGCTTTCCTTCATTTCTCAGGCGGGTCGTATAAGTCTTTTGGGGATGCTTGGCAATATCACACACATAATCACTTTCAATCAGCTTTTGCCATAATAGCATAGTATCTCCATCTTTTGCAGTCTGTTCTGTCACTTTCTGGTTCTGATCCAACACAAGGATTCCTGTCAGACGTTGTTCGTTTGCATATTCATCCAGCATCTCCTCACTGAGATTGTCTTCTTGTGCTATGACCCGGCTTAATTCTGTTGTTTTGTCCATCAGGCGTACCAGACTTTTCACCTGGTCATTCGTATTATAGTTCTCATACCTTTCAATCCTGGTTTTTGCAAAGTCAAATGTCTCATTCAACGTACTATTCAGTTTTTTATTATCACTCGCTGTCAACAGAAGAAAAATCAGGATTCCGGAAAAAAGCAGAATAAACATCAATAAACATACATTTTTATCAAATTTCTTTCCTTTGCTTTTACTCTTCTTATCTTTTTTCTGCGTCTGCGGCATCTGCGTTCTTACCTGTCTGCTCATTTGCTTTTTCCTCCTGGCAGGATCTCATCCGCATCCAATCCGTACTTTTTGACTATTTCTTCTGTAATGCCCTCATTTCGCATCTCTTCGAGAGTTTCTGTAAGCTCTTGTGCTACTTCTTCGTGGGTTCCTTTTTTAAAAGCAATTCCAAGTTCTGAAGTATAGATACTCTCGTCCAGCATACGGTATGCATCCTCTCCATCTCTCACCAGACTGCCCAGCATCGCCTCATGACCTGCAATCGCATCAACATAATTTTTTCTAAGTGCAGCATAAAGTTCATTCGTCGTAGAAAAACAGTTTACCTGCCCCATTTGCGGAAGATCTGATGCAATCTTATGAAGGAAAAGATCCTCTGCCTTTGTGGTCGCCTGAACCGCAATCTTCTTTCCTTCCAGATCCTGAATAGTATTGATTTCACTCTCTTTTCTTACAGCCACCATCTGACGACTGTACAGATACGGACCTGCCCACTGATATTTATCTTCTCTTCCATTCATGGAATAACTGCTCCACAGACAGTCGATTGTTCCATCTGCCAGAAGTTCGTCTTTATCTTCCCAGACTATATTCTCGAACTTAGGCTGGTATCCCAGCCTCTGAAATGCTTCCTTGGCAAGTTCCACATCAATACCTTTATATTCACCATTACTCACCTGATAACTGTAAGGTTCAAAATAATCCATTCCAATGACAATCTCCGGCAGTTCGTTGTCTGCCGCTTTCTCTTTCTTTACTCCACACCCTCCCAGCATAAGACTGCCAGCCAGAAGAACTGCCATAATACAAATTCTTTTCCTATAGGTATGGGAATTATTCTTTCGATTTTTTCTCATATCCAGTTCCTT
>ERZ837487.4489-NODE-4489-length-10836-cov-2.618588_pt1 | contig 10836 bp, 9 predicted proteins | sample MGYA00519911_ERZ837487 | MGnify/ENA primary metagenome ERZ837487 (study PRJEB31850, sample SAMEA3708818) | human gut metagenome | biome: human gut; feature: human-associated habitat; material: faeces | place: China | collected 2014 ...
GTACGTGGCAGACGCAAAGAAAGGTGGAAACAGTCAAATAAAAACTGTTTCCATTTTTTATTTTCAGAAAAATGCTGTTAATCAATTCTATTGTAGTGTATAATATGAACTATGAAATTACACATAAAAGTCCGAAAGGGGGTTTTTATATGAAGATTACATTTATCGGGGCAACTCATGAGGTTACGGGCTCATGCTATTATCTGGAGGCAGCAGGCCATAAATTTCTTGTAGACTGCGGTATGGAACAGGGACCGGACTATTATGAGAATGCAGAGATACCAGTTGCTGTGGGAGAAATTGAGTTTGTTCTTCTTACCCATGCGCATATGGATCATTCCGGAAATCTTCCTGCTATTTATGCAAAAGGATTCCGAGGGCCAGTATACGCAACGAATGCCACCAGTCATCTGTGTGATATTATGCTTAGAGACAGTGCTCATATTCAGATGTTTGAAGCTGAGTGGAGAAACCGCAAGGGCAGACGAGAGGGCAAACCGGAATTTGTGCCGGCACACACAATGGAAGACGCAATGGGTGTGATCAGAAATTTTGTAGGATGCCCGTATAATAAGGTGATTACTCCGGCAGAAGGAATTTCGGTACGTTTTATTGATGCAGGACATTTGCTTGGATCTGCCAGTATTGAAGTGACGATCAGAGAAGAAGAAGCGGAGAAAAAGATCGTATTTTCCGGAGATATCGGAAACACCTGTCAGCCATTGATAAAGGATCCGGAATATCTGCACCATGCGGATTATGTGATCATGGAATCCACTTACGGGGATCGCAGTCATGGAGAAAAACCGGATTATGTGCAGCTTCTGGCAAAAATCATTCAGGAAACATTTGACAGAGGAGGTAATCTTGTAATTCCTTCTTTTGCAGTTGGCCGTACGCAGGAAATGCTATATTTTATCAGACAGATCAAGGCAGATGATCTGATACATGGACATGATTATTTTAAGGTATATGTGGATAGCCCTCTTGCGAATGAAGCGACTACCATTTTTTCAGAACATCAGTATGACTGCTTTGATGAAGAGGCAATGGAACTGATCAAAAAGGGAATCAATCCAATCAGTTTTCCAGGTCTGAAGATTTCTGTTACAAGTGATGACTCAAAGGCAATCAACTATGATGAAGAACCAAAAGTAATTATTTCTGCCAGCGGTATGTGTGATGCGGGTCGTATCAAGCATCATCTGAAGCATAATCTGTGGGAGGAGAAGAATACTATTCTTTTTGTAGGATATCAGGCAGTAGGTACACTAGGAAGGGCTCTTATTGAAGGAGCAACAGATGTGAAACTTTTCGGAGAACCGATTCATGTAGCTGCACATATCTGCCAGATGCCGGGAATCAGCGGTCATGCAGACGTAAACGGTTTGATAAACTGGGCGAGAGCATTCGAAGAAAAACCGCAGAAAGTTTTTGTTACTCATGGAGAGGATACGGTAACAGAGATTTTTGCAAAACGCCTGCAGGATGACTTGGGTTACGATACAATGGCTCCGTTTAGTGGAACAGTGTATGATCTTGCAAATAATGTATGTATCTATGAAGCTAAAGGCGTCAAGATTCAGAAGGCATCTGCATCGCCGAAAGCAACAAGAGCAGCGAGAGCATTCGAGAAACTTCTGGCACTTGGTTACAGATTACTGGCAGTGATCAAGAAGAATGAGGGAACACCGAATAAAGATCTGGAACGCTTCTCAAGAGATGTACAGTCCCTGTGTGATAAATGGGACAGACCAGATATGTAGTAATATTGTGGTAATGTTATGAAATAAAAATATCCCGCAGAAGTTGTTGTGAATACAGCTTTTGCGGGATATCTGTCTTTTTTGTGTTTTTTGCTGCTGCTTATAGTGTTTCCGGAAACTAATGTCGTAGTAGTTTGGTGAAAGCAGCTGAATTGTTAAAAAACCAGGAAATTATTTATTCAGAACTTCCTCTAAGGCAATAGAAAGCTGATCTGGACATGAGGTGTTTTTAAAACCACATTTAATACCCTTCAGTCTGCTGATCACTTCATTTGCATCCATTCCCTCTGCAAGCTGTGCAACACCCTGTGTGTTTCCGGAACATCCGCCTGTAAACTTGATATTGTGAACTTTTTTATTATCGTCGATCTCGAACTCAATTCCTTGAGCACAGACGCCTTTTGTCTTATAAACCATTCTGGTTACCTCCTGTTCTGTTTATTTATCGATTATAGCATCTCTCAAAAAAAGTTTCCATAAAAAATAAAATTTGTTATAATGAACAATGTAGAAAAAGAAAAAGATACTGCTGAACGAAAAAAAACTGTGAAATTCAGCGGGATATCATATTGAAAGAGAGGATTTACAGATCATGAAATGTGTTGGAATCATAGGAGCAATGGAACAGGAAGTAGCAAGACTGAAAGAGGTTATGGAGAATGTATCCATTACTACCAGAGCCGGAATGGATTTTTATGAGGGTGTTCTGGAAGGAAAGAAGGTAGTTGTGGTACAGTCCGGGATCGGTAAGGTAAATGCCGGCATGTGCACCCAGATCCTGGCAGATCTCTTTCAGGTGGAAGCGGTGATCAATACCGGTATCGCAGGAAGCCTTAACAATGATATCAATATTGGAGATATCGTACTTTCCACAGATGTTCTTCATCATGATATGGATGCAACCGGATTCGGATATCCGAAGGGACAGATCCCGCAGATGAAAGAGTTTTCCTTCCAGGCAGATGAGTGCCTTCGTAAGATCGCACATGATGTATGCGAGGAAGTAAATCCGGAGATCAGGGTTTTTGAAGGAAGAATTGCTTCCGGAGATCAGTTTGTATGTGATCAGGGTGTAAAAGATAATATTGTAAAGGAATTCAGCGCCTATGCTGTTGAGATGGAGGGCGCAGCGATCGGACAGGCAGCAGCTCTTAACGGGATTCCATTCCTGATCATCCGTGCTATCTCAGATAAAGCAGATAATAGTGCAAACATGGATTATCCGGCTTTTGAAAAGCTTGCAATTGAGCACAGCGTACGTCTGACCCAGGGAATGCTGAAACGGATGGCCTGATCGGAACTTTGGAGGGAACCGTCATTTTTCTTCTGCATATACTGTAAGAGATAGCAGAGAGAGGACAGCAGAAGAGTTATGATCTATCCAGATTTTTATCCGTTTTATGCTACACAGGGAAGTCCTGGTTTTTATAATGAAGAGAGAGAACAGGAAAAGGAATTTGATCTGATGAGATCATACTATCCGGATACAGCCCGAAGGATCCAGGAAAAAGCGGAAGCACAGTGTCAGCTTTTGGATTATGAGGGAAGCCGGCTGTATGATGAATATCCGGATCGTTTCATGCTCTATCACATCTGTCACCAGGTGAAAGGACAGATGGAAGGAGATACCAGTGTACAGGAGATTCCAGGAGGGTTCCTGGATGATCTGATCGAAGTGCTGGTGTATCAGGAGATTTCCAGACGAAGATGCAGGAGGAGAAGGTGCAGAAAATGTTTTCGCACTGAGTATTAAAATGGCGGTTTACCCATGAACGATACAGTGATACTGGCAGAAGCGACCAAAACTGGTTCGCACAACATCTGTCCATATACAATAAAACAAAAAGTGAATATAATGGAAGTATGATGAAAACAATAAGGGAATTTTTAGAAGAACAGATTAATGAACAGCTGATACAGGCTGTTGTCAGTGGCCGCAGGACTGGCGAGGGACCTTCCAAGGTGAAGCTTCGTCCTGTGGAGCTGAAGGGTCAGATTTTTTACCAGGCGTCCATGACAGAAGGGACGAAGGTTTATCATAAGAATTTTACCAGGGAAGAGATGATCGCTTATCTGGAGCATGCCATGGAGGAATTTCGTCAGCTTCAGGCAACCGGACGCAGTCAGGATGGAAGTATCCTTATCAGCAAGAAAGGGAAAGCAACCATCAAAACAAAACAACACGGGCCTGCACAGAATGAGAAGATAAAGATCGCTCCTCATAACCGGGTGAAACAGTACATTCTCAGAGAGGGAACGGCAGCTCCGTTTCTGGTGGATCTGGGAGTTATGACAAAGGATGGAAAGATCGTTGCGTCCAGATATGACAAGTTCAGACAGATCAATCGCTTTCTGGAGTTTATCAGGGATATCCTTCCGAAGCTTCCTAAAGACAGAGAGATCACGATCCTGGATTTTGGCTGCGGAAAATCCTATCTTACTTTTGCTATGTATTATTATCTCAGAGAACTGGAGGGTTTTGATGTAAACATCATAGGGCTGGATCTTAAGGAAGATGTGATACGGCATTGCAGTGAATTGGCCAGATCTTATGGTTATGACAAGCTGCATTTTTACCAGGGAGATATTGCAGGGTACGAAGGCGTTTCTTCTGTGGACATGGTGGTGACACTTCATGCCTGCGATACAGCAACAGATTTCGCTCTGGCCAAGGCAGTGGAATGGGGGGCTCAGGTGATCCTGTCTGTTCCATGCTGTCAGCATGAACTGAATCGTCAGATCCGAAACGAAATGCTCCAGCCTGTTATGCGTTATGGGATCCTGAAGGAAAGAATGGCAGCTCTGATCACAGATGGTCTTCGTGCTGAGCTTCTGGAAAGCAAAGGATATGAAACCCAGCTTCTTGAATTTATCGATATGGAACATACACCAAAGAATATTCTGATCCGCGCAGTAAAAACCGGAAAGAAAAAAGAGCAGGGACAGTTTTTCGGATACCATGAAGGCTCTTCATGTGGCTCCTACCCTGGATAGGCTTCTTTATCCGGAAGAGTCAGCCTCACAGAAGGGAGAATGACATGATGAAGATCCTACGTAAGGGAGCGATACTGCTGGTGATCTTTGTGGCAGTAGTAGCCGGGACCTCATTTCTGATGAACAGTCAGTCTACAGATAACCGCTCAGATATGAACGATGCCACACTTCCAGAGGTTATGGTAAAGATCGGAAGTACCCAGGCAAATAAGATGTATGGATACAGACAGCAGATGCAGACCGATTTCATGAGAGGAAGTATTACTCCGCTGGATACGACCAAAAAAGTGTCTTTTGAGATCAACCCATATGCTGATACAGTAACAGGGCTTGCTTATGAGGTACGGACTTCAGACGGAAGCAAGGTTATGGAGAACCGTAAGATCAAGAATCTCACGAAAGAGGACAACGGCTGTTTAAGTACAGAGATTGAGATCGGCAGTGACCTTCGCATGAACCAGGAGTATTCCATGCAGATCACGCTGGATACCAGTGAGGGGGAAGTCTACTACTATACAAGAGTGGTTTCCAGAACCCAGTTGAATACAGAAGCGTATCTTCAGTTTGTCAAGGATTTTTCCACAAAGTGTCTGGACAAGGAACAGGCAGATACGCTGACCGGATATCTGGAAGCGGAGGATATTTCCGGCGGAACGAATTACAATAATATTTCCATCAGTTCTGGACTTTCCAATATCAGCTGGGGATCCCTTTCTCCGAAGCTCTACATGGAAGGAGTTCCGCTGATCGATGATATCAATGAAACGACTGCAAGTATCACGCTGGATTATCAGGTTTCCGCACAGGATGATGAGGGTAAAACCGAAATTTATGATGTTACGGAATTTTACCGTATGCGTTATACAGAAACAAGGATCATGCTGCTGGATTTTAAACGTTCTGCAACGAAGGTATTTGATCCGTCTCAGAAGGTAGTTTCCGATGCAGGCCTGCTTCTGGGTGTCCGTGACAAGAATGTCACCTATGCTTCAGACAGCAGTGGAAAGATCGTTGCTTTTGAGCAGGATGGGGATCTCTGGTCTTATGCACCGTCCAGCGGAAAGATCACAAGGATCTTCAGCTTCCGCAAAGAGGAAGATAACGATTCCAGATATGTGCGCAACGAACATGATATCAAGATCATCCGAGTGGCAGATAACGGGGATGTAGACTTTGTATTGTACGGTTACATGAACCGTGGTGTTCACGAGGGATACAGCGGTGTCTGTGTTTATCACTACAACAGCGACCGTAATGTGGTGGAAGAAAAAGTATTCATACCAAGTACAGAATCCTACGAGTTCCTGAAGGAAGATCTTGGAACACTCACTTATGTAAACAAAAACAATCAGCTGTTTCTGCTGTTTGCACAGAAGCTGTATCAGGTAGATATTGAGACAGGAACCTCACAGGTTCTGGAAGAAGGAATCAAACAGAACCATTTTGTTGTGTCAGATACCAAGGCACATGCAGCATGGCTGATCGAATCCGGAGATGATGCAGGGAAGATCCGGGAAATTGAATTTGATTCTCTGAAAACAAGAGATATTTCGCCGGAAAGCGGAAAAAATCTGAGAGCTCTGGGATTTATGAATGAAGATCTGGTATATGGGATCCTTTCCGATGAAGACATTCTTACGGATGCCAACGGACATGAAACAGAGGGAATCAGTACATTCCGCATTGAAAGCTTTAAAGGAAAGGTGAAAAAAGAGTATCGTCAGGATGGCCTTTATATCACCAACGTAACGGTTGGCAGTACCATGATGGAGTTTGAACTTTCTGCAAAATCCGGGAATGCTTATACAGTCCAGAAAAAGGACAATATCATGAATAACAAAAAAGCATCCGGAAGCCAGATAGATGTAGCATTGATCACTACAAACCGTGCAGGAACGCTGATCCGCCTGACCATGACCCAGAAACCGGAGACAGACAGTCCGCTGCTTGTTTGTTCCAAGATCGAGAGTACTGAAGACTCATCGGTAACATTGGATACTACCGTTCCACAGGGAGAACTTTATTATGTTTATGCATATGGTTCTCTTGACCGTATCTATACCGATCCGGCTGCAGCTGTGAAACGCGCGGATGCGCAGACTGGAGTGGTACTTAACCGTGCGCAGCAGTATGTCTGGGAACGTGGAAACAAAAAAACAAAGCTCCAGATGAATATAGAGGATGTACCGGAAAGTATACGTACAGCCAACTGGAAGAAAAAAGAACTTCAGGATAGCCTTGGTGATATGGGAACGGTGATCGATCTGACCGGCTGCACTCTTGACAATGTTCTTTATGAGGTCAGTGCCCAGAGACCGGTGATCGCCAAGACAGGAGAAAATTCCAGTGTGGTGATCGTAGGCTATGATGAATATAATACCTATCTTTATGATCCGGCAACAGGGCAGATCAGCCCGTATGGAATGAATGACAGTACAGCGCTGTTTGAGAGTGCCGGAAATGTATTTCTCACCTATATAGAAAACGTCATAGAGTGATGCTTACAGAGCAGGCCGGATGAAGGCCATGGGGTTACAGCAGGATGGCAAGACGGGAGTTCCCGTTTGGCATAAATCGGAAAACAGGAAAAAAGTTCCTGTTTTCCGGGGAAAGCGCGACAGGAAAGGGGAAAAATCAATGTTAAGTGAAAGTATTAAAAAACTGGTACAGTATGGGGTGGAGAGTGGTATTACTCCGGAATGCGAAAGAATTTATGCAACCAATCTTCTTCTGGATGCCTTTGGGGAAAGCGAATATACAGAACCGGAGACAGAGTATGCTAAAATCAATCTTGAGGAGACTTTGAACGAACTTCTTGATGAGGCTGTAAAGAGGGGCATCATCGAGGACAGTATTGTGTACAGAGATCTCTTTGATACAAAACTGATGAACTGTCTGATGCCGCGTCCTGCCCAGGTACAGAGAGAATTCTGGGATGCTTATAAAGAAGATCCGGAAAAAGCTACAGATTATTTTTATAAGCTGAGTCAGGACAGTAACTATATCAGACGTTATCGCGTAAAAAAAGATCAGAAATGGACAGTAGACAGCGAATATGGCAAGATCGATATCACGATCAACCTGTCCAAGCCGGAAAAAGACCCAAAGGCTATCGCAGCTGCCAAGCTGGTAAAATCCAGCAGCTATCCAAAATGTCTGCTTTGTCCGGAAAATGAAGGCTATGCAGGAAGAGTCAATCATCCGGCAAGGGAGAACCACAGGATCATCCCGATCACCGTCAATGACAGTCCATGGGGCTTCCAGTACTCTCCATATGTTTACTACAATGAACATTGTATCGTATTTAACAGTCAGCATACTCCGATGAAGATCGAGAGAAATACATTTATCAAGCTGTTTGATTTTGTAAAGCTGTTCCCACATTATTTCCTTGGCTCCAATGCGGATCTTCCAATCGTAGGAGGTTCTATCCTCAGCCACGATCATTTCCAGGGCGGGCATTACACCTTTGCCATGGCGAAGGCAGAGATTGAAAAGCATGTGACGATCCCGGGATACGAAGATGTGGAAGCCGGCATTGTAAAATGGCCTCTTTCCGTACTGCGTATCCGCAGCAAAGACGAGACGAGACTGATCGATCTGGCAACACATGTACTGGCAGGCTGGAGAGGATATACGGATGAGGCTGCATTTATCTTTTCAGAAACAGACGGAGAGCCGCATAACACCATCACACCGATCGCACGTAAAGTGGGAGATACCTTTGAACTGGATCTGACATTACGTAACAATATCACAACAGAGGAGCATCCGCTGGGGGTTTATCATCCGCATGCATGCTATCATCATATCAAGAAAGAGAATATCGGTCTTATCGAAGTTATGGGACTCGCTGTTCTTCCGGCACGTCTGAAAGAAGAGCTGGAGCTTCTTGAAGAATACATTTTAAGCGGCAGGGACATTGCTTCCAATGAGAAAATCGAGAAACATGCTGCATGGGTTGCAGAATTTCTGCCAAAATATGAGAAACTTGATAAAGATAATATCCAGGAAGTCCTTCGCAGGGAAGTGGGCAATGTATTTGTTCATGTACTGGAGGATGCCGGTGTTTATAAATGCACACCAGAGGGCAGGGATGCATTTATGAGATTTATCAATACTCTGTAAAAAAGTACGGAGGCACCCGGGGATGGATATGTATTTCAGGAGGAGTTTGTTTATATGAAAAACAGGGAAAAAACCGGAAAGGCCTTTCGGATAAAATGGCTTTTGCTGGCACTTGTGGCAGCTGCACTGATCTTTGTGCCGGCTGCATCGCATAAGGTGTCGGCGGCGAAGCTTGTTTATACCGTTAAGTTCAATAATAATTCAGGTACCAGCAAAAGTAAGACGTATACCGCACTGACACAGAACGTGACATTAAATACTACGATCCGGCTTCCGGCAGTACCCAAGGCTGTGGGATATCAGAATCTCGGATGGACTACACGGAAGGGGAGCAGTAAGGTAGTATATAAAGCAGGTGCCCGCGTAAAGGTCAGAAAAGATATGACTCTGTATGCGGTCCGCAGAAAGAGCAGATACTATACCGTAAACTTCTATCTTGGAAATGGAAGCACCAATTCCGCATATAAGAAGCTGCAGAAAAAAGTAGAAGAGGGTACATATTACACATTGCCTGCAGTTCCATCCAGATCGGGATATGTAAATCTTGGCTGGTCAATAGCAAAGAACGGCAAGGCATCTACTGCAAAAAAAGTAGGAACGAAGATTAAAATCTCCGGTAATATCAGATACTATTCCGTACAGATGCAGTCAGTAAAAGTAAATCTCCGCAAGGCAAACGGAACCGTATGGAAGACAGTAACACTTGGAAAGGGCGGTTACCTTAAGCTCCCATCTGTATCCAATGCGACAGGTTATACGTTTATGGGCTGGTCTAAGACCAGACGGACCGGTTCTTCCACAGATCCGGATTATGAAGCCGGCGAACTTCTGCGGATCAACAAAAACACCAATCTGTATGCGACAGTATTTAACCGTGCACTGGAGAAGGATATCAGCTCCGATGAGATGGCTCATCCGGCGATCGGTATGATGTACAGTAAGGTTATTTTTGTGGGAGATTCCCGTACTGCAGGAATACAGGCGACACTGAAAAAACAGATGAGCAGTTCTGTAACAAATGGGGTTTCTTTTGTTGCAAACCCAGGAAAGGGCTTGAGCTGGTTCCGAGATACAGGATATGCACAGCTTATAGAAGAGATCGACAAAACAGAAGGTTCCAAACCGATCGCCGTTATCTTTAATCTGGGTGTCAATGACCTGGGAAATGCAGGCAATTATGTCAGCTATATGACCAGTATCGCATCCACATTGAAAAGTAAGAACTGTAAGCTCTTTTACATGTCTGTAAACCCGATCAACAGTACCATGATCACAAAAGCAGGAAGAGGCGCCCGTACAGAGGCACAGGTAAGAGAATTCAACAGCAAGATCCGTTCCGGTCTTTCTCTGTATTACAAATATATCGATATGTACAGCGTACTTATGAAAAAAGGCTACGGGACCAATGCCCGCTATGATGGTGTGGATGACGGCGATGACGGACTTCACTACACAACAAAGACATTCAAGAGGATCTACTATTACTGCATTACTTATCTCAACACAGGAAGTATCAACGCATCTTATTATTAATGGTATAACAGACAGAAAAATCCCGTCTGCCGGAGACATTCCGCCAGGCGGGATTTTTCTGTCCGGCGGCCCGCTATTTTTCTGTCCGACAGGGCAATTACTCCTTGCACGAACCATGAGAATAGTCTATACTTAATTCGATACGGACGTTTGGAGGTCCGCAGGGACGTGTGATCCTGAATATGAGGAATGAGGTATAGATTATGAAACTGACAACAGTGAAAGAGATTTACAGAAACCGTGAACAGTATCTCGACAAAGAGATCACCGTAGGTGGATGGGTACGAAGTGTTCGTGATTCCAAGGCGTTTGGATTCATCGTACTTCATGATGGAAGCTTTTTTGAAACTCTTCAGATCGTATATCACGATAACATGGAGAATTTCGCAGAGGTTTCCAAGCTGAATGTTGGAGC
>ERZ837487.4492-NODE-4492-length-10828-cov-2.608094_pt1 | contig 10828 bp, 9 predicted proteins | sample MGYA00519911_ERZ837487 | MGnify/ENA primary metagenome ERZ837487 (study PRJEB31850, sample SAMEA3708818) | human gut metagenome | biome: human gut; feature: human-associated habitat; material: faeces | place: China | collected 2014 ...
GAAGGAGCTTCCAAAGCACACCACCATCGCGATCGAGTAACACACAGCAATGCGCAAGCGCCCCGGCCGTTTCGGCCGGAGCGCTTGGCGCTTTAAAAGGGGGATCCCCTCCGTGACCTGAAAGGGCGACGGCGGGGATCTGTCTGTTATAAATGCCTTCAGCTGTGCTTGCTGCGCAGTTCTTTGACTTTGATCTTGGCAGCGCGCTTGATCATGTATGGGAGGATGGCCTTCATCTTGTCCTCGGAGCGGATCATTTTGGTTGCCTCCGGGTGGTCGCGGCGCAGGTGGATGGCGTCAAACTCGCACTTGGTCGTACACACACCGCAGCCAATGCAGCGATTGGTATCAACGACGCTCACACCGCAGCCAAGGCAGCGGGACGCTTCCATTTTGACCTGCTCTTCTGTGAATGTGCAGCGCGAGTCACGGAACGTCTTGCGTGCCTGCGCACCGGGGAGCGCTGCGGGCACCTGACGCGCCGGAGCATCGAAGCACTCTGTCGGCAGAGCAACATTGCGCTTGTCCAGTTCGGGGTACGAGCGGCGGTTACGGCCGATCGTCAGGCTCTGACCCTCGTGTACATAGTGGTGTAGGGAAATGGCGGCTTCCTTGCCGGCGGCAATGGCGCCGATCGCAAATTTCGGCCCGGTGGCCACGTCGCCGCCGACGAAGATATCCGGCTGCGCGGTCTGAAGCGTGAGACCGTCGCAGACGGCAGTACCGTTTTTGCGCAGCTCCACGTTTTCCCCGTCAAGCAGCGCACCCCAATCTACGCGCTGACCGATGGCGCCGATGACTGTGTTCACATTCCATGTCTCATATTCGCCGGTGCCGACCGGGGCACGGCGGCCGGAAGCGTCGGTCTCGCCGAGTTCCATGATTTCCAGGCGGATCGCGGAGACCTTGCCGTTCTTGCCGACGATTTCTGACGGCGCGCGCAGGAGCTTGAGCTCCATGCCCTCGGCGAGCGCATCCTCGATCTCATCACGGTCGGCTTTCAGCTCACTCTCGCCGCGGTGATAGACAAGGTAGACCTTCTCCGCACCGAGACGAAGCGCCGCACGGGCGACATCGATGGAGACGTTGCCGCCGCCGATGACGGCGATCTTCTCCGTGAACGGAATGTTGCGCTGATTGAGCATCTTCGGCACGTAGCGCTTGTCGGCATGCAGCTCCTGCTCTGCGATGAATTTCTTGATCTCGTCGATGGCAACGGCGCGGTCCACGCTGCCGCGGGTGCAGGCCTGTTCGCAGCGGCGGTTGCAGATGTGGCCGCAGACGGTGGGGAAGGGGTTCTCTTTTTTGATGAGCTTGAGCGCATCCATGTAGCGGCCTTCGGCTGCCATGCGGATATAGCCCTGAACGGCAATGTGTGCCGACAGTTGCTCTTGCAGGGGGCTGTGCCGGTGTCGTAGCAGTTGGCGGACGGATTGTCGTCGCGATAATTTTCGTTCCACATCTCCGGGCCCCATTTGGTCTCATCCGGCAGTACCTGTTTCGGATAGACGATCGGGCCATCCTTCGTGCACAGCTTCTGTCCGAGCTTGGCGGCGCCCGCAGGGCATACCTCGGCACGCTGGCCGCAGGCAACGCATTTTTCCGGATCGACGTGCGCGCGGTAAGCGGAAGCGGACATGTTCGGCGTGTTGAACAGCTGGCTCGTTCTCAGCGCGAAGCAGGAGCCGAGCGCGCAGTTGCAGATGGCGAAGATCTTGTCCTCGCCGTCGATGTTCGTGATCTGGTGGACATAGCCGTTGTCCTCGGCGCGCTGGAGGATCTCCATCGCCTCTTCATAGGTAATGTCGTGGCCCTTGCCGGTCTCGCGGCAGTAGTCGGCAAACTGGCCGACGGCAATGCACATCTCATCCTGCAGCTCGCCGCAGCCCTGCCCCTGAAGGCGCATGACGTTGCGGCAGGAGCAATAGCCGACGCCGAGGTGGCCCTCATACTTTTTCAGCCAGTGGGAGATGTGCTCGATGTCGACCGACTCGTTCGTGGCCGGGATAGCCTTCTCGACCGGGATGACGTGCATGCCGATGCCAGCGCCTCCGGGAGGCACCATGCAGGTGATCTTCGTCAGCGGCAGAAACGCCATGCGCTCGAAAAACTGCCCGATCTCCGGGTGCTCCTCCACCTGCTGGAGGTTCATGTTCATCAGCTCCGCAGAACCGGGCACGAAGATCGGCAGCGTCCACTGCTTGTGATGGTCGGCGTTCTCCCAGTTGTACTCGAGCAGGCCGATCATGGACATCTGGTCAAACAGCTGCTCGATGTAGGCCGGATCCTTTCCCGTCTTTTTGCTCATCTCCGCCGGGGTGGTCGGCACGCGCACCTTCATCGCGAGCGCGAGCTCCGCCATCTCGTCGGTGACGACGCTGGCCAGGCCATAATACTCGGGCGAATCCTCGTCGAGCTTCGTCATGCCGAGCTTGACGTCCACACGGTCCGTGATCTTTTTGCCCAGCTTCAGAATCAGTTCTCTTGCCATGTTTCAGGCTCCTTTCTTCCCCTTTAAATATTTTGTTTTCATTCCCTGGTTTGTGAATAGATACGCAATCTATTGTAGCACATCTCACACATACAATTCAATATGCAAATGGGCAACACATTGTTGAAGATTGCAAAATTCCGGTCAATTTCGCCTGCCTGTCTTGACATTTTCAACAGGCGGTGCTATGCTTTTTCATAACCATTTGGTCAATATCACGCAGATTCTCGAGGAGGAAACGGCAATGGCTCAGATCCGGATCCATGTTCTGCACTGTGGAAAGATCGGCGTGGCGCCGAACCTGCCGGCGAGCGCCCAGTGGCGCTGGCCGGCAAAGGCGGACGCGCGGCGGCTGAAGAACGACGCGCGCATCTGGCTGCCGGTGTCGGCGTATCTGGTGGAGCACCCGAAGGGCCTGTTTCTGGTGGACGCCGGTCTGCCGCGCACCGTGAGCCCGACCGGCATCGAGGACCGCGCGGCGCAGTTGCGGATGTTCGGCCGCGGGTGGTACACGCTCGTGCACAGCATCGTGGAGCCGGGGCAGTCGATCGGCGAGCAGCTGGCCGCGCGCGGCATCCGGCCGCAGGATCTGGACTATGTGCTCTTTTCCCACCTCGATCCGGACCACATTGCGGGTATCAGCGAGGTGCGGGGCGCAAAGCGTCTGCTGGTGGCGGAGGAGGAGTACTTCTGGTCGTGCCGCGTGAACCTGCGCTACACCTCCCGCAGGCTGTGGATGGACGAGCCGCCGGAACGATTCTGGTACCGCGTGAACCACATCGGGCCGGAGAGCCGCTCATACGACCTGTTCGGGGACGATTCAGTTCATCTCGTGCACGTCGCCGGGCACACGGAGGGCATGTTCGCAACGCTCATCCGCAATGGTGACCGGTACGTGCTGCTCAATGCCGACGGCGCGGCAAGCCCGCGCTCGTGGGCGGAGGGTACCGTGCCCGGCATCTGCGAAAACAGCGTGCGCGCCAAAAAGGCGCTCGACTGGATCGGCGGGATGAGCCGCGACGGCGCCTGCGCAGCGTCCCTGTGCAGCCACGACCCAGATGTCGCACCGCAAACCATCGAATTTTAGAATCGATGCATTCAATTTTTCTAATGCGTATTCTGCACTGCTTTTGTGGATTCTGGGGTAGACAAGCGCGGAAAACTGCGTTATACTGCGCTCGTTTCCACAGGAAACCGTGATTTTTAACGAAAGGAGACGCGTCGTATTATGAAGTTTGCTCAGACGAACAACATGATGATGGCTATGATGATGTACATGCCCGGCTGCATGTGCATGTCTCGTCGTGCTCAGAAATATGACTCGTCTTGTGTTCGCTTCCAATAACGGCTGATCCAAATTCCAAGCCGTATCCGCAGAGGCCGGAAGACAACGAGTCTTCCGGCCTCTGCTTTTTTGTTCCGAAAAATTCATTTTGCGAGGGAGAATCCACCATGATCGAAATCGAACATCTCAACAAGACCTACCCCTCCCCGGGCGGCGACATCCACGCACTGCGGGACGTCAACCTCCGCATCGAGGACGGGGAGATCTTCGGCATCATCGGCCTGAGCGGCGCCGGCAAGAGCACGCTCGTGCGCTGTATCAACCTCCTCGAGCGGCCGACCTCCGGAACGGTGCGCATCGACGGGCGCGACATGATGCAGCTCAGCCGCCGCGACCTGCTCAAGGCCCGGCAGGACATCGGCATGATCTTCCAGAGCTTCAACCTGCTCGAGCAGCGCACGGTGCTGCGCAACATCTGCTTCCCGCTCGAGATTGCGGGCGTCAAGCGCGACGAGGCACAGGCCCGCGCCGCCGAGCTGCTCGAACTCGTTGGACTGTCCGACCGCGCGAAAGCGTATCCCTCGCAGCTTTCCGGCGGCCAGAAGCAGCGCGTGGCCATCGCCCGCGCCCTCGCCACGCGGCCGAAATACCTCCTGTGTGATGAGGCCACCAGCGCCCTCGACCCGAACACCACGCAGTCGATTCTCCACCTGCTCAAGGAGATCAACCAGACGCTCGGCGTGACGATCGTCGTCATCACGCACGAGATGCGCGTCATCGAACAGATCTGCCAGCGCGTGGCTGTCATCGACCAGAGCTGCATCGCCGAGATCGGCAACGTCAGCGATGTGTTCACACACCCGAAGTCCGACATCGCCAAGGCGCTCATCCTTCCGAAGAGCCCGGCCGAAAATCTCCCGCCGTGTACGGGCAAGCGTCTGCGCCTCGTCTTCGACGGCAGCTGCTCCAACGAGCCGGTCATCTCGCGCATCACGCTCGAGTGTCACGTGCCGGTGAACATTCTCTTCGCTGACACCCGCATCGTCGAGGGCAGCATCTACGGCCACATGGTCATCGACCTGCCCGACGATCCGCAGCAGTTCCACGATGTGCTGCGCTGGCTCGATCACAACCACATCTCTTATCTACAGGAGGATGGAAGTCATGTCTGATCTGCTCATCAAGCTCTGGCAAAACGGCATCTTGCAGCTCGGTATCTGGGAGACCATTTACATGACGCTCATCTCCACGTTCTTTGCCTATCTCATCGGCCTGCCGGTCGGCCTCATCCTGCGCATGACCGACCGCGACGGCATCCACCCCATCGGCTGGCTCAACCGCACACTCGGCATCATCGTCAACGCCCTGCGCAGCATCCCGTTCATCATTCTCATGGTCGCCATGCTGCCGGTAGCAAAGTTCGTCGTCGGCACCAGCCTCGGCAACCGCGCCGTGATCGTGACGCTCGTCATCGCCGCCGCCCCGTATGTGGCACGCATGGTCGAGTCCGCCGCCAAGGAAGTGGACGCCGGCGTCATTGAGGCCGCGCAGTCCATGGGTGCGTCCACGTTCCGCATCATCTGGAAGGTCATCATCCCGGAGGCCAAGCCCGCGCTCATCACCGGTGCCGTCATCTCCACCGTGACCATCCTCGGCTACTCCGCCATGGCCGGTACGATCGGCGGCGGCGGCCTCGGCCAGATCGCCATCACTTACGGCTACCAGAAGTACGACGATCAGATTGTCTGGCTGTGCGTGGCGCTGACGATCATCATCGTGCAGATCCTGCAGGAATTCGGCATGTACATCGCCCGCCGCACCGACCGGCGCGCCCGCACCTGACAGGAGGCACCCCATGCATCTGCACTATCCCGCGCTGTTGCGCGTGAACATCCGCCGCGAACGAATGTGCCGCTCCGGACTGCACACCCTATCATCCGAAACCACACAAATTCTAAAAACAAAAATATAAAGGAGAAACTATCATGAAAAAGATCACGTCCCTCATCCTCGCCCTCGTGCTGACGTTCTCGCTCGTCGCACTGAGTGCCTGCGGCAGCAAGACCACCGACGACAAGACCACCGCCTCTGCCGATGACAAAGTCATCACCGTCGGCGCCAGCGCCACCCCGCACGCCGAGATCCTCGAGCAAATCAAGCAGGCCCTCGCCGACGAAGGCTACGAGCTCAAGATCGTCACCTATGACGACTACGTCCTGCCGAACCAGGCTCTGGCCGACGGCACGCTCGACGCAAACTACTTCCAGCACAAGCCCTATCTCGACAGCTTCAACGCCAAGAACGGCACCAACCTCGTCTCTGTCGGCACCATCCACTATGAGCCGTTCGGCATCTACGGCAACGGTGTCACCGACCTGAAGGACCTCGCCAAGGGCGCGACCATCATCATCCCGGCCGACGACAGCAACGAGACCCGCGCCCTGTTCCTGCTCCAGCAGGAGGGCCTGATCAAGCTCCCCGATGACGCGGACGCCGCCAAGGGCGTGACCACGCTTGACATCGTCGACGACGGCGGCTACAACATTGTCGCTGTTCAGGCCGATACCGTCCCGGCTCAGCTCGGCAACAGCGACGCCGGCACCATCGCCGTCATCAACGGCAACTACGCTCTGGCCGCCGGCCTGAAGATCAGCGACGCGCTCGCCACCGAGGACGCCAGCGGCACCGCCGCCCAGACCTACGCCAACATCATCGCCGTGCGCGCCGGCGACGAGAACAGCCCGAAGACCCAGGCTCTGCTCAAGGCCCTCAAGACCGACGCCGTGAAGCAGTACATCGCCGACACCTACAACGGCGCTGTGGTCGCGAGCTTCTGAGTAATCTCTCCCCCTCTTTTGAAAAACGCACGAATCCCCCGGCTGCTGCCGGGGGATTTTTGCGCCTGTCAGGAGGCGTTATGGGCATAGCTGTTGTCGACGAGGCGGTCAAAGTCCACCCAGTCGGCGTGGTCGAGCACGCCGGCCGTCTCCATGACGGTCTCGAGCCGCTCGAGGGATGACTGCGTCATGACCGGCGTGGTGTTCCAGGCGTCGATGTCCTTGTAGCGCTGAACGACCTGCGTGAGCACGGGCACGCTCGTGTCCGGGAACTGCGGGGCAATGATCTCGGCAGTCTCCGCCGCGTCGTGCTCCGCGATCCATTTCTGCGCGCGGGCAATGGCATTGGTGAAGCGCTGCACAACGTCCGCGTGGTCTTTCATGTAGGCCTGCGAAGCGAAGTAGGCCGTATATGGGATCTCGCCGCTCTCCTGGCCGATGGACGCGAGGATGTACCCTTTGCCCGCCTGCGCGACCTCGGTGGCCGTCGGCTCGAAGAGCGTGACAAAGTCGCCGTTGCCACCGGTGAAGGCCCCGGCCATCATGTTGAACTGCACGGTCGTGTCCACGGTGGCATCCGTGCCGGGGACGACACCGTTTTGCCGCATGACGTATTCGAGCGTCATCTCCGGCACGCCGCCCGCGCGGCCGCCGATGACGGTCCTGCCGTGCAGCAGCTCCCAGGAAAACGGCACATCCTCACGCCCGACGAGGAACGATCCGTCGCGCTTCGTGAGCTGGCCGAACACGACCGGATGATCGTCCTTGCCCTGATTGTAGACATAGATGCACGCCTCCGGCCCGGCGAGACCGATGTCCGCCTGCCCGGTGAGCACCGCCGTCATGACCTTGTCGGCGCCGCCGCCGTTGGTCAGTTCGATATTCAGCCCCTCATCCGCGAAAAAGCCCTGCTCCAGCGCCACATACTGCGGCGCGTAGAACACCGAATGCGTCACTTCGCTCAGGCGGACGGTGGCCGTCTCCTGCTTACCGCAGGCGCACAAAACCACCAGCATCAGCGCCGCCAGAACCCCACAAAGAAACCGTTTCATTGCGTCACTCCCAACCGATTTTTGAAAAATTTCTCCAGCCACAGCACCAGCTGATACATCACGACGGCCGCCACCGCAAGCACGAGGACGGTCGCCATCACGAGGTCCATGTTGAACACCTGCGACCCGTAGACGATCAGATAGCCGAGACCGGCTTTGGAGACCAGAAATTCGCCCATGATGACGCCGACCCACGACAGGCCGACGTTCACGCGCAGCGTATTGAAGAGCGTGGCGTAGTTGGCCGGGATGACCAGCCGCCACAGGATCTGATGCCGGGTCGCGCCGAGCGTCTGCATCAGGCGGATCTTCTCCCGGTCCGTGGACAGGAAGCCGACATGCATATTCAGGATCGTGACAAAGACCGAGATCGCGATCGTCATGGCAATGATCGACTCGGTGCCTGCGCCGATCCAGACGATGAACACCGGGCCGAGCGCTGTTTTCGGCAGCGCGTTGAGCACGACCAGATACGGGTCGAGCACGCGCGAGAGCAGCTCGCTCCACCACAGGCCAATGGCAATGAGCGTGCCGAAAAGCGTCCCGAGCACGAAGCCGACCACGACCTCCAGGCATGACGTGCCGATGTGCAGCCACAGCTCCCCGGAATTTTGCAGGCCCACGAGCGTATGCACCACGCGCGACGGGCTGCTGACGATGAAGGCGTCCACCCAGCCGAGCCGCGCCGAGAGCTCCCACAGGCCGAGAAACACGGCCAGCAGCAAAATCTGCAGCGCCAGCACGAGCCGACGGCGGCGGCGCTGCGCGCGTAGATAGGCCGCGCGCTGCGGGGAGGGCGATCGTTCAGACATTGACATCCAGCTCCTCCCATATTTGATTGAACAGCGTCTGAAACTCCGGCCGGCTGCGCCGCTCAAGCGGCGGAACGGTACGCAGCGCGCCGAGGTCGTGGATGGCCTTGACAGTCGCGGGCCGGTGCGACAGGACGACGATGCGGTCCGAGAGGCTGATGGCCTCGGAAATATCGTGCGTGACGAGCAGGGCCGTCTTGTGCTCGCGGCGGATGATCTGCGAAATATCGCCCGAGACGGCCAGCCGCGTCTGATAATCCAGCGCGGAAAACGGTTCATCGAGCAGCAGCACATCCGGCGATGTGGCCAGCGTGCGGATGAGCGCGCAGCGCTGGCGCATCCCGCCGGAGAGCTGATTGGGCAGCTTGCGCGCAAAGCCCGCGAGCTGATACTGCTCGAGCAGATCGTGCACGCCGTCGCGGCGCGCGGGCGTGTTCTCGTGCCGTACCTCCAGCCCGAGCGTCACGTTGCCCCAGATCGTGCGCCAGTCAAAAAGCTGGTCGCGCTGGGGCATGAGCCCCGCCTTACCCGTCGGGGCGCGCACAGGCTCGCCGTCGACGAGCACCTCCCCGCCCGACGGATGCTCGATGCCGGCGATGAGCGCCAGCAGCGTGGATTTGCCGCAGCCGGACGGCCCGACAATGCTCACAAACTCCCCGTCGGCCACGCCGAAGGTCACATCCCGCAGCGCCACCACTTCCCCGTCCGGCGCCTGATACGTCATGGCGGCCCGGCGCAGCTCGATTTTCATGGCGTCTCCCCCTTTGCTTGCGCCAAATCGCTTTCTCCTCAGTGTATGTCTCCGGTGCCGGCGGGGTGCAAAGCGCGAAAACGCACGCACCCTGTCGGGTGCGTGCGCTCCTGTGGTTTCGTATTTTCTTATGCCGTTGCCTTCATCGCGCGTTGGAGTACAGACTGCAGCGGCTGATTGTGCGACCGGCAGATACGCCCGAGCCGGTAAAGGCAGGCCGGATCGCGCGTGATGTGGTTCACGCCCCAGTCGCACGTGAGTGTTGCCTGAAAGCCCATGTCGCGCAGAACGGTGTCCGTCAGGTCGCCGTACTTGCCGTAGGGATAGGCAAACGTGTCCGGCGTGCGACCGGTGTGCTCCGTGAGTTCATCCTGCAGGCGCTGCAAGTCCGCGCGGAGCAGCTCGGCGTAGGCCGCGTCCGACTCGCCCTGATTCTGTGTGCAGCCGTGCCGCTCCGCCGTGTAGGCGTGCAGGTCATACGAGTGGTTCTGCACTTCGACAAGGCCGGTATCGAGCATTTCGTTGAGCTGGTCCCACGTGACGTGCGCATAGTCGATGCTCTTGCTCGGCCACTCGGTGAAATCGTCCGTGTTGCGCCCGAGAAGCGAGAGAACGATCCGCGCCGAATACTGCTGCAGCAGCGGCAGGACATAGACGTAATTATTATAGTATCCGTCGTCAAAGCTGAGGATGATGGGCTTTTCCGGCAGCGGCGTGCCGTCGCGCACGTAGGCGATGAGGTCCGCCATGACGATCGTCGTGTAGCCATTGTTGGCCAACCATTTGAGGTCCGTCTCGAACTCCCACGGCTGGATGGCGTCCTTGCCGGATTTACCGGGCTTCACCTCGTGATACATGATGATCGGCAGCAGCACGGGATTGGCAGCAGCGTCGGTCTCCCCGGCGGCATAGGCCGCGAACGGACAGAACACGAACAGCACCGACAGCACGACGGCCATCACGCGCTGGGGAACCGGCAGCACTTGGCGCACAGCACCCATCTCCTCTCGTTGGAATCAGGGTTAGTGTGCGCCATGCGCGCGGAAATCATGCGTGCGCCGCGCGTTTTTCCACCGCGCGCTGCACACATTTGACGAGCTCCACGATTGGGATGACCGAGACCGCAAGCCCCATGGCCACGGCGTACTCGGCGGCGGAGATGGCCGTGAAATCAAACGCATCGGCCAGAAACGGCACGTAAATGCACAGCGTCGTGAGCGCAAGACTCGCTGCGGCCGCGCCGACGAGCGTCCAGTTGGGCGTGCAGATCGTGAAGATACTTGCCCGGTGCGCGCGCATATTGAAGCTGTGGAAAATTTCCGCCATGCTCAGGGTTAGAAACGCCATGGTCGTGCCGTCGGGCGAATTTGTGAGCGTCCAGACGCCGTACTCCATGTAATGGCCGATGAAAAACGCCGCCAGCGTCAGGATCGCACACATGACGCCCTGATACACGCAGTCGAAGCCGACGCCGTGGGCGAAAATGCTCTCGCGTGCGCTGCGCGGCGGGCGGGACATGACGTCCGGCTCCGCGCGCTCCATGCCGAGCGCGAGCGCCGGAAAGCAGTCGGTCAGGAGATTGATCCACAGCAGGTGCACA
>ERZ837487.4495-NODE-4495-length-10821-cov-21.522850_pt1 | contig 10821 bp, 10 predicted proteins | sample MGYA00519911_ERZ837487 | MGnify/ENA primary metagenome ERZ837487 (study PRJEB31850, sample SAMEA3708818) | human gut metagenome | biome: human gut; feature: human-associated habitat; material: faeces | place: China | collected 2014 ...
TACGCATATCGCTGGCCTGCACGACTTGTATCGCACAAGCCCTTTGCAGCCGAGAATTATTCTATCACACCTTCGTGCATTTGGCAAGTGTTTTTTAGAAAAAAGAACGAATTTTCTTTTTTATTTTCTCTGTTTTGTCAAAAGTCACATTTTCTGTGCAAGATGCACAATCTGTTTCCATTTTGCGGGTGGAAAACTCCCCCCGCCCTGCTCTGGCGGAGGTAGTATGGGCCGGGCAGCGCCGGTTTATACCTATTATATAAACGCAAAGCCCCGGAGGGCGTCATGCTCTCCGGGGCATAAAGTTGATTTCGATCAATTCTGAGCGGGTACGGGCGTGACCAGCTCAATTGCCATCGCGGCATAGGTCTTGCCGTTGATCACCTTCGTGGCGATACCGATCTTTTTGACTGCATTCATCATTGCAACATAGTCCGAATCAGGATTAGTCGGAACGTTTGTCAACTCTCCGATCACTTCCGGGGTAATTTCTTTTGCAACATATTTTCTATTCACAGGCTCCTTTTCAACTGCCACTCGCAGTATAGTCACAGTCACCGTCTTACCGTCTTTGCTTACCTCGACATTAGGCCTCGGTTCTGCTTTATCCACATCGATCATACCGTCTTCATCGATGTAATTCAGCAGTGCAAGAGCCTTGTTGCGCATGCCGATGTTGTTCGTCAGGTCTTTTTCGGTACGGATCGAATTCATGGCCTTGAAATACTCATCCTCAAACTTTTTGCCGATCTCCGAGGTGCCTGCACCGCCGCATGCGGTGAGCATTGCCAGAACCATCACACCGGCCAGCAGAACAGCAACCAGACGTTTCATCTTTTTCATGATACATTCCTCCAGTAAAATAATTTTACGGCCTTTCAGCAACCCCAAACTATGCTTTGAGCCTATCCTTATTTTACTCCATACCCCCCCTCGCATGTCAATTGGCATTTTACCCTTTTTTCGGCCCGATTTTCAGCAGATAGACAAAAATCCCCGGAGGGCATCACGCTCTCCGGGGCTTTGCATCGTTTTTACTTTTTCTTCAGCTGTTCGGCCAGACCGTCACGCGGGGTGACATAGACGGTGGTGTACACCTCGTAGAGCACCATGCCGGGCTTTGCGCCGTTGGCTTTCCAGATGTTCTTCACCTCGGTGGTGTCCACCGCCACCTTTGCGCCGGTACCCGCCTTGTAGGCGCTGGAATGGATGACCGCCAGCTCGGCGGCTTCCTGCTTCGTGCTGTCCGGGATATCCTCGCCCCGGCTCATGACCACCACATGGCTGCCGGGTGCCTTCTGAACATGGAACCACAGATCCTTGCCCCGGGCGGTGTGCAGGGTGAGCTTGTCGTTCTGGGCGTTGTTGCGGCCCACCAGAATTTCAAACCCATCACTGGAAATGAACCGCAGGAAATCCGCCGGTTTCTGGCGCTTGTCGCGCTGTTTGTAGTATTTCAGATAGCCCTGGCTCTTCAGCTCGGCGCGTATCTCGTTCAGCGCCGCTTCGCCGGAAGCCGTCTCCACCTCGTAGAGCACCGTTTCCAGATAGGCGATCTCCTTTTCGCCCTCAGCCAGCAGGTCTACCAGCATCCGGGCAGCGGTTTGTTTCTTCTTGTAGTTCTTGAAGAAGTTCTGGGCGTTCTGGCTGGGGGTGAACCGCAGATCCAGAGGGATGGTCACCTCTTTGCCTTCATCGTACCAGTTGGGCACGGTGATGCTCTTCATGCCCTTTTCGGCTAGATAGAGGTTTGCCGAGAGCAGCTCGCCGTACAGACGCAGCTTTTCGCTCTTGCCGCTGGCGGCAAGCTCTTCCTGACGGGCCGCCTGCTTGCGGACGGCGCGCTCGTACATATTGTGAACAGCCTTGTGGAGTTCCTTGCTCTTGGTGCGCAGGCGCTCGGCGCGGTCCTTCTCGGCGTAGTAGCCTTCCAGCATGGCATTGAAGGACGGCCATTCCTTGATAAGATATTTCTCGCCGTACTGCTGGGGGCGGAAGAAGGTGTACTCGATGGGCTTGCCGTCCGGGTCAGTGACGCTGCAGGGGCAGCCGCCCTTGTCGTGCTCTTCCTTCAGCTCATCGATGGAAGCCATCAGGCGGCGCTTCTGCTCCTCGGTCAGCTCGTTGGCCAGCAGATGTTCTCCGTCAAAGGCACGCCATGCGGCCTCGCGGCAGACCACCGGGCCGACGCCGGCCACCGTTTTGTTCAGGGCGTCTGCCACCGGCAGGTCGCGCTGGCAGGCCGCCGCCACGATGGACGCGGAACTCACCAGCAGAAAATCCGGTCTTGCCGGTTTGGGCGGGGTGGTGTAGGGCAGGCCCGGCAGCAGTTGCCGGACATCGCTGTCCTCAAAATCCACCCGCTTGAGCGCGTCGATGATCTTGCCGTTCTGCACCAGCACCAGATTGGAGTAGCGGCCCATCAGCTCGGCACACAGGGTGTTGCGCACAAGGTCGCCCATCTCGTTGGTGCACTGAAAATCAAAGTAGACGATGCGGTCTCCCGGCTCCATGTGTACATCCAGCAGTTTTCCGCCGGTCAGATGCTTGCGCATCAGCATGCAGAAGGAGGGCGGCGTCTCCGGGTTTTCGAAGCTTTCTTCGGTCAGGCACACCCGGGCCGAACCGCTGCGGGCCGACAGCAGCAGCGCATAGGTGTCCGTGCGGGTGCGCAGGGTGATGACCAGCTCGTCGCGGGTCGGTTCAAACAATTTTGCGATCTTGGCATCGGTCAGGGCAGCTTTCAGTTCCCGGGCCGTCAGTTCCAGTGTCGCGGCATCCAATGCCATGTGTGTTACCTCGTTCTATTATAAATAAGTATAGGGATCTTTATTAGCTGTGCTCACCAGCACTTCCAGCTCCGGCAGAGCGGCGCGCAGTTTATCGGCTACAGCGGCCGTCACCGGGAACTCCGTGGCGTAGTGCCCTGCCGCGATCAGCGAAAGCCCCAGACGTTTTGCATCAATGGCGTGGTGGTGGTTGGCTTCGCCGGTCAGAAGGCAATCCGCCCCCTGCGCGATGGCATCCGCAAACAGGCTCCCGCCTGCACCGCTGATGACCGCCAGCCGGTGCACCGGCTTCCCGGCATCCGCAAACTTGACCTGCACCGCCGGGCCGTTCTCCGGCGCATTGCACCGTGCGGCAAGCTCCTGCTGTACCTTACGGGCCAGTTCCGGCACGGTGATCTCTTCCACGCTGCCCACCCGGCCGCAGCCCTCGGCAAACACTTCCATATCCTGCATTCTGAAGATGCCAGCCAGCACTTCATTGACGCCGCCCTCTGCAGCATCCAGATTGGTATGCATACAGACGGCCGAGATACCAGCCTGCACCAGCCGGAACGGCACATCCTGCGGGCACAGTTTCCTGAGCGGGTCAAAGATGACCGGGTGATGGGAGACGATGGCTTCGCAGTGTTTTTCCGCCGCTTCCGCCACCACTTCCGGGGTGATGTCCAGCGCCACCAGCACCCGGCGCACTCCGCCGCCGCAGTCCACCAGAAGGCCGGGGTTATCCCAGTGTTCGGCCAGTTCCAGCGGCGCGATCTGTTTCATTGCTTCATAAAGCTGCTGTACTGTTGTCATGCCTCTGTCCCCTCTTTCAAAATCGCATCGATTTCCTGCGCCAGCGGGGTGCCCTCCGGCACGCCAAGACGCATCCGGGGCAGCTTTGCTTTCTGCCATGCGGCGTAGCCTGCACCCTCGGGCCATGCCCCTGTGCCGCCGAACAGGCATTCCGCAAAGGCCGGTTCCCGGGTCTCGCCAGTATATTCTGCCGCCATTACGGCATACCAGCGGCCAGCCGCCTGCACCGGCCGGTCGGCAACGAACGAAAAACCGTGCTCCCACAGCCAGCGGCGCAGTGCATCGTGGCGGGTGGCCGGGATCATGATGATGCGCGGCCCGCCCTTGCTGAATACCCATGGGGCTTTCTCTAAAATCTCCCACGTCGTCTGCGCCGAGACCCCCGCCAGTACAATGCTGCCCACTTCGTTTTCGGACAACACAGAAAGACCGTCGCCGAGCCGAAGCTCAGCGCGGTCCTGACAATCTGCATGTTCCAGCGTCTGCTTTGCCTTGGCCAGCGGGCCGGGGCGCAGATCGGCCCCGATGACCTTCGGGTATTTCCCCGAAGCCGCCAGAACCGCCGTCAGCTTGCCATGGTCGCAGCCGATATCAGCCACCGGCTGTCCGGGGCGCACCAGCTCGGCGGCAGCAGCGAGACGCGCATCCAGTACGGGCAGCACTTATGCCTTCTTTGCTGCCAGATGCTCGTTCAGCTTCTCGATCAGCTCGTCGCAGTCCACACCATGAACTTCGCATGCCTCTTCGATGCTCTCGCCGCGGGATGCGGGGCAGCCAAGGCAGTGCATGCCGATCTCCATGAAGTAGGGAGCGGTGGTCTGGTCCATGTCCAGGATGTCGCCAATGATGGTCTCACGGGTCACCTGCTTGGGAGCCTTGTCTTCGTCCTTCTTGAGCATATTGAAAATATCAAACATGATGTTTTTCCTTTCTGTATGGGGGTCTTTTGCGGTAAAACCTACCGTCTTTCTATACTATACCCCAAACCATGCCTGTTTTGCAAGTATCTGCAGGCAAAATCAGTGTTCCGCCTTGTAATCCTTTTCCAGCGAGAAACCGCGGCCGCTCACCTCGGTGACATGGCTCACGATCATAAAGCAGGTGGGGTCGATGGCATGGGCCAGCTTTTCCAGCTTGGGCAGCTGTCGGTTGGAAATGATGCTCAGCAGCACCTGTTCGCTGTCCCGGCTGTAGCCGCCCTCGCCGTGCAGAATGGTCACACCGCGGTCCAGTTCTGAGAAGATGGTCTGCCGGATCTCGTCGGCATACTCGCTGATGATCTTCACCTCAGTGCGGGTGGTGCCGAAGATGAGTACCTTGTCCAGCACGGTGGTGTACACGATGACCAGCACAATGCCGTACAGGCACTGCTGCAGCGGGCTGAAAGCCGCCTGCACCGCCAGAATGATCAGGTCGAACACCATCATGGTCGCCGACACCGGCAGGTGGAACCACTTGTTGAGCACCAGCGGAGGGATATCCATGCCGCCGGTGGAAGCGCCCGCCCGGATGGTGATGCCCAGCGAGATGCCCACGCCCAGACCCGCAAAGATGGTGTTCAGAACCAGATCATCGGTCAGGACAAAATCGCCCACCACGTGCTCCCACAGCGCCAGAAACATGGGGCTGAGGATGGTGCTGGCAATGGTGGTGATGGCAAAACGGCGGCCCAACACGATCCAGCCCAGCACCAGCATACTGATGTTGATCACGAACAGTACCCCGGACACCGGCAGCCCCAGCGCACGGTTGACGCCCAGCGCAATGCCGGTGGCGCCGCCAGTGATGAGGCCGGACGGCACAAGGAACAGCACGACCGTCAGCGCATACAGCGCGTTGCCCGCGATGATGGACAGCGAATTGAATGCGATCTGCTGCTTGTATGAAAGCTTTATCATCTTTTGTCTCCCATTCTTGAATTTCCTTCTTCTATGATAACGAAAAATTCCGCGTTTATCAAGGCTTTCGCCCTCAAAACGCGGAATATTTTTATCCAAAATTACGTTTAGTTGTTTACTGAGCTGAAGTTTCCGCTGCCGGTTCTTCCTCTTCCAGCAGGCGCAGACCGGCGGTATCCGTCACCGGGAGCGAAAAGACGATGGCTCCCGCCTTCGGCCCGGCCCCGTCCATGATAGCCTTCATGATACGGTTCTTTTCCGGTGTACGGACCACAATGAGCACCAGTTCCTTCTCGTTGACCAGCTCCACGCCAAGGAAGCGGGCAGCCCCCTCCATGCCGGTGCCTTTTGCATGGATGACTGTGCCGCCGCCCGCCCCGGCTGCCCGGGCGGCGTCCATGATGGAGCCGGTATAGCCCTGATTGGCAATGGTCAGCAGCAGTTCGTAACGAGTGTCCTTCAAGGTGCTCTCCTCCTTCCATATCAGGGGCTGGTGTTCGGTGAGGAACATCAAAGCCTGTTTGCCGCCAATGCTGCTCAGCGGCACGGTAAATGCGATGCCGGTGCCCGGCACATCGATGCGCATCTCCCGGCGCAGGTCCCGCCGGACCGCCTGCCATGTCTGCGCCGTGACCGCCGCCATCAGGACCGCCTTCTCGGTCCGTTCCAGCCCCAGCGTGGAGAGCATCTCCTGCACAGCGGTGCCGGAGCCGACCGTGCGCAGTGTAACGGTAACGCCGTGGCGCTCATACAGCCGGGCAAAGCCGTCGGCGGACCGACGGTCGGTAATGGTGAACATCCAGAACAAAGCGCTCATGCCGTCCCCTCCTTACAGCTCAATGATCTCATCGTCCTGCCAGCAGGCAAACACTGCAGCAGCCGTCTGCGGCTGCGGGCTGCCTGCACGGCGGGTGCGCAGCTGCGCCACAAGACCCATCAGCTGCACCGTGATGAGGGGCGTCATGGCCACCATGGCCACCACGCCGAATGCATCGGTAACGATGTTGCCGCCCACCGCCGTGCAGGCCCCCTGCGCCAGCGGCAGAAGAAATGCCGCCGTCATAGGGCCGGAAGCGACGCCGCCCGCGTCAAAGGCAATGGCGGTGTACAGCTTCGGCATCACAAAGGAGATGCCGATGGCAAACGCATAACCCGGCACGAGGAACCACAGAACGGAGATGCCGGTGAGCACCCGCACCATAGCCAGCCCCACCGAAATGGACACGCCCGCCGAAAGCGCCATGCCCATGACCTGCGCCGAAACGGCACCGTCGGTCACTTCTTCTACCTGCTTGTTCAGCACATAGACTGCCGGTTCGGCCCGGACGATAAAATAACCGATGAGCATCCCGATGGGGATGAGCACCCAGCGGAAACTCTGCCCGGCCAGCACCTGCCCCAGATAATTACCCGCCGGCATAAAGCCCACGTTTGCTCCGGTGAGGAACAGCACCAGCCCGATGTAGGTGTAGCCCAGACCCACCCCGATGCGCCCCAGCGAACGGCGGTCCATGCGGAGAGCCGCCAGCTGGAACACCCCGAACAGCACCATGATGGGCAGCAGCGAAACTGCGATCTCCTTTAAGTAGGTGGGCAGCGCTTCGCAGAACAGCTGCCACAGCTCCACCGAATCTTCTACCTGCGGCATCACCGGCGGGAGATAGGTGCTGTCCGACGCGCGGAACGCGATGCCGAGGATCAGCACCGCCAGAATGGGGCCGATGGAGCACATGGCCACCAGACCGAAGCTGTCGTCCGCCGCGTGACGGTCGCCGCGGATGGCCGAGACGCCCACGCCCAGCGCCATGATAAAGGGCACTGTCATGGGGCCGGTAGTCACGCCGCCGGAGTCGAATGCTACGGCGAGAAATTCTTTGGGGACCACCGCCGCCAGCGCAAAGAGGAGGCCGTAGAACAGCACCAGCAGCTTCGGCAGCGGGATACCCAGCAGCATTCGCAGGAAAGCGAACACGAGAAACAGGCCCACTCCCGCCGCCACCGAGAGGATGAGCACCCGGTTCGGGATGGAGGGCACCTGATTGGCCAGCACCTGCAGGTCCGGCTCCGAGATGGTGATGAGGAATCCCAGCAGGAACCCGACGCCGAGAATCACCGGCAGCCTGCGGCTTCTGGTCAGAACGGCACCCACCCGTTCGCCCATAGGGGTCATGCTCATTTCCGCGCCCAGCGTAAAGAACATGATGCCCGCTACGATCATGGCAGCGCCCAGCAGAAAGCACAGCAGGATGCTGGGCGACACCGGCGCAATGGTAAAGCAGAGCACCAGCACAATAGCCGTGATGGGAAGCACCGCCTGCAGTGCTTCCAGCAGTTTTTCCCTCAGTTTGGGCAGAGATGCTTTCAGGATGGTGTCCACCGCCTTTCTCTGTGTCCATTTTGTACATTTTTGTAAAAACTATATGGACAGTATACAAAGAAAAAGCCGCCCCGTCAACGGCGGAGCGGCTAAAAAACAGCTAATTTACGATTTGTTTACAGTTCCTGCTTCGCCAGAACATCCGAGGTCGGTGTCTGGAACACCGGGATGTTGGCATAGGGGTCTGTGGTTTCTTCTACCGTCAGGCTCTTCATGTAGGCGTCCATGGATTCGGCCACCTTTTTGGCCACGGCCACGGCTTCCACCACAGTGCGGGCACCCATGACGGCATCGCCGCCGGCGAACACGCCCTCGCGGGTGGTGCTGCCGTCCTCACTGACGGTCAGCAGACCCTTCTGGTTGGTCTCGATGCCGGTGGTGGTCTTGACAAGGTTGCTCTCGGAGCCCTGGCTCACCGACACGATGACGCCGGTGTGACGGTAGAAGGTCTCGCTGCCCTCCACCTGGGTGAACTTGCCGTCCTCGCCCTTGACGGTGTCGCGGCAGATGAGACCGTTTTCCCGGATCTCCACCGGAGCCTTGCAGAAGCGGAAGCCCACGCCCTCCAGTTTTGCATAACTCACTTCGTACTCGGAAGCGCTGATGCAGCTCTCGTCGCGGCGGGCGTAGCAGGTGACGTGGCGGGCACCGTTGCGGATGGCAGTGCGGGCGCAGTCCATGGCGGAGTTGCCCACACCGATAACGGCGATGTCATCGCCCAGACGGAACGCCTTGGAGTTGGCCAGATAATCGATGCCGAAGGCCACGTTGCCCAGCGTCTCACCCTTGATGTGCATGGCGTTGGCCTTCCACAGACCGGCACCGATGAACACGCTCTTGTAGCCGTCGCGGAACAGGTCATCAATGGTGATTGTCTTGCCGATGGTAGTGTTGGGACGCACCTTGATGCCCTTCAGTTCCAGATGGCGGTACTGGAAATCGTCCAGCACGCTGTCCGGCAGGCGGTAGTTGGGGATGCCGTAGCGCATGACGCCGCCGATCTTATCCCGGGCGTCAAAGATGGTCACATCGTAGCCCCAGCGCGCCAGCAGCACCGCAATGGTCAGGCCCGCCGGGCCGGAACCCACGACCGCCGCCTTCATGCCGTTTTTGGGGGAGGGACCGGCCGTCATCTTGTTGGCGTAGGTGGTGGAGATGTAATCCTCGATGATGGAAAAGTGCACCGGGTCGTGGCTGGGCATCCGGTTGCGCACGCAGTGGCCTTCGCACTGGTTCTCGTGGTTGCACACCAGCGCACAGACAGTGGTGAGCGGGTTGTTTTCAAACAGCATCCGGCCTGCATCGTCCATCTGGTTTGCCTTCAGCAGACGGATGACCTCCGGGATATTGGTGTGGATGGGGCAGCCCTGCTGGCACAGGGGCTTTTTGCAGCCAAGGCAGCGGTTGGCTTCGTCCAGAACATGAAGTGCCATGAAATTCCTCCTGACCGCGGGTGCGGATCATTCTCTCTTTGTTTGTTGTATCCAACATTGCATTGCTTTAATGATACACCATGCCCGGGCCGGACACAAGAGGTTGCACATAAAAATTTTTTGATTATTTTTTGTCAATTCGTCAAAAAGATATTTTTTTGACGATATGCGCCGCCCATGGGAGCCGGTGTCTTGCGGCACAGCGCACCAAAGTCCGACGCCTTTGCCTGCGCCGCCGACATCCGGGCGCATGGTTCGTTCTCCCGGCTGAGCCTTGCCAGCGAGTGGGACAGCGGCAGAGCCGTGTCTTTCAGCAGCGGCAGGGCGTCTTTCCGGGCACCCAGCAGGTGCAGATAGGGCGGCAGAGGCGGCACTGTGTCTGCCGCATAGCCCAGCGCCGCATCCATGGCAAGACGGCGCATCCGGGCGCGGGGATAGCGCACGGTGGTCAGTTCATCCAGCAGCCGGGGCAGGCTGATGCTGCTGCGTACCGCGCTTTCCAGCCGGTGTTCCAGCCCTTCGGAGACGCCCCGCACGGTTGCAAACGGTTCCGCTCCTGCACAGGCCGCCCGCAGCAGCGCAAGCTCACACCGGCCTGCCGCGTCAAAATCGGTATACGCTCCATCCTGCTCTGCCGCCCTGTACAGTTCCAGTGCTTTTCCGGGCACATAAGGAGCCAGCGCATCTGCTCCCTGCCCGGTCCAAAGCGCCCGCAGGGCGCTGGCACTGGCAAACTGTGCATGTCCGCTCTCGGTCAGGGCCTGTCCATGGTCCGCACCCGTCCGGGGCAGCGGCACCGGGGTGAGCGGGGCATTCTGTTCCAGAATGGCCTTGCAGTATTCCACCGCAAGGTTGTTATTGGGCCTATCCAGCAGAGCAGCCAGCCCTTTGTCCGGGCAGAGGGCTTCCACCGCCGCCTGACGAGCCGCCGCAAAGCTGCGCGCCCCGGCGGCAAGCCGGCGTTTCAGCTCAGCGCGATAGACTTCGCTGTTCAGCACCCGGGCGGCGTCCATCAGCAGGGCAGCGTCCGGCGTTTCGGCCCCGAACACCAGCGCATCACACCCGGCGGCCGCAAGGATGCGCACCCCGGCCCGGGCAAAGGCTTCGGCCCCCGCGCAGGCACAGGGGGCCGGAAGCGCAAATACAAAGTCTGCCCCGCACTGCAGCGCCGCCTGCACCCGCACGCTTTCCGGCAGAAGGGGCAGTGCCCCGCGCTGGGTCAGCCCGCAGCTCATGGCCACTGCAATATGCTCTGCGCCCATGGCACGCGCCTGCGCCAGCTGCCATGCATGGCCGTTGTGGAAGGGGTCGTATTCTGCAATGATGCCTGCAAACTTCATGGAAGGCTCCTTTGAAACAAAAAGATTGTTAAAATTATGTCATATATACAGAAATCCGGCGTACTTTCCCGCATTTGTGGGCAGGATGTACAAAAACCTTGTACACAAGTTTTACCGCTTTGCCCGGGTTGTGCCTTGAAAAGCCGCCCACCCTATTATATAATAAACACAGGAATCTGTAAAATTCTG
>ERZ837487.4532-NODE-4532-length-10760-cov-7.223073_pt1 | contig 10760 bp, 9 predicted proteins | sample MGYA00519911_ERZ837487 | MGnify/ENA primary metagenome ERZ837487 (study PRJEB31850, sample SAMEA3708818) | human gut metagenome | biome: human gut; feature: human-associated habitat; material: faeces | place: China | collected 2014 ...
CGGCCTCTTGAACCCCATTCAAGCGCGCTACCAAAACTGCGCTACACCCGGATATTGCATGTGGCTTATCGCTCACATCTCAATTAGTATACCCGATGCAGGGTGTTTTGTCAAGCGCTTTTTTCAAGTTTTTTCGATTTCTTTTTCGTCTTCCTCCGCCGTTTCCGCAATGGGCTGGCTGCGGGACGGTAGTGCGTCAAATTCCACGGTAGCCAGCGCCACGGCGAACACGCTTTGGGCCCCGGCATCCAGCAAAGCCTGCGCACAGGCGGCTGCCGTGGCTCCGGTGGTGATGACATCATCCACCAGCAGCACCCGCTTCCCGTCCACGTTGTCTGGTTCCAGCACCCGGAACGCGCCTGCCACGTTGACCAGGCGCTCGTCCAGCGAGAGCCCGGCCTGATGGCGGCCAGTGCGGGCACGACCAAGGGCGTTGGCGGCCAGCGGGACGCCCACCGCCTTTGCCAGCGGCCGGGCCATCCGCTCCGGCACATTATAGCCGCGTTTTTTGCTGGAGGCCGGCACCGGGACGATGGCGTCATAGCCAAGGCTCAGGCCCTCCACCCGCTGGGGTGTGGGCTCCGCGCCGCGCATGAGGATCTCGCTGCCAAAGATCAGCCGGGCCATCTCGACGCCCAGCTCCACGGCCGTCCACGGCTCGCCCTGGTACTTGGCCCGCAGCACCGCACTGCGGACACAGCCCGTGTAGCGGTAGGGTGCCGCGGCCCCGCTCAGGGTCCCCAGATAGTGCTCACTTTCCTTGAGCCGCATGGGCATCCGGCGGAGCGGTTCCAGCCGTTCCGCGCATTCCGGGCAGGTTGGCACAAAGCCCAGCACCCGGCGGCAGAAAGGGCAGCGGCGGGGATACAGCAGCTGCCTGGCCTGCCGCAGCAGCCAGCACGGGGCCGCGTAATCCCCCGGCATCAGTCTTTCTTGACTGCGATGATGACGCGGACTTTCTTGCCCGCCGTGCAGCCAAAGTTATCGTACCAGCCGGTCAGGTAGTAATCATCCGAGTTGACGTATGCCAGCTTGGTGGCGTAATACTGGCCCTTGTACCACAGGTAGACCTGCGTGTCGTCGGCCATCTCATAGCGCTTATCGCCCGAGAGGACGGAGGCAGCGCCCACCTTATCGATCTTCATGGGCATGAGCTGCACCATGGATTTGACCGAACCAGACGCCTCCTGGCTGACGGCAATACCGCCCGCCAGCACCGGGTACTTGATGGAGGTGGTCAGGCTGGCCTGCTGGCCATTGATATAGCAGATGTAGTTGGCACCGCCGCCGATGAAGTTGAAAATGTTGCTCAGCGGAGCCCCGGTAATGGCGCCGATCTGCCGGAAGCCGATGCCCAGCAGACCCGCGGTGTTGCCCGTCAGGCGATTCCATGCCGTGCTGAGGATATCGCCGCTGATGACGCCCCACAAAATCTCGCTCGTGGTGGGCACCAGCAGATTTTTCACCTCATCCACAGTGGTCTTGGTGGTCGTGTTGCCCGAAGAATCGGTGGTCACCAGCGTTTCGATGCTGCTGTAGTTGGCGGCCAGATTCTTCACATCGTCCAGAACGCCGTAGTTCCACAAATCGCCCGTGACATCGTTGAGGATGAGGCGGTCGATCTGGCCGTTTTCATTGGTGGTGTAGTAGCGGACGTCAGAGCCCGAGAGCGTTACCCCCGATAGGCGGCTGGGACGAATCGCCCCAGCCGCACCTCCTGACGTTGTATCCATAATTTCCACATCGTCGGCCAGGGCAGCGTCGCCCAGAGCGGTGGCGTCCGCGTTCACGGTGCCGCTGACGGACCGGCTGCTGATTTTTTTCACGTTCTCTCCGTTGGCACCGTCCACGCTGATTTCTACCAGCCAACCGGTGGGAAAATTGAGGCTTTTGTCCACATTGACGCTCCGGACGATACCGTCCGTGCACATGACCGAGACTTTCTGGAGCACATCGGCCCCGTTGTCCTCTTCAATCAGGTTGCGGGAGGCGGACTGGACAACGCCATAGAAGACGCTATCGGCCTCTTCACCGGTGACGATGCCGGCCACCTCATTGTTCATGCCCAGCAGCAGGGTGACCACCTGGCCCACACCGCCGCCGTTGAGGGAGGACACCTGCGAGGCCACCGCCGTGCTGCCCAGCGTGTAGGTACTGCCCGCCACGGTGACCGAGGTGGGCGCGCTGGCCGAGGGAGACACTGCCGTGATGCGGCCGGCCGCGCGGCGGGTGTAGACCCAGACCGTGCGCAGGCTCTCGCTGTAATAGTACACGTCGTACTGGTTCAGCTCGCCCGAGGGGGAAACTTTATCGTTGCGGTAGACGGCTACCGGGGTAAAGGGTACCTGTGCCCCCTCGCCGTAGATAAAGGGGCCCTGCAGACTGCTGAGCAGGACGGTGGAGGCATCCACCTGGCCGTTGGAAACAGTAAAGCCCAGAGTGGTGCCGTAAGCGCCGCCCGAAGCCGTGTTGGCCGTGAGGGCGTTGTAGAGCAGGACCGCGGCGTCCTCATAGTTCATGGCCTCGCCCTGCTTGCGGTCCAGTCCGGTGCGCAGGCCGATCTCGCTGGCCTTGTTGAGCTGCGCGTTGGGGAACGCGCCGTTCAGCTCGGTCATCTTATAGCCCATCAGCTTGAGGACCGCCGTGCAGGCTTCCTCCAGCGTGACAGCGTTGTCCGGGCGGTAGCTGCCGTCCGTGTAGCCGTTCAGCCAGCCCTGCTGCACCGCAATGCGGATGTAGGGGGCCCAGGGCGAAGTGCCGGGCACGTCGGTATAGAGGGTGCCCACCGTGCCCTGTGCACCCACGCTCTCCCGGAATGTGGAGAACGAGGTAAGCATCCGGGCAAAGGCACCACGGGTGACCACGGCGTTCAGGGCCCCGGTCTGGTCGGTATCCATGGCCCCCAGGGTAATGGCCATCTGGACCGCGGTGTTGTTGGTGGCAGCCGCCGAAGCCGGGAGCACCAGCATGGAGGCTGCAATGCACACCGCCAGCAGCAATGCAAGGATTCGTTTTTTCATGGCTTATCTTCTCCTTTTAATCATACCGCAGGGCGTCGATGGGGTTGAGCTTGGCGGCACGCTTGGCCGGCAGGTAGCCGAACAGCACGCCAATGCCCGCCGAAATGCCGAACGCCACCACGATAGAGTCGAACGAGGGGCTCACCGTGATATCCATGCCGTCGGTGAACATGGGCAGCACCCGGTTGGCAGCCATGCTGACGATGTACCCCAGCACGATGCCCAGAGCGCCGCCCAGAGCGGAAGTGGTAGCGGCCTCAGTGACGAACTGAGCCAGGATGACCCGCTCCTTGGCGCCCATGGCCTTGCGGATGCCGATCTCTTTCGTCCGCTCCGTGACCGACACCAGCATGATGTTCATGATGCCGATGCCACCCACCAGCAGCGAGATGCTGGCAATGCCCGTGAGGATCACGATGACCATGTTGATCATCTTGTTCATCTCTTCCAGCCACTCACTGGCCGAGTAAACGTAATACGCATTGTCACTTTTGAAGAGATTATACAGTCCGTTTTCCATTGCAGCCTTGGCCTCGTTGGCCTGATTCTCGTCCACCATGACGCAGATGTACGAATCCGCGGTGCTTTTCTGCGACAGACGCATGGCGGTGGTATAGGGCAGGTAGATGCAGTCATCGTCATTGCCCTGCTGCATGGTGGGGTCGCTGATCTTGGCGTTCAGCACGCCCACGATGCGGAATTTGTAGGGGCCCAGCTTGATGGTCTTGCCCACACCGTTGCCGCCAAAGGCGGTGCGGTTGATGTAATCGCCGATGACGCAGACCTGCTTGTCGTCTTTCATGTCCATGTACTGCAGGTTGCGGCCCTTGGCCAGGGTGTAGTTTTTCATCTCGGTATAGTCTTCGTCCACGCCGTACAGGTTGGTGTAACGGTAGGTGGTGGTGCCCACCTTGGGCGTGTTGCTGCTGAAATCGATCTGCGGGGAGATGGACTCCAACAGGTCGGGGTTTTTCTTCACGATGTTATACACGTCATCCACCGAGGCGGTGCGGGAGCCGTAGCCCCAGATGCTGACAGACAGGGTGTTGGTGCCCATGGCCGAAAAGCTGTCCCGCATACTCTTGGTCATGCCGTTGCCCAGGCCCACGATGACGATGACCGCCATGACGCCGATGATGATGCCCAGCATGGTCAGGAACGTGCGGAGCTTGTTGCTCCAGACGTTCTGGATGGCCTGCCGGAAAGTTTCAATGATCATGCCTGTGCCTCCTCGGTCTGGGATTCCTGCTCCGGCAGCAGGGTGGGCTGAACGACCGCCTCCGGGGAGTGGGAGTCGCCGTCGTAGACGACACGCCCATCTTCCAGCCGGATGATGCGTTCCGCCTGCACGGCAATGGAATTGTCGTGGGTGATGAGGACCACGGTATGGCCCTCATTGTGGAGCTCCTGCAGCATTCCCAGCACCTCGCGGCCGGTGTGGCTGTCCAGAGCGCCGGTGGGCTCGTCCGCCAGGATGAGGGGCGGGTTGCGCACCAGAGCCCGGGCGATGGACACGCGCTGCTGCTGGCCGCCGGAAAGCTGGTTGGGCTTGTTTTTGAGCTTATCGCCCAGGCCCACCTTTTCCAGCACCTCTTTGGCACGCTTGTGCCGCTCCGCGCGGGAGACGCCCGCGTACACCAACGGCACCTCCACGTTTTCCATCAGGTTGAGCTTGGGCAGCAGGTTGTACTGCTGGAAGATAAAGCCCAGCATCTCGTTGCGGATGGCGGCCAGCTCGTTCCGGTTCATCTTGCCCACGTCCCGGCCATTGAGCCGGTAGGTGCCCTGGGTGGGCACATCCAGGCAGCCGATGATATTCATACAGGTGGACTTGCCCGAGCCGGACTGGCCGACAATGGCTACAAACTCCCCTTTTTCGATCTTCATGGAGATATGGTCAGCCGCCTTGACGGTCGTGTCGCCCATCTGGTAGTATTTGCACACTTCATCAAATTCGATCAGAGCGCTCATGTTCAGCCCTCCTCATCAAAAGGAACTGCTTCCGTCATCATAGAAACCGCTTCCATCATCATAGTAGCTGTCACTCACCGAGTTGGGATCGTAAGCAATCGTGTCTTCCGCCGTGATGCCGTCGAGGATCTCGGTGTAATCGTCGTCGCTGACGCCCGTCTTCACGTCCACATAGACATAGCCGTCCGGAGCTTCCATCTCCGGGTCCGCATTGGCCGCGCTGGGCGAATCCTTGGTCACCAGCACATAGCCGCCGCGGACGATGGCCGCGTTGGGCACGCAGAGGGCGCTGGTGGACTCGGCCACCACGATCTCCGCGTTGGCGTTCATGCCCGGGCGGAGGCCGTCGATGGAGTCGATACGGATGGTCACAGGGTAAGTCGTGGTGCCGCCGGAAGAGTTGCCTTTCATCGAGACACGGGTCACGGTGCCCACATAGGTCTTATCGGCCACCGCATCCGCCGTGATCTGCACTTTCTGGCCCACGGAAAGGGAGCCGATCTCCAGCTCGTCCACATTGATGCTCATTTCCAGGTAGCTCAGGTCATACAGCACACAGAGGCTGGTGCCGGAGGTCAGTGCGTCGCCCTGCTTGACGTCTTTTTCGATCACGGTACCGCTGATGGGGGCCGTGATGGTGTAGTTGGCCATGGTGTCCTGCATATTCTGCATCGAGATCTCGGCACTGCGCAGGGTCTCCGAAGCAGACTGGATGGATTCGGTCAGGTCATCGCCCGTCAGCTCAATGAGGATGGCGTCCTTTTCCACCGCGCTGCCCTCCTGCACATTGATGGCGGAGACGGTGCCGGAAGAGGGAGCCGTCAGGGTACGCTCTGCCTGATAGGCAAAGGTGGCGGAGGCAATGGAGCTGACGCCATTGATGCTGGCCGTGGCTGCCTGGGCCGTGGTCAGGCCGCCCGCGTTCCGCACCGCGATGGTCACCGTACGGGTGAGCAGGTTGCCAGTGCTCAGTTCATCGGTGCCAGTCACAGCGGTAATGGTGCCGTCCAGCGTCTCAAAGGTGCCGTCCAGCACCACCTGCGCGCTCTGCCCCACCGAGAAGTTGGCGGCGTCGGCTGCCGGGAAGAGCAGGCTGAGCATCATCTTGGAGTTATCCCGGATGACGGCCACTTCCTGGCCGCTGGTCACTTCATCGCCCTTGGCCACTTTCAGGCTGCTGACAGTACCCGCCACCTCAGCACGGACGTACTGGCGGTCTACCGTCTTATCGTAGCTGCGCTGGGCCTGCTGGAGGGCGATCTCCGCTTTTTCCAGGTTGGTGGAAGCGTCGGAGCTGTCGATGGTGTAGAGGATCGTGCCCTCTTCCACGGTGTCGCCCTCTTCAAAATCAGCGGTGAGCACTTTGCCGTCCACCAGAGATTTCACGGTGTAAGTATTGGCCGGGTTCAGGGTGCCGGTGCCGCTGAGGGAGTTGGAGACATCCCGCTCCTCAGGCGCCGTTTCCACATAGCTGGTGTCCACATTTGCCTGCTTGTCCTTGGCGGGCTTGAGCAGAAACACCCCTCCTGCAATGACGACCACCGCCGCCGGGAGCAGCCATTTCCAGTTCTTCCGGGCAAATGCTTTGGCCCCGGCAAGCTTCCCGGCGGTCTTATCGTTTGCAGCCGCTGCCGAGGGGCCGTCCCCCTGCATGGCCGCGTTCTTCTTTTTCCAGATCATGCTTTTCCTCCTCGCTGTGCGGTGCGGGGGGCAAGATCCCCCTCCCGCAGAAGTGTCTGTTATAAGGTAGTGTATCGCATTTCGGGAAATTAAACAAGCGTCCAAATTTCATTTCACGCATATTTGACAAATATTCCGGCAGTTTCTCCCGGTTTTTGCCCCCGGAGCACCGCTGCCGCCTGCCCGAAACCCGGCCTGGCAGGCGGATTTTTCCAAATTGTAAACCTGCTGTATATTTCAAAGTTGACGCACCCAGGAATTTCTGGTTTAATACGGGGCAAAGCGCAGTTTTTATGCGATGTTCTCGGCCCGTCCAAAACAGCGGGCCGCAAATAGAGGAGGATTTTTTATGAGTCAGGCAGCTGCCAAAAACACCCAAAGCTCGAAATTTTCGGTCCGCGAGATCTGCTACACCGGATTGTTCGCCGCCGTCATCGCCGTGATGGCCCAGATCTCCATCCCGATGCCCCTGGGCGTCCCCATGACCATGCAGACGTTCGCCATCACCCTGGCCGCTGTGGTGCTGGGCTCCAAGCTCTCCGCCATGGCAAGCCTCGTGTACCTGATCCTGGGTGCCGTGGGCGTGCCCGTGCTGGCCAGCTTCTCCGGCGGTATTGACAAATTCGTCGGCCCCACGGGCGGTTTCCTCATCTCGTTCCCCCTCATGGCCTATATCATCGGCCTGGGCGTGGAGCACCGCAATGCCTTTAAGGGCGCGTTCCCTCTGGCCGTTGTCGTGGGCACCGTGGTCAACTACATCGTCGGTGTGATCCTGTTCGTTATCGTGGCCCACAGCACCGTGGCCGTGGCTATTTCCGCCTGCGTGCTGCCGTTTATCCCCACCGCCATCATCAAGGCTGTGCTGGCCTGCGCCATCGGCCTGAACATTCGGAAACGGATTCCGGGGCTCAAGGCATGATCGTACTCCGCCCGCACCATCTACTCTGCACCCAGGGCTACTCCGGCCATGGCTACGACGACGCCTTTGTGGAGCACATGAACGACGTGGTCCACCAACTGCGGGAGGTTCCCGGGACGCGGATCCACCTCACGTTCTCCACCGACACACTTTGCTCCTGCTGCCCCAACAAGCTGGGCGAAGACCTGTGCGACACCCAGGAAAAGGTAAAGCGGTACGACCGCAAGACCGTGGAATACTTTGGCCTGGAAGAAAAGGATTATGTCTATCAGGACCTCATTCGGGCCATTGATGCCAAGGCTACCCCGGAGATGCTGGCGGATATCTGCCGCGACTGCTGCTGGTTCCCCGTCAGCGCCTGCTGCAAAAACATCTGCAGCGGCAAATATGTAAAATAACCTCTGTTTCTCCCCTGCAAAAGGGCCCGTACCGGCATTGGTACGGGCCCTTTTACCGTTTCAGCACGCAAAAAGAGGCCGCTCCACGGAAAATTTCCAGTGGAACAGCCTCTTTTTCGATTTACTTACCGCGTTTTCTGCTCACTTCACCGCAGCGTCATCCGCCGCATAGAGCTGGACATATACCCCTGCGGGGACGCAGGCGGCCCAGGCGTCTTTCTGGCTCAGCCAGCCGAATTGCTCACAGACATGGTCCGGGCACTGGCTGTCCTGAAAGGCGATGGCACCGTCTTTTACCTGTAAATGCACAACGTAATCGCCCACATCGTACAGATAATCGTAATCTTTGTCCAGCGGGATGGTCTCGGTGACGCCGTCGCCGAAATCGGCTACCGCCACCAGCGCTTCCCCCTGTTTGCGGCCCCGCAGTGCCCAGAAAAGCACCACTGCAGCCAGCAGGAGCACTGCCGCAAAGAGCAGATTTTTCTGCAGCCAGGTCAGGCGTTTCATGCAGCGTAATCGCTGGCAGCCTGGCCTGCAATGCGGCCAAAGACGGTAAAGTCGGCCACAGCGTTGCCGCCCAGACGGTTTGCACCGTGGACGCCGCCGGTGATCTCACCTGCTGCAAACAGGCCGGGGATGACGTTGCCATTGGTATCCAGCACTTCCGTGTTGGTGTTGATGGTCAGGCCGCCCATGGTGTGGTGGACACCGGCAGTGACCTTGATGGCATAGTAGGGAGCGGTATCCAGCGGGTTTGCAAAGCTGGTACGGCCAAATTCGGCGTCGGCCTTATCGGCCACGCACTGGTTCCAGTTGTTCATGGTCTCGGCAAAGGTCGCCTCGTCCACGCCAATGGCCTTGGCCAGTTCCTCGTAGGTAGCGCCCTCCGCGGTATAGCCTTTCTTGATGTAGCCCTGGATGACGCTGGAAGCATCGGCCATGGCCTGATCGACCACCAGCCAGCTGTAGCTGCCCGGCTGTGCGATCTCAGCAGCGGAAACCACGTCACGGGTGCCCACTTCGTCAATGAAGCGCTTGCCGTCAGCGTTGACCAGGATCGCGCCATCGCCGCGCAGGCCCTCGGTGATCAGGGCAGCGGTGTTAGCCTCCACAGTGGGGTGGATCTGGATCTGGTCCATATCCACGGTACCGGCACCGATGGCCGTTGCCATCTCAATGCCCTGGCCCAGGATGCCGGGAGCGTTGGTGGTCATAAAGCCCTTGAGCTCAGGCTTGTACTTCACGACCATGTCCAGGTTGGCACCGAAACCGCCGGAAGTCAGGACCACGGCTTTGGCGTTGACGGTGACGGTCTCACCGGAAGCGCCGGTGGCCTTAACGCCGCAGGCTGCGCCGTTGGCATCGGTCAGGATCTCGTTGGCGGTGGTGTTCAGCAGGATCTGGACGCCTGCCTTCTCGCAGTTCTCCTGCAGCAGGGGGATCATGTAAGAGCCCACAGAGAGGGTCTTGCCCTCTGCGTCCACAGGGCGATGGATGCGCTTGACAGAAGCGCCGCCAAAGCTGGAAACGCTGTGCAGGGTGATGCCGTTCTCATCCAGCCAGTCGATGGCATCGGCACTGTTCTCGCAGAGAGTCTCCACCAGAGCGGGATCGTTGATGCCCTTGCCGCCGATCATGGTATCCAGCTCCATCAGCTCCACAGAGTCGAAGTAGCCGGTGGGGTTGGCCTGATAAGCAGCCCACTGCTCGGCCACGGTAGCAGCCAGAGCGGTGATGGTCTCATTGTCAGCGTACTTTTCAGCAGCGGTCTTCAGGGTCTTCTCGACACCTGCGGACTCGCCGAACTCGTTCTCATCCTGATAGACCGTCTTGCCTGCGTTCATGCCGCCGGTAGCGCGGACAGAGTTGCCGCCCACCATGGCCTGGCTCTCCAGAATGACAACGCTCTTGCCCTCGTTGGCAGCGGTAATGGCGGCAGTCATGCCGGCGCCGCCCGCGCCCACGATGACCACATCGGCGTCCACCGTGGAGTCCTCAGCGGGCTCGGCGGTGTTGTCCACAGCGGTCTTGTAGTCGTCGGGGTTCAGGCCGGCCGCGGTCAGGGCGGCAGCGGCAGCCTCCTTGATGGCGTTGGAGGTGACGGTTGCGCCTGCAACGCCGTCCACCGCAATGCTGCCGCTCTCGGCGATGGTGCCGGGCAGCTGGTCGATGGCCGTGGAGCCCACGCCCTCGGTCTCGTCCTTGCCCTCGGCGGTGCAGCCGATGATCTTGCCGTCGGCAAGGGTCAGGGTAACGGTCACATCGCCGCCAAAGCCTTTGGCAGTGCCCATGCTGGTGGTTTTGCCGCTGCTGTACACCAGCAGACCGGCCGCCACCACCACCACCATCGCCACAGCGAGGAGGATCTTCTTTATCTGGTTCTTCTTCATGGTTTTTCCAATTCCTTAGCAGATTTGAGGGCCAATGCCCTCAGTTTGTTAATGCGAACATATCAGCAGAAAAAGGGGGCTGCTCATTCGGAAAGCAGCCCCCTTTGCCGAACTAAGAGAAAAAATCAGGCGTTGGCCTGTGCAGCAGCAACTGCGCAGGCAACGGTTGCACCGACCATGGGGTTGTTGCCCATGCCGATCAGGCCCATCATCTCAACGTGCGCAGGCACGGAGGAGGAACCAGCAAACTGAGCATCGCCATGGACGCGGCCCAGAGAGTCGGTCAGGCCGTAGCTGGCGGGGCCGGCTGCGACGTTATCGGGGTGCAGGGTACGGCCCGTGCCGCCGCCGGAAGCGACGGAGAAGTACTTCTTGCCGT
>ERZ837487.4533-NODE-4533-length-10760-cov-4.722746_pt1 | contig 10760 bp, 13 predicted proteins | sample MGYA00519911_ERZ837487 | MGnify/ENA primary metagenome ERZ837487 (study PRJEB31850, sample SAMEA3708818) | human gut metagenome | biome: human gut; feature: human-associated habitat; material: faeces | place: China | collected 2014 ...
TTATATTTGCTGCATTAATAGAATTTCTATATACAGATTTAAATGGAGAATTGATGGTAAATATAGGATTTTATAGTACCTATGTATCATTCGTGGGATTAGCTTTATGTAGAGCATATATTTATAATTTATCCATATATGGACTTGTTAAGAATAAATTGTGGGGATTAATATCTACAACTTTAATAGCTTTTTATATTGTGATTACTAACATTAGATGTATAATTGGTTATGGGAGCTTTATATATGGAATTAGAGTATTTATATTTTCATTGGTATTTGCTTATCTTTCATCAATTGTTATAAGTAAATTTAAAAAATATTTAGAGATATAAGTTAATAATTTTAATATATTGCGAAGCAAGAGGGTAGGCGCATAGCTCCTACTTTTTTAGATAAATTGATTTATTAGATAGTAAGACAATAAGATTACAAGATCTTGGAAGGTGTTATTTAATCCTTTTTATAAAACTTTCCTTAAAAAGCGTAAAAATTCAAGTTGTTAAGGTATTGAACATGCTAAGTGTTATATTTTTAAACTTTGATTGTATAATATATAAAAAAAGGTGATTGGGGGGTAAATTCCTCCCAACAATATATAAGCTATAATATAATTTAATCGAATCCCCCCTAGAAAGTGGAAAATTCCTTGGTCTAGGGGGGATTTATTGTTCGAACATATCGAGAGTTATATTTTAAAAATAAAAATCTATTATATAAAAATAAAAAATGAAGAAACAGTTTAAAGTTAAGGTGTTTCGCTTAAAGTAGCAGAATTTCAAAGTTGAAAATCTGTAATAAAAATGAGAAAGGATATTTCTAGATAGAAAGATCCAGTTAGAAAAAGAATGAAAAAGTTCTATATAGAACACGTTTCATAAGTAAAAACAAAAAGAAATGAGGTTGAAAAAATAATCTAGATTATGCAGCTGCAAAAAAAACTTCATATACGATATGAAATGAAATTTCATGAGTTATGAAGTAAGGATATAAACGGATACGAAGTAGACGGTTATATCTGAGTGTCGTAGACACGAGGAAAATCAATAGACGAGGGCGGTCTTGATAGCTCGTATTTACTAAACTCAGTTTCATACATAACATAAAAAATAGCCGTTTGGCTTATTTGTTATGCTCAAAATTAATAAGGGGGGTGTAAATATGGCTAAAAGATCAAGTCTTGGACATCAATTCCACCAAGCACTTGAGAGTAAAAAGTGCATTGGGGAGAGTAGACATGAAGCCAAGGAGCAGGGCACTGCTCACAAAGGTATCTATAGTTACAAAACTTATGACGCCTATAAAAATGCTAGTAAGCAGTTTGTAAAATGGCTAAAATCAGAGTTTCCAGAAGTAAAATATCTATCTGAAATTGATAGAGATATGTGCAAAAAATATATTAAATTTAGGGAGCAAAGTGGTTGCTCTGCCTACACTTATAGTCAAGATATGGCAATGATATCAAAGACATTAGATATTTCACTAACTAAAAAAGAATGTGATGTAGCAACTAGAAAACTATCTAATATCAAAAAAAATAGAATAGACAATGGATTTAGGACAGCCTCTGGAGCCGTAGAATCGATTTTAAGGGCTACAGGGTTAAGACGTAATGAGTTAGTTAATTTAAAAGTTAAAAACCTTGTAATCGAAGATAATAAGGTTGTAGGGGTGCTAGTGAAAAAAGGTGCTAAGGGTGGAAAGGTTAGAGAAGTTCAAGTCAGAAAGGAGTACCAGGAACATATCTACAAACTAATAGAAGAGCTTGATATCGATTCTAACGTGATTAGTGAGGAAATACCTAAAGAACTGCAAGCTCATCGTTATAGGGCAGAATATGCACAGAATATGTATAAAGAGTTAGTAGCATTGGGTCGTAAAGATCCATTGCAAGATTTAACCCAAAATATGGGACATAATCGTAAAGGAGTTCTCGTTCATTATGGTGTTAGGATAAAAAAATAAAAGACTAGATAACTAGTCTTTTATTGTTGGTATCTTTTCTAAAAAATTATCTATGCCTTCCATTATTCTTTGTTTTTCTTCTTCTGTTATAGCTGGTATATTAAACATCTGATATTCTTCGGGAAGTTCTTCGTCTAAGTCTAAGTCAAGTTCTAAAAGATGTTGAATTATTATTTTTGTTTTTTCATTTAAATCTAAATCTTTATTTTCTTTCAAGAAAAACACTCCTTTTTGCTTTTTGATAAGTTCTATTATATTATTTCCATGTTCAGTATGTTTTAAAAATATGAAAGTCTTGGTTTAATGAAATAAAAAGGAGCCTGAAAGGTCTCTTTTTTTAAGGCATTTTAATGCCTTTCTTCTATCTTGATAATATAGGTAACTATTGGCGGAGAAATTTTGTGAAAAAAAGTAGAATGGAATTAAGTAATTTCAACGCCTTCAAACAAAAAAAAACTTGATTTTTTTGTATACTTTTTGTAGAATTTTATTTGCGGATAAAATCAATCAGAAAGTATTACTAAAATCAAGTTTCATTTACTATTATTAAGTTTTTCTTTCTGATTTAAACAAAAAATTTAATATTCAGAAAGGAAAATTTACATGAAGAATTATACGGTAAAAAAGGTTAGAAATCAAGAGCTTTTTAATTTTTTAACAAGTCATATGAGCCAAAGTAACCTATTCAATATTTTCAACTGCGGTAGTTATATTAGTTTCTTTGCAGATGAAACTTTAGAAGTGAAAAAAGTTAATAAAAGTAATTTTTGTAAAAATAGATTTTGCCCTTTATGTGCATGGAGAAAAGCCAAGAAGGACAGTTTAAAAATATCAATATTATTGAAATACATACAAGAGGAGCTTGGATATGAATTTATATTTTTAACTCTAACAGCTCCTAACGTCAAGGGATCTGATTTATCAGATGAAATAAAAAAGTATAATGAAAATTTTAAAAAACTTACAAAACGTAAGGAAGTTCTTAAAATAACTAAAGGTTATGTCAGAAAATTAGAAGTCACCTATAATTCAGAAAGGGACGACTACCATCCGCATTTTCACATTATGATAGCAGTAAACAAATCTTATTTCAAAAGTCGAGATTATATCAAAAAAAAGCAGTGGCTAGAGTTATGGAAAGAGTGTATGAACGATAGTTCAATAACTCAGGTAGATGTTAGAAAAATGGATACTAGCGATAGTAATGCTATAGCAGAAATTGCAAAGTATGGAGCAAAAGATGCTGATTATATGGTTTCTCAAGAAGTCTTTGATGTATTTTACAAAGCATTAAAAGGTAAACAAATACTTACATATTCTGGGATTTTTAAAAATGCTTTAAAGTTGTTCAATGACGGAGAATTGGACAAGTATAAAGAATTAGATTTAACTGAATATATCTATGCTCTGGAGTATTATTGGCAAAATAATAATTACGCTATGATGGAGAAAAGACTTTTAACTGATAAGGAAAAATCATTGATAAATAAACAATTAATTGAAGAGCTGGAGGTTGAATAAGTAGTATGTCAATAGGAACTTGGAATATCGCAAACGACAATGTTTTATCGTCGTTGAGAATATGCCGAGAAAGCCTATTGATATACTACACCACCCGAAGACACACTTTTGTGAAAGTCCTTGCTTGCCAAGGGCTTCGCCTAACGGCGAGTGTGGGGTTTGGGGCAAAGCCCCATAGTTGAAAGTTTTGCTGAGCTTTTTTAAAAGCGAAAAAGAGAAAAAGAAAGGAAAAGATAATTATGAGAATGTATGATAACTATTGCAATAATTGTGGAAAATCTCAAAAAATATACACAAATATAGATTGCGATTGGGATATGGATGAACCAATGCAGGTTCTAAAAGTTATTTGCTCTGAATGTCATGGAGTTATTTACACAATATTAGCAGATAATGAAGCTTTTAGCGAATATTTACTTGGTTAAACTTGGAGGAGAATACTAAGATAAAGGGAGTTGTAAAGCTCTCTTTTTTAATTACAAGGGGATTATGATACTTTAAAATCTGTTGATAACCTGCGTACTAAAGTAATATCAATATATTCACAAAAGTAAAAAGTGACAAAAACAACCTAAATTTAATGTAAGAATTGAGTTAGTGTTATAATATAATAAAGGTCGCAATTGTTATATAATGCGAAATAGAAATGGGGTAAGTAAAATGTCAACTGAACAGTATGAAAAAGTACCAAATGGATACTATGTTGTAGCAATGATATTTATATTTGCTGCATTAATAGAATTTCTATATATTACAAGCCGATTGTAGACGTGCGGAAGGTAAAACCGAACCAAAGAAAAGCAAAAAATGAGATGGATCTGCGTGGTGCCATAGTTGAAACTGCGAAGTATCCAACCAAGCCGATAGAGAAAATGGGCAAAACGGAAGAACAAAAGCTAAAAGTGACTGATGATTTGATGAAAGCCCTAAAGAATAAGCGTCAAATTGGCTTTGGTGGTCTATTTAAAGAAATTCGCAAAGAGTTACAGCTTGAAGATGTGGAAAATGGTGATTTAGTACACGTTGATGAGGACAATGATGATACTACTCTAGGAACGGAGATAGTAGCAATATGGAACTGGGAACGAAAAAACTATTTTGTTTAGGAGATGATGATGAACATGACTAAATTAAACATTGAAATCTTGACAAACGCTGACTATTTGCATTTTGGTTCGCTAAAGATTGTTGGGTTTGATAATCTAACGTTTCGATTTGATAGCTCGGGTAAATTGATGGCTGACTTTTGGGACGATAGAGATGGCTACCATGAAATGAGAGAAGATGAGCAATTCTACAAGGACATACAAAAAGCGTTGACCGCAAAATTGTTAGTGGCATAATTTTGTGGGAGCGTGAAAAAAAGGACAGCTTGCTGTTCTTTTTTTGTTGTCAGCAAACTGACAACTCGGTCGCTTTTGCGAACGAAAAAATAATATTTTCATTGCGTAGCTTTGAAGATATTATTTGGTGCAAGGGAACGATTGAGAATTTCTGCGGTAGATAGAAATGACCTTTCGTGAGTGTAGCACTCGACCGACTTGGACGGTCGACAAGCTCTCGGCAGAGCGTACACTTTACAGAGTAAAGTATAGTACGTTATACTTTACATGGAAGTAATTGCCGGAAATAGTGAAAATGCCTCACATTTGTGCCACCTAAAAAGGAGCGATTTACATATGAGTTATGCAGTTTACGGGCCAAGATTGTTTAAGCAAAATAAGATAAGTTAAGGGATGCAGTTTATGCACCCCTTAACTTATCTATTAAATAATTTATAGCTATTGAAAAGAGACAAGAATTGTTCAAAGCTAATATTGTTTAAATCGTCAATTCTTGCATATTTTAAGGCTTGATAAAATTGGTTTTTGGAAAATAGTTTTATGTATTCTTTGTTAACCCATTTCATAACAAAATTTTCATATTGTTTTCTATCTTTGAGTGATATTTTTGAAGGGTGTCTTTTTAATACAATTAACGAGCTATTAACTCTAGGTTTTGGATGAAAGTATTCTCTAGGGATTTTACTTAATATGGATATATCAACTTCTGTCATTAAAAATAGTGCTAGTGAACGATTTGTATTTAGCAACCTTTTAGCAAATCCATATTCCACTATTAAATAACTTTCTGTAGCTGTGCTTTCAAAAACAATTTTTCGAATTATATCTGTACTTATATTGTAGGGTATATTTCCATATATCTTATATGACTTATTTTTAGGAAACTTAAATTGTAAAATATCTTCATTGATAACCTGGAAGTTCTCATATTCAATAAGTTTGTTTTTAGTTATCCTACATAATTTAGGATCTATTTCAATGGCGGTTACATAATTACACCTTTTAGCTAATTCAAACGTGAAATGACCTTTCCCTGAACCAATCTCAATAATATTATCATTTTTATTTAAATGTACATTTCTCAAAATTTCATTTATATGATGCTTTGAAGTAATAAAGTTTTGACTATCTTTTATATTTTTTTTGTTCATTATAACCCACTCCTATGAGGAATAATTATAGCACAAGCTCTGATAAATAACAACATGATGAACGACTGTTAAATTTATACTGCAATTGGGCCCTATTGTTGAATAAAGATACGAGAGATTTCTCTTGTATCTTTTTTATTTTTGAGTGGTAACGAAAGCATCCCCCCTTTGCTGAGGTGGCAGAGGTCGGGTTTTTTTGTTTCTTTTTTTACGAAAAAAAAAGGTCTTAAAAGGTTTTATGGTTTTGGTCGGCACTGCCGACAGCCTCGCAGAGTACACACTTATATGAATATAAAGTATAGTGTGTATACTTTACATGGAAGTCTGCCGAAACTTGATGATATTATCGAACTAGTGAATTTGAACGGAGGGAAACACAAAATGTCAAAAGTAGTTGCTCACATGGGAAAGCTAAAAGCTGAAAATCTAGGGGGAATACAACGACATAATGAGCGATTAAATAACTCGTACAGTAATGATATGATTGACGTGAGTCGCTCATATTTGAATTATGATTTGGTCAAGAAATCGGAATTGTCCTACAAGGAAACAGTAGATAAACATATCGCTGAAAATATCGTGTTGAAACGTGCGTTGCGAAAAGATGCCGTACTGGTCAATGAGTGGATAATCTCGTCTGATAGAGAATTTTTCGATAAGCTGAATGACCGACAAATCAGGGAATACTTTCAAACGGTTGTAGATTACTTCAACGAAAAGTGTGGTAATCATGTTGTTTATGGCAATGTCCACCTTGACGAAAGTACACCACATATGCACTTGGGCGTAGTGCCAATCATTGACGGTAAGCTATCTAGCAAGAAATTGTTTGATAGAAAAATGCTGAGAGATATTCAAGAGGAATTGCCTAAACGCTTGAAAGAGAAAGGTTTTGATATTGAGCGTGGTATTCTTGGAAGTGAACAAAAGCACTTGACCGTTAAGGAATACAAGGCTAATCAGCAAGCTGTTGCTGAAATGAAAGAGCAACTCGAAAAGTTAAAAGAGCAAGCCAATCAGCTTGAACTCAACGTTTCCCTACTGCAAGACATACGAAACATGGATAGTGATCTGCGTGAAGTTAACGAAAATCACTTGCTTAGTCATGCTGTAATGGAAATTGCCAAAACTCCGAAATATTCAACTTCTGGCAAACTTGATAAGAGAGCATTAGAGAACTTGTACATGAGTGAAGTATCACCGTTTGATGATGGTCGTCTTAACGCTGATAAATTTTATGCTGTTCATAGAAATGCGATAGAAAGGGAAATTGACAAGTTTGAAAAGACGCTTGGTGTTGATATTCGTAAAGATGTTCCGAGAGAAGAATATAAGAGTTATGTATCAAGTGTTGCTGTAAACAGTTATGCAAATGAGCTGTTAAAGGGCATTGAAATGCTCCCTAAGCGTTTGAAACGTGATGAGGATATGGAGAGAGCCAAAATCGACTACGAACGCTTAGAGAGAGAAATAGAGCGTTCTAATCGTCAACGACAATTTGAGTTTGATTTCAACTGGTAAATTTAAATAGCTAAATTGCCATATACATTTCTAGTTTAGTGGTCTATTCAAGGTGTCAGTCAAGATTTAATCGACGTACTGAGTCTTGCAAACTTGTTTGCTTAGAGTCAGTAGGAGGCTTCATTCTTGACTGACGTTGCTGATAGAAACTTATCACTCGGTAAAAAAGCCACTGCATTTTTTGCCGGCAATGCGATTTAGTGAGAGTTTTGAGGGGTTCGGGGAGCTTTTGCAAAAGCTCCCTGAGGTCTTTTTTTGTACTCGCTTTGGTGCGTGCGTCTGAACCCCATGTGCGACAAGGCTTTGAGCGTTTCGCTTCTTATCTTGATAATATACGTAACTATTCGAATTTAATAAAAAACCCTAGAACCGTTGAAAATTCTAGGGTTAAGCTAAAAAAATTTGCTTTTTTTTGTATACTATTTTATAATTTTAAGTGCTAAATCAAAATTTAAATTTAATACAGAAAGGAGCAAATTCTTTTAGTGCCTAAATAGGACTTTTATATTTAATTTTAAATCCTTTTGTTGGTCACAAAAGAATAATATTGACTATGAATAATGATAACAAAAATAACCGAAAAAATCAAGAAACAAAAATTGACATACTAGAAAAATGTACTGATAAGAGATTAAAAAATCCTAAATTTAGTGATTATATAAAGTCTTTAACTACCAAGAAAAATGTTGAACGAATAAAGGATTGTGGTACTTTTTTAGAATTGTTAGGAGATTTTGAAATGGAAAATAGAAAAATTAATAAAGCTAATTTTTGTGGAAATAGATTTTGTCCTATGTGTAGTTGGAGATTAGCTTGTAAAGATAGTTTAGAAATATCAATTCTTATGGAACATTTAAGATGTGAAGAAAATAAGGAATTTATATTTCTAACTTTGACAACTCCTAACGTGAAAGGTGATAGTCTTGAAGAAGAAATAAGAAAATATAATAAAGCATTTGAAAAACTTATGAAACGTAAAGAAGTTAGAGCTGTAGTTAAAGGTTACATAAGAAAATTAGAGGTAACTTATCAAAAAGAGAAATATATAACTAAAGAGCTTTGGAAAAGAAAAAAAGATTATTATGAAAAAAGAGGATTATCTATTGGTGATTTAGAACCGAATTATGATACTTGTAATCCTCATTTTCATGTAGTTATAGCAGTAGATAGAAGTTATTTTCAATCTAGAAATTATATATCTCGTGAAAGATGGCTTGAATTGTGGCAATTATCAACAGGAAATAAATCAATAACACAAGTTGATGTAAGGAAATCAAGGACTAATAATTTAAAAGAAATTTATGAGTTAGCAAAGTATTCAGCTAAAGATTGTGATTATTTGATATCAAGACCAGTATTTAAAATATTTTATACCGCATTAAAAGGGAAGCAGGTTTTAGTATTTAGTGGATTATTTAAAGAAGCTCATAAGATGTACAAGCTAGGGGAATTAGATTGTTACAAGAAACAGGATGACATAGAGTATGTTTATAAACTTTATTATAATTGGTGTAAAAATGAATATGAAAATATTAGATGTATTGAATTAACTGAAGAAGAGAAGAAAAAAATAAATAAAAAATTAAATGATTGTATAGAAATGGATTAAATAATAGAAAAAACAGAATAGACTTTAAGATCTATTCTGTCTTTTTTTATTTTTTTGATTTTTTCTTAATAATCAAAAATGTTGTTATTAAAATTATGATTATAATTAATATAATTATAAAAATTGGTTCAAATTTTAGTGAAACTAATTGATTGGTTATATTTTTCATTACAATTTCCTTTCGATATACTAGTTAATTTACTGTTAACCACGCAGAAGTAGTTGTTTTACTTGTTGATTTTGGCCAATATCCTGAAGGCATATCGACAGTATGTACTGTTTCCATTTTGTATTTTCCCTTTTTTATGCTTTTAGGTCCAGTCATATTAAAGTAATTTGAATCTGTTTTAGAGTCACTTCTAATCATCCATGTAGTGCCTTTATCATCATATATTATTGATGAATGATGTATTTTTTTAGCTTTGCTTCCATCAGTAAAATTCATTTGAGTTTTAGCTGAATATCTAATTTCACTGCTAGATACTTTAGATAAAGTCGAAGATGCAGTCATAAGTGCTCCATCAATTATTCTATTTCTTTCATTTAAGGTTTGAGTTGAATATGGAGTATCAAATAATTCTTCTTTTTGTTCAGCAGTAAATTCATCGAAAGTTTCTGGGAATATGTTTTGATAGTATTCACCTAAAGACATTGCTTTGATTTCATCAATCGTGTACTCTAGTTTTACTAAATTTTCATTTTCTAATGTTTCAGCAGAAGTGGTTGGAGCATTTGCAAATAGTAATCCAAACATTGTTAATGATAGAATTGATAGTAATTTTTTTGAAAGTTTTTTCATATTTATTCCCCCTAATAAATTAATAAATGTTATATATGTTAAATTTTACTGCAAAGTTACTATTATAAAAAAGTCTATAATTTTTTTGAAATTTTTGATAAAATAATATTTAGGTAATTTGAAATCTAATATTTTTATTTAACTCAAGGAGCTATAGGCTCCTTTTTTATTTTTATAGATACAAAGAAAAGACAAATTTTTAATAAACAATATGATAAGGTTTAGTGTAGTAACAAATAAAAAGGGAGTTGAAATTTGTGGCTACAAAAGTTGTAAAGGAAGAAGTGATAAGGGTTAGAGTAGATAAAGATTTAAAAGATAGATTAAAGAAAATGTGTAAAAATAAAAAAATTACTATGAGTGAAATGATAACTTTTATGATTGAAAATGAGGTTAAAAGTTATGAATTTAAATTGGAACATAGTAATAATACTGAAAAGAAAATTGTAGCTACAGAGAAAAAGCTATTGAAATTAAAAGAAAAGTTAAATTCAAATAAAAAAGAAATTGGAATGAAATCAAGGTGGAGATTTTAAAAATATTTCTTTATACTGCGAAGCAGATCATAGAGAAATATTTTTAAAATACTACCTTGATGGAATGAAAATTAACATACTGGAGCAACGAAGTTGCACTCCCATAAAGGAGTGCGACTTCTTGGCATACGCCGAGTACCGTCGGAGACCAATAAAAATTTTGGTCGAGCTTTTTTAAAAGGTCGTGGGTGAGGCGGTAGCCGAGGGCAAAGCCCTTTAACCTCGTAGAGCGAACAACTTTACGCAGTAAAGTCTAGTGAGTTATACTTTACATGGAAGTAATTGCCGGAAATAGTGAAAATGCCTCACATTTGT
>ERZ837487.4536-NODE-4536-length-10754-cov-8.012431_pt1 | contig 10754 bp, 8 predicted proteins | sample MGYA00519911_ERZ837487 | MGnify/ENA primary metagenome ERZ837487 (study PRJEB31850, sample SAMEA3708818) | human gut metagenome | biome: human gut; feature: human-associated habitat; material: faeces | place: China | collected 2014 ...
CCTGGCTGCCCTGCTGACCAATTTACAGGAGGGCGACGTCCTCTTCATCGACGAGATCCACCGCCTCTCCCGGCAGGTGGAAGAGGTGCTTTACCCGGCACTGGAGGACTATGCGCTGGACATCATGATCGGCAAGGGCCCCAGCGCCCAGAGCATCCGGATCAACCTGCCCCGGTTCACGCTGGTGGGTGCCACCACCCGGGCGGGCCAGATCACCGGTCCTCTGCGGGACCGTTTCGGCGTGCTGCTCAAGCTGGAACTCTACAGCCCGGATGAGCTTTCCCGCATCATCCAGCGCTCGGCGGGCATCCTCGACCAGCCCATCACCCCGGAGGGTGCTTACGAGCTGGCCAAGTGCAGCCGGGGCACGCCTCGTGTGGCCAACCGCTTTTTGAAGCGTATCCGCGATTTTGCCACGGTGCTGGGAGACGGCGTCATTGACCGGGATGTCTCCCTCATGGGCCTCAAGCGGATGGACGTGGACGCCCTGGGGCTGGATGAACTGGACCGCAGCCTGCTGCGCGCCATCATTGAGATGTACAACGGCGGCCCGGTGGGCCTGGAAACGCTGGCAGCGGCTCTGGGCGAAGAGGCCGTCACGCTGGAAGATCTCTGTGAGCCCTACCTGATGCAGATGGGATTTCTGACCCGGACACCCCGGGGCCGCTGTGCCACCCGGCTGGCCTATGAGCACCTGGGGATGAAAGCCCCGGAAGCAGGCTCCCCGGAGGACAACGGACAGCAGAGCTTGTTTTAACCGACTCGCCCTCTCAGGCGCTTCGCGCCAGCTCTCCCGAAGGGAGAGCCAAGAATAGGACGGAGAGGGGATGTGCTTTAAAATATGGAGGTACTGATTATGGGAAAATATTTTGGAACGGATGGCGTCCGCGGTGTGGCGGGCGCGGACCTGACCTGTGAGATGGCCATGAAGATCGGCCGCGGCGCTGCTGCTGTCCTGACGGGCAGCACCGGCCACCGCCCCCGCATCCTCATCGGCAAGGATACCCGCCAGTCCGGCGATATGCTGGAAGCGGCCCTGACCGCCGGCCTGTGCAGCGTGGGCGCGGACGTGGAGAGCCTGGGCGTGCTGCCCACCCCCGCTGTGGCCTATCTGGTCAAGAAATACAACGCGGATGCCGGTGTTGTCATCTCGGCCTCTCACAACCCGATGGAATTCAACGGCATCAAGATTTTTGCCGGCACCGGCTACAAGCTGCCGGATGATGTGGAAAACGAGATCGAGAAGCACATTGACAACGACTGTGCCGACATCCCGCTGGCGACCGGAGTCTCCGTGGGCCGGGTGTCTGTCCGGGCGGACGGTCTGCAGGACTATGTGGACCACCTGTATGAGTCGGTCAACGGCGATCTGTCCGGCCTGAACGTCTGCATCGACTGCGCCAACGGCGCTTCTGCCGCTGTGGCACAGAAGCTGTTTCCCCGGCTGGGCGCCAAGTGCACGTTCATTGGCATCACGCCGGACGGTGCCAACATCAACAAGGGCGTGGGCAGCACCCATCTGGACAATCTGGAAAAGGCAGTTGTGGAGGGCGGCTTTGACTGCGGCATTGCCTTTGACGGCGACGCGGACCGCTGCCTGGCCTGCGATGAGCTGGGCCATGAGATCGACGGCGACAAGGTCATTGCCCTGCTGGCCGTGAGCATGAAAGAAAAGGGCCGTCTGGACGGCGATACCGCTGTGGTGACGGTCATGTCCAATCTGGGCTTCATCAAGTATATGGAGAGCCAGGGCATCCACACCGAGAAGACCGCCGTGGGCGACCGTTATGTGCTGGAGAACATGCGCGAGAACGGCTACGCCATCGGCGGCGAGCAGAGCGGCCATGTCATCCTGCTCCACCACGCCACCACCGGTGACGGTGAGCTGACGGCGGGCAAGCTGCTCAAGCTGCTGGCCGAGAGCGGCAAGAAGATGAGCGAGCTGAACAGCGTTTACGCCCAGTACCCGCAGGTATTGGTCAACGTGACGGCCAACGCCGCCCAGAAAGCCGCCTATAAAGAGGACGAAGTGCTGGCGGGCTTTATTGAGAACGAGCAGCAGAAGCTGATGGGCATGGGCCGCGTGCTGGTCCGTGTGTCCGGCACCGAGCCCAAGATCCGTGTCATGGTCGAGGGCCAGGACCTGGAGGCCATCCACCGCTGTGCAGACCGGATCGTGGAAAAGATCAACAAACGAATTCTGAAACAGTAAAAAGGAGAACGCTATGCGCCCTGCAGATACCTGGAAAGATTACGAGCTGCTGGATGCTACCGGCGGCAACCGGCTGGAGCGATGGGGGGAGACTATCCTCATCCGGCCGGACCCGCAGGTGGTGTGGAAAACGCCCCGGCAGAGCCCCCTGTGGGCCAAGGCGGACGCCGTGTACCACCGCTCCAACCAGGGCGGCGGCGAGTGGGAGTACCGCCGCCGGCTGCCCGAAAAATGGAAGATCAGCTGCGGCGAGGGAGAGGAGAAACTGACCCTCATCGTGAGCCCCACCGGCTTCAAGCACACCGGCGTCTTCCCGGAGCAGGCCGTCAACTGGGCCTGGTACGCCAAGAAGATCCGCGCCGCAGGCCGGCCCATTAAAGTTTTGAACCTCTTCGGCTACACCGGCGGTGCAACGCTGGCCTGTGCGGCGGCGGGCGCTACCGTCTGCCATGTGGATGCCTCCAAGGGCATCGTGGCCTGGGGCAAGGACAACGCCGCCGCCAGCGGCCTGGCCGACCGGCCCATCCGCTGGCTGGTGGACGACTGTGCCAAGTTCGTGGCCCGGGAAAAGCGCCGGGGCAACACCTACGACGGCATCATCATGGACCCGCCCAGCTATGGCCGCGGCCCCGGCGGCGAGATCTGGAAGCTGGAAGACTGCATCTATGACCTCATCAGCCAGTGCGAGGAAGTGCTGAGTGAGAAACCGCTCTTCTTTGCCGTCAACAGCTACACCACGGGCCTGTCGCCCGCCGTGATGGAGTACATGCTCAAGACCACGCTGGTGCCCCGTTTTGGCGGGCAGACCAGCTGTGACGAGATCGGCCTGCCCGTCTCGGCCACCGGCGGCGTGGTGCCCTGCGGCGCAACGGCCATCTGGGAAGAGTAAATACTCCTTCCGTCATCGCTGCGCGATGCCACCTCCCTCAGTGAGGGAGGCTTTCTGACGGCAGAGACCCAAAAGGCTCCCTCTTTGAGGGGGCTGCCGCTGCAGGCGGCTGGGGGAGTTTATAAAATAATCTAAGAATGGGGTACAGCCCTTTTCGGGAGGGCGCACCACCAGAAAGAGAACACAAATGAGTGAAACGATTTTAACAGCAGAAAATTTAAAGTTCCGCTATGACCCGGAGCAGCCTGTCTACGCGCTGGACGGGGTCTCGGCCAGCGTCAAGCGGGGCGAGTTTGTCGCCGTGCTGGGTGCCAACGGCTGCGGCAAATCCACCCTGGCCAAACACTTCAACGCCATCCTCCTGCCGGAGGCAGGCACTGTGCTGGTGGAGGGGATGGACACCGCCGACGAGAGCAAAATTTACGACATCCGCCAGACCGTGGGCATGGTGTTCCAGAACCCGGACAACCAGATCGTTGCCACGGTGGTGGAAGAAGACGTGGCCTTCGCGCTGGAGAACCTGGGCGTTCCGCCCGAGGAGATGCGCCGCCGGGTGGACGACGCCATGAAGATGGCGGGCATCTACGAGTTCCGGGAGCGGGCACCCCACAACCTTTCCGGCGGCCAGAAGCAGCGCGTTGCCATTGCAGGCGTCGTGGCCATGCGGCCGGACTGCCTCATTCTGGACGAAGCCACCGCCATGCTGGACCCCCGGGGCCGGGAGCAGGTGATGCAGACCATCCACTACCTCAACAAGAACATGGGCATCACCGTGGTGTCCATCACCCACTATATGGAAGAAGCTGCCAAGGCCGACCGGGTGCTGGTGATGAGCAAGGGCAAAGTGGTCCTGGAAGGCACCCCGAAAGAGGTGTTCAGCCAGACCGAGAAAGTCCGCTCTCTCCATCTGGACGTGCCGCAGGCCGCCGAGCTGCGGGATGAGCTGGTCAAGGCAGGCATCGACCTGCCCGAGGGCATCATTGACACGGGCGAATGCGCACAGGCTCTGTACGAGCTGCTGCAGTGAGGAGGGGGAAACGATGGCAGACATTATCAAGGTAGAACACCTGAGCTATATCTATAACCCCGGAATGCCCAATGCGGTCACCGCGCTGGACGATGTGAGCTTTACCGTGGAAGAGGGCGATTTTGTGGGCATCATCGGAGCCACCGGTTCCGGCAAGAGCACCCTCATTACCCACATGAACGGCCTGAACAAGCCCACCAGCGGCAAAATTTATATTGATGGCCGCGACCTGTGGGCCGAGCCCGAAAAAATAAGAGATTTCCGTTTCCTCACCGGTCTGGTGTTCCAGTACCCGGAGTACCAGCTGTTTGAGGAGACCTGCTATAAAGATATCGCCTTTGGCCCCAAGAACATGGGCCTGGACGAGGCCGAGATCGACAAGCGGGTGCACGAAGCAGCCGCCTTTGTCGGCCTGGACGAGGCCCTTTTGGAACGCAGCCCCTTTGAGCTGTCCGGCGGCCAGAAGCGCCGGGTGGCCGTGGCAGGCGTCATGGCCATGAAGCCCCGCATCCTCGTGCTGGACGAGCCCGCCGCGGGCCTGGACCCCGAGGGCCGGGATGAGATCCTGAGTGAGGTGAAAGAGTACCACAAAAAGACGGGCACCACCGTCCTGCTGGTCTCCCACAGCATGGAGGACATTGCCAAGTACGCCAACCGGGTGCTGGTGATGTCCAACAAGAAGATCGCCATGTACGATACGGTGGAGAACGTGTTTGCCCGGGCTTCGGAGCTGCTGGAGCTGGGCCTGAGCGTGCCCCAGGTGACAAAAATTTTCCTCAAGCTGCGGGAGATGGGGGTGGACGTCCCGGCGGACGTGTACACCATCCCCTATGCGGTCAAGACCATTCTGGCCGCCAAGGCGCGGCGGGACGCCGGGGAGCCTCTTGTATTGCCCCGGGATGCTGAGAACGGGAAAGGGGGCGTGTCCGGATGCTGAGAGATATCACCATTGGCCAGCACTTCCCGGGCAACAGCCTTGTGCACAAATTTGACCCCCGGCTCAAGCTGGTGCTCACCATTGCTTATATCATCCTGCTGTTCGCGGCTTCCAACCCGCTGGGACTGGCATTGTCCATCCTGTTCCTGGTGGGGATGTACGCTGTGGCAAAGATCCCGTTCAAGCTCATCCTCAAGAGCCTGAAACCAATTTTACCCATTGTCGTCTTTACGGCAGTGCTCAACCTCTTCTTTGTTTCGGGCGAGGGGGAGCCGCTGTTCCGGCTCGGGTTTCTGACCATCTATGCAGAGGGTGTCAAGTACGCCATCCTGATGGCGGTGCGCGTCATGGCCCTGATCGCGGGCACCAGCCTGCTGACTTACACCACCAGCCCCATCGTGCTGACGGATGCCATTGAGCAGCTGCTCAAGCCGCTGGGCAAACTCCACTTCCCGGTGCACGAGCTGGCCATGATGATGAGCATTGCGCTCCGCTTCATCCCCACCCTCATCGAGGAGACGGACAAGATCATGAACGCCCAGAAAGCCCGCGGTGCCCAGCTGGACACCGGCAAGATGACCGAGCGCATCAAAGCGCTGGTGCCCGTCCTCATCCCGCTGTTCATCTCGGCGTTCCGCCGGGCGGACGAGCTGGCGATGGCCATGGAGTGCCGCTGCTACTGCGGCGGTGACGGCCGCACCCGCCTGAAAGTGCTCCGCTGCACCCGGCAGGATTACATTGATCTGGCGGTCTGCATCGTCTGCTTTGTGATCATCCTGTCGTCCCGGCTGGTATTCCCGAATTATTAAAACTCCCCCAGTTGCCTGCGGCGACAGCCCCCTCAAGGAGGGGGCCTTATAGCCTCCCTCTTTGAGGGAGGTGGCACGGCAAAGCCGTGACGGAAGGAGTTCCATGCAGAACTTTTTACTTACCCTTGCCTACGATGGCACCAACTACTGCGGGTTTCAGGTGCAGCCCAACGGGCGGAGCGTGGCCCAGACCTTTCAGGATGGGCTGGAGGCCGTGCTGGGCTGCCGCCCGGATATCAAGGGGTGCAGCCGCACCGACGCGGGCGTCCACGCGCTGGGCTTTATGCTCAATTTCCACGCAGAGACCCGCATCCCGGTGGAAAAGCTGCCGCTGGCCCTCAACCAGCACCTGCCGCCGGATATCCGGGTGCTGGCGGCGCGGGTGGTGCCGGAGGATTTCCATGCCCGGTACGCGGCCCACACCAAAACGTATCTCTACCGCATCCACAACAGCCCCATCGACTCGCCGTTTGACGAGAAGTATTATACCCGGGTGCCCCGGCGGCTGGACACGGCCAAAATGAACACGGCAGCCCGGCGGTTTGTGGGCAAACACGATTTCCTGGCCCTGTGCGCGGCGGGGTCTTCCGCTGCCGCCCACGGTGACACGGTGCGGACCATCACGGCCTGCGGAGTGGAGCGCAAAGGGGACGAAGTAGAGATCACCGTCACCGCGGATGGATACCTCTACAACATGGTGCGCATCCTGGCCGGGACCCTCTGCGAAGTAGGGGCCGGGCGGATGCAGCCCGAGGACATCCCGGGCATCCTTGCCAGCCGTGACCGGCACAAGGCGGGCCCCACCCTGCCCGCCAAGGGACTGTTTTTGAAGAGTGTGGAGTATGATTGAGAGGTGGCTAGCCCTCTCAGCCTCACGCTGTTCGGCAGCTCCCCCAAAGGGGGAGCCCTTGGCAAAGAGATGAAGTTTGCGTGGATTGCCAAGGCCTCTCACTTTGGGAGAGATGGCATTGCGATCGCAATGACGGAGAGGGCAAGCCATTTAGGACAAGGAGAACAACCAAATGAGAAAGAACCATCGCGGCCAACGCCCCGAGAGTGACGAGCCGCTTTCGGCCGGGCGGGTCGAATATCTGGAGCAGGCCCGCGCCCGGGTGCGGGCACGGCGGCTGCGGCGCACGGCGCTCATCGTGGCGGTGCTGACGGCTGTGGTGCTGTTTACCACCGGGCTGGTGGGCAGCTCGGTGGCGCTGGTCAAGGACTGTGTGGACACCACCCGCATTGCCCTGATGCCGGGCCCCGGCTGGCCCCAGCAGACCGGCGTGATGGAGCCCGCCCGGGTGCTGCCCATGACGGGCGGCTTTGTGGAGCTGGGCGGCGACAGCTGCGTGGTGTACTCCCGCACGGGCACCCGGCTCAACAGCATCCAGAGCGGCTATGGCCGTCCGGCGCTGGCGGCGGGCAAGACCCGTTTTGTGCTCTACAACCGCTCCGGCAACGAGCTGCGGGTGGAGAGCCGCACCCAGAACCTCTACACCAAAAAACTGGAAAACAATATCTTCCTCTGCGCCATGTCCGATAACGGCACGCTGGCCGTTGTCACCGACGATGTGAGCAGCATGGCGGAGCTGCTGGTGTATTCTCCCACCATGGAGCAGCAGCTCCGCTGGAACATGACCTCCAACGACGGCACCCCGCTGCGGATGGTGTTCTCGCCGGACAGCCGCCGGCTGGCGGCTGCTGCCGTCACGGCCGGCGGCGGGCAGATGCAGACAAACCTTTATGTTGTCACTCTGGCCCAGGGCGACCCGGTCAATGTGGGGAGCCAGAGCGGTGTTCCCCAGTGGGTGGGCTGGCTTTCCGGTACCACCCTGCTGGCCGTGTACGACAGCCGGGCCATCCTGTACAACGCGGCAGGCGGAGAGCGTGCCCGCTATGAGTTTGGCGGCGGCACCCTGCGGGATGTCTCGGTGGACAGCGCGGGCAATGTGGCGCTGCTGCTGGCCTCCGGGCAGGTCTGCCAGCTGGTGACGCTGGACAAGGAGCTCAATGCTCAGTACAGCGGCAATGTGACCACCTCCAACAAGGTGGTGCGGCGGGGCGAGCTTGTCTATCTGCTCACCGACAGCACCGTGGAGAGCCTGACTTCTGCGGGGGAGTACCAGTGGAGCCAGAGCCTGACGGCCCGGCCGCAGGCGCTGCTGGCGGATGCCAAGCAGACACTGGTCTTTTGCGGCAACACGGTGCAGCAGGTAACGGCACCGGAAACCTCTCAGGCAAGTTGAGGAAAAGGAGAAAATCATTCCTGAAATTAGCACTCTGCGGCAGAAAGTAACAGGGAAAATACTCTATGTTCAAGAATCCGTCATTTCTTTTTGATATCATATGCACGGTGGTTTGGCTGCTGCTGGCCGTCCGCTACGCCCGCAAAGGCTTTCTGGCCTCGGTGGTGCAGCTGGCGGGGAGCCTGCTCAGCCTGACCGGAGCCCGGGCCTTTTCCGGCTGGGCAGCCGGGCAGGTGTTCCAGAACTTCTTTGCGGGCAGCTTCCGCGACCAGATCGCCGCCAGCATCACGGCCGGGGGCGTGGTAGACCTTTCCGGCATTGCCCAGCGGTATGCGGGCTTTCTGCCGGAAAGCTTCCGGGCTTCCATCGTGGAGGCCTGCGAGCGCTCCGTTTCCGCCGTGCTCAGCGACAACGCCGTGGTGCTGGCCGATGTCATCGTCCAAAAGGTGCTGGCCCCGCTGCTGACGCCGGTGATCTCGCTGGTGCTGTTCTTTGTGGCATTCGCCCTGCTGCGGATGCTGGTCAGCCTGCTGGTCACGGTGCTGGGGCTGGTGAACAAGCTGCCGGTGGTGGGTACGGTCAACCGCTGGCTGGGCTGGACGGCGGGCGGCATTGCCAGCCTGCTGGACATTTATCTGGTGCTGTGTGTGCTCTGGGCACTCATTGTCATCACGGGCGGCAACCTGACGATGCTCAACGATACCGTTATGAGCAGCAGCCTTTACTATAAAGTTTTCAATGTGTTCAACCCGTTCCTGTAAGGGTTGGATTGGATAGGAGGAACAATGGTCTGTAATCGATGCCAGAAACGTCCGGCCATCATCTTCGTCCAGCGGATGGAGAATGGCCAGATGAAAAATGAGGGGTACTGCCTGCACTGTGCCCGGGAGCTGCACATCAAGCCGGTGGAAGACCTGATGAAGCAGTTCGGCATGTCGGACGAAGACATGGACAATATGGAAAACCGGATGGAGAGCATGATGGAGGAGATGGGCGGCGAGACCAACCCGTTCTCCATGATGATGAACATGGGCCAACCGGAGAACGAGGGCGACGAAGACCTGATGCCCGGCTCCAGCGCCACGTTCCCGCTGGGGGTCAAGGGCGGCCAGAACGAGCAGCAGGGGGACAAGAAAGCTGGAAATAAAAACGGCAAGAAGCCGCCCCGCCGCAAGTTTTTGGACACCTACTGCGAGAACCTGACCCGCAAGGCCCGGGAAGGCAAGCTGGATGATATCATCGGCCGTGACCGCGAAATTTACCGCACCATCCAGATCCTGAGCCGCCGCCAGAAGAATAACCCCTGCCTCATCGGTGAGGCGGGCGTGGGCAAGACGGCCATTGCCGAGGGCATTGCGGAGCGCATTGCCAAAGGGCAGGTGCCGGCGGGCCTGAAAGACAAGGAGATTTTCCTGCTGGACCTGACCAGCCTGGTGGCGGGCACTCAGTTCCGCGGCCAGTTCGAGCAGCGGGTCAAGGGCCTGTTGAGCGAGGTCAAAGCGGCGGGCAATGTCATCCTGTTCATTGATGAGATCCACACCATCACCTCGGCCGGTGAGAGTGAAGGTGCCATGAACGCGGGCAACATCCTGAAGCCTGCCCTCTCCCGCGGGGAAATTCAGGTCATCGGCGCCACGACGTTCAACGAGTACCGCAAGTATATCGAAAAAGATCAGGCGCTGGAGCGCCGCTTTCAGCCCGTGCGGGTGGAGGAGCCCAGCGTGGCCGATACCCTCGCTGTGATGAACGGCATCAAGCACTATTACGAGGAGCACCACCATGTGCAGGTGCCCGCCGATGTGCTCAGTGCCACCGTCACCCTCAGTGAGCGGTATATCACCGACCGCTATCTGCCGGACAAGGCCATCGACCTGCTGGACGAGGCCTGCGCCTGCTGCAATCTGGCCCACCCGGTCATCTCCGAGTATCTGGAGGCCCGGAAAGAGCTGGACGCCCTCAAGCAGGAAGAAGCCGATATGGCCAACGCCGATGTCAATGAGCCAATCGACTATGAGCAGGTGGCCGAGCGCAAGACCCGCATTGCCCAGCTGGAAAGCGAGCTGCCCGCCAAGCAGGCCGCTGCCAGTGAGATCAGGGTGACCATGGACGATGTGGCCAAGGTCATTGAGCTGTGGACGGGGATCCCGGCGGTGAAAATCCAGGAGACCGAGTACGCCAAGCTGGCAAACCTCGAAACAGAGCTCAAGAAAAAGATCATCGGCCAGGACGAGGCCGTCCATCTGGTGGCACAAGCGGTCAAGCGGAGCCGCGCCGACCTCTCGGGCCGCCGCCGTCCCGCCAGCTTCATCTTTGTGGGTCCTACGGGCGTGGGCAAGACCGAGCTGGTCAAGCAACTGGCAAACCAGCTCTTTGACGGCCCGGACCCCCTGATCCGGCTGGACATGAGCGAGTATATGGAGAAATACGCTGTCTCCCGGATGATCGGTTCGCCTCCGGGCTATGTGGGCTACGAGGAGGCCGGCCAACTGACCGAGAAAGTCCGCCGCCGCCCCTACAGCGTGGTGCTGTTTGACGAGATCGAGAAAGCACACCCGGATGTCATGAACATCCTGCTGCAGATTCTGGACGAGGGCAAGATCAACGATGCCCAGGGCCGCACCGTGGATTTCTCCAACA
>ERZ837487.4539-NODE-4539-length-10749-cov-2.684777_pt1 | contig 10749 bp, 9 predicted proteins | sample MGYA00519911_ERZ837487 | MGnify/ENA primary metagenome ERZ837487 (study PRJEB31850, sample SAMEA3708818) | human gut metagenome | biome: human gut; feature: human-associated habitat; material: faeces | place: China | collected 2014 ...
GGCTCGCCAAATAGCGACAGAAGTTCGCCAATTTCGGACTAAGTGTACCCCTTTTGGACTTTCAGTTGTCGGGGGTACGAGTTAGGTTACTAACTTTGTCTTTCAGGGTCTAAATGATGTCCGGTAGGGCAGACATAAGGGGATAAAAAAAGTCCCACAAATCGTTGAATTTGTAGGACTTGGCTGTTCATTGTCCGGTTTTGTCCGGTTAGTTCAGCGGAGAGGGAGGGTTCTGAACCTTTTCTCCACAAGTTCCTTATTTACAAGGTTATAATAATGTCAATTTTACTCTTAGTAATGTTTTAGTAACTGAAGTTTGTCTGATTCAGTCTCACATAATCTTTATGATGTCCGTTCTTCTCAACATTACTATGCAAAGTTAGAAATTAAATCGACAACATCAAAATTCTCTCTCACTATTTAATTGTTATTTCAATACATCTGCCTCTAAAATAATCATCACATATTGAGTTATTAACGCTTGAATTTACTCATAGATACGATAGCTTAAAAATAACAACCACATTCAGATTACGGAAAAACTGATTAAATTCTATCTATTGAAGTCTATTCCAAATTTTAACGAGTCCTTCATTAAGCTTTTTTGAAGGAGTAAAATCATTCAAGATATTTTTATCATAACCTACTTTTTTTAGGAAAAACACAACTCCCTTTCTTAGTTTTTTACAATTGTCCCATAATTGCCATACAGGAAGTTCTGCCATATATTGTCTAATTCTGTTCATCTGCATTTGCGAAAGTTCATCTCTACTAAGACTTACATGAAGCTTATAAAATGAGTGTCGCAACATTTCAAGAGATAATTCATCTTTCCAATTAAAAGAAAGCACAAACATAAATATATAAAAATCGATGTCCTGCCTCCCATCATCGAACTTCACGAAGAGTCGCCATGGATTACTTCCTGCACTCCTTGTTGTATATCCTTGCGGTACTATTAGCCTAATTATGAATTGAACCACAGAAGAAGATAGCAAAGTAGATTGAGTATTCATCCATTGCAAAATATCTTCTGTATGATTTTCACAAAACTCAACAATAGACATAGGAAGAGAGAGAGTTGACTTACTTTGAACAAAATCCATTATACTTGATACGGTATCAGGCATATACGTATGCATGATTGCCATAATATTTTGCGGAATATCTATGTTTCTATTTAGACAACTATTCAGAACCTTTGCCCAATGCTTAAACTCTGCAAGATCGGAATCCTCCAACAATGGCAACAAATAAGATATTCTGATAGATGGCAAATTGATCCAATAATCATTAAGCAACATGGACTTATTTAGGAATATTAAGGCCGTGTACAGATTCCAATGACTTTCTGCCAAATCTTTCTGCATACTCTCTGATAATTTACTCGCCTCATTCTTCAGCACAGACCAACCTAAAGAATTGAGAGTATCAGAATCAACAAGTCTGCTCACAAAGCTAATAAAAACACTCGATGACTCAGATAAAAATTCATGTATTTTATCTATAGAAACAATAGATGCCACTTCAATAACAGACTCAGACTCAAAAGTACAAGCCCAATTATAATAATTATCTTTTGAAGTGAATAGGCTGGCTATTTTTTCGCTTATAAATGTGTGCTTAATCTTTTTCCCCTCTGCTGATGTAGGAAAAGCATCCATCAGTAGATCAATAACTTTATTATATTCAGGAACATTCCGATGAGAATAAGCTTTATCAAGATAATCAAGCAGCATACCCAATGCACATATCTTAGTGGGATCATCCCCTATATCTTCAGCGAAAAACCTCAACAATTCAAATGTGTCAGCCACATTGTGTAACATTGACTTGCTAATATAGATTATTCCCTCATTGAAATTTGACTCCTGTAACCCGTTTATTTCGGGCGCACTTTTGAGTAACTTACCTGTTGATGTCGTAAACTGCAAGTTGAAGCTTTCATTATCTATTTTTCTTAAGAAAGAACTACCACTGCATAAAGAAATTCTTGAAAGTGTTTGCAACGGAAGATATTGCAACAACATTAATATTATTGATTGGTACTTCGTCGATTTATCTTCTACTCTATATGCTAATCCTCTTTCCATCTTTAGCAGTTGAGCATACAAGTAAGAAAGAGGGATTAAGTCTATATCATACAATTCTGCACCACAATCAGCTTTCTTTTCTTCTACAGTTAACGTTACATCATATCCATCAAAACATCCAACCTGTGGCTTACGAAATAAGGTTTGCAGAGTTCTAAAATCAAAATTCTCGTCAATACTCTCTAAGTTAATAATTAAAGAATGAGTCCACACGCATCCTGGACGGTTCATCTCATCCGCATACCACGATTTGGCTATGACATACAATTTTCTGTCCATTAATGGATAGGCTGTAATATATGAAGAGTCACGATCTATACCACCTGCATATCCGGACCAATCACTGAGTATCTTCATACGATCATCGTCAATCGGAGACAACTGCATAGAACAAGCTATTCTATTATGACCCTCACTGTATCCATGTAATGCCTGATGTATCAACATAATCCTTACGAAATTAAGAAGTCTATAGGTAATGTTAAATCGAATGACTTGCCTCCTTTATCGGTGACAACATATGCTCTTTCACCTTTCAATGTCCTATCTTCCAAGTCTATATTATACTCAGAATCCGCTTTGTATTCAATTCCTTGAGCACTCACTCCAAAAATCATCGTATTAGAAAAATAATACTTAATAAAATTGTATAAGAATGGAGCTTTTGCTTTTATAAAAGACGAAGGTGTGGGATAAACCGCTGAGTCGTAAAGATCCCAAGAAGAAATACCTATGGCCATTTTTTTCCAATGGAATATAGCATGCAGCTCTTTAATAAGAAGCATATTACGCACATCCGCAGATATTTTATTTACTTCAAAAACAGGCGGATTCTTTGACTTACCCGTTTTGTCTTCTTCATCAAACTGCTCTGCTAATGTGTGCTGTGGCCATTCGTTAATAAAAAAGAGCATTGAATCGGGCTTATCACTCCATGATTTTACAACCTCCGACTGCTTTTGAATAATTGAAGCAAATTCCTCTCCTGCAATATCAGGGAGCGAAATATCTATAGTTTTATTATCAACCTCTCGCTTCAATAGTAGATCGATATTATTCACCGTTCCTCTGGTTGTACGCTCCACAATACGTTGTCTCAACCAAGGCTCAGTAAGTCTATTGAGATATGACAAGTCTTCGGGATTTTGAGCATATCTTAAAATCTGCCCCTTTACAGGCTCTCTAAGTAAATACGCCAACGCACCTATATACGTTGACTTCCCTGCCGAAGGAAGTCCTGCTATCAAACATTTAGCCATATTAATGTTGTTTTAAATACAATTTTGCCCAATCAAGTTCGGTATTTAACATAGCCCCCCGCTTCTTTTGAACATTGCTTTCCACAACATCCAAAAACAGCCGTCTCAATTCATCACTATTATCAATCTGATTTGAAACAATATTGAACGTATCTACAATTTCGTATCCTATCAGTTTTGAAAATTTATCCATCAAGCTCTTTGATTTCTTTTCAAAGGCTTCTTGCTTATCCTTGATACAGTCGCATTTATTATATAGTACCTGCACCTTCAAATCCGGTTTAAAAACACCACTTTCTTTCATGTTATTTATGAGACTAGTATAGCGTTCCATCATGGGGAGAAAACCAGCACCTATAAGTTCTTTAACATCAACGAAGAGTAATAGTCTATCTGCATTTTGAATAAGAACATCCTCTTCCAGCGAACCCTTTACTTCAGAATATTTCCGATAATCTTCACCCGAATGGTCAGAAATTACAATCAATTTCTCGCCACTATTTGAATGACTAAATCGGAAAGTAAGTAGGTGCGCCTCGCCTCTAAGTGTCCTAACTGTCTGAGGAGTTTCATCACCTAAAGCTTCATGATATCTTCTAAGAAAAAGTCTTCGTTCGAGTCCTGTCAGGGTCTCTGAATCATAGCACATATATTCTCCAACCTTGCCTTCCGTGAGGATTATATGATAACAAGTAGAAATAAACGAAGTCTTACCATAGCCTTCAAAACCAACTAATATTGTAATTTCTGGTTTTGAATTAGTCATTAACTCATTTATTTTCTCATCTTCGCTCAAAGCTTCGCCTATAAACATATCAGTGTTAGGGAGATCTTTTACTATCCTAGACTCCTTTGCTTCTTCTGAAGACGTTACTTGTTGCTTTATCAAATCAAACTTATTCTCCATCACTCAGATTCTTTTTGAATTATACGTTCTAACAAGAGTTCAAAATATAGATATATAGCAAACTCTTTAATTGAAAAACTCTGGTTTCTCAATCCATTCATGGAAAGGGACTTCTCACCATCAATTAGACGAATCATTATGGAAGAAGATGTATAATATTCCAACTCTTCATTCACATTTTCACTAATCTTAGATATTATTGAGTCCAGTTTCTTACGTTTACTTTGTTCTTCGGCTGTCAGAAGGCTGTTTATCACGTCTACAACATCTACATTATAGAATAAATAATCCATCTTATCTATCAAGTCCGATAGTCCTTTATAAACTCTTAGAAAAGGATCTCCTATAGATTTTATTTCTGTTTCTTCTATTATTCTTTTATAGCGATACAATGATGCTTGCTTAGCGATTGATTTTAATTGTTTATTCACATTTTCTTCATCTGTTAAAATCTCAACGACACTATCAGCAGATGCAATCATTTCTATTATCGAGATTTCTCCATCAGTCTCTATTTTATCATTTTTTTCAATGTAATTAGAGATATGATAATCATATAATTGTATCATTATTTCCGCATGCGGTAATTTATTAAAACATCCTCTAACAGCAAGTATATAGTTCATGAAGATTGTAGCTAATATTGATTTTTTTAACTCATCCTCTTCTTCCATCACCATCGTATAGCAACGGTATTGGGCTATTCTTTGAACAACATTTGTTGGAATAGAATCCATTTCAAGAATTTTCTCCATATGTGTTTTAAAACTCTGAGAAACTTTTCCAATCAAGAAGCACTCTAGCATTTCATCCATAAGAACATATATATCACCATTCTCGTATGACCTGCACGCTTGGTCTATTGCATCTACCATGCTCTCACTATAAGGGATAGCGACATCTCCCCGAAGCATTTTACTTAGCAGTTTCTTGTTCATACGTTTACTTATTTAATTCGGTCCAAAGATCGTTCAGTCTATTGTCGGCCTCCATCTGTTTTAAAAATATTATACAATTCTCATTTTCTGTTTTCTCTGGTGCATACTTGCCAAAATGTTTCATATACTTAATTGGATTAGGGTTTTGAAGGAATGCAAATCTCACCTTTCTGACAGAAACACCTTCTGGAAGTTGCTGTCCTTCTACAACTTGCCGCTTTTGCATTTTCGGTTGCTCCCATCTATTGATATGTGGTTTCACCAATTCAATCTCGAAATTCCTAGAATCTTCCGTATTGTGTTCAAAATCTTGACCGTTGTATTTCTCCACTTGCAGTTTCACTTTCAGCACATCAAGTGCCTGTTCCTTACTTTCAATATCTAATTCTAAAATATTGTATACAGAGAAGTACCATTTTTTATCTTCCTCACCATTAATAGGTGGTTGTAAAGCCCCCGAAAGAATATGCACAGAGTTATTACAGTCTGATGCAGGCTTATGCAAGTGACCAAATATCTGAATTTGGAATTTCTTATCTACCACTTTTTGTATTTCATTTCCGTTCAGAATGTGGTCAAGAGGATGATGCATCATGGCAATATTTATTCTGCCTTCATACTCACAGTCTGCATTGTATGCAAGGTTTGAAAGAAACAGTTTATGACCTTTTCCTTCATTGGTAATATCAAACCAGTCGGAGTTTAAAGCTGTATTCATGCCATATAGATATATATCATATCCATTTAAGCTACAAAGTTTTCTTTTCATGAATACCTTGTCGCTCTCACTATTATATTCCTCGTCTCCATTCTCGTCCAAACATTTATGCATAATAGGCTCAAAACTATCATATTTCACAGCAAAGTTATGATAATTTTCAAATGGCTGATAAAGCAACTTTACACCTATAAATTCTTTAGCGAGCAAATCATTGAACCTGTCATCCGAGTCTGTGTTGCTATGAGCAAGTCCAGCATGAACCAAATGCCGAAATGCCGCATTAGGTGCACAAAAATCTTTATCATGATTACCTGGAATGACATATATTTCCTCCTCACTGCAACCTGATGCATAGCATACATCTTGGAAGAATTTTTGAGCCAAATTATACTCTTCCTTGGCACCCTTAAATGCAATATCACCACTGACCAAGATATGATTGATTACACCTTGACAATCGCGATAATCTTTTATATCTCGAAGAAGCTTCTTACGCAACTCATAATTGGGATCACGTTCCTGAGCCATCGAGAGCATATGTATATCAGATAAAATCAATATTCTTAGCATACGACTATCCTTTATAATTAAAATAGCTTTCAAAACTTTAAACTGCAAGCGAGTCTTTGCAAAAATATCCATATTTCATCGAATATCCAAAGAAATCATGGATAAACACGTCATTCCACCAAATTTTCACCGAATTTGTTTTTATGACTATACTCCTCTGTTAACCTTTGATTATGATCTATTGTAAAAATCTAAAGATTAAATTATTATTTTCACAAGCATGAAAGACAGTATCGGGATTACATGTAGCCATAGAATAATCCCATACCAGCAATGAACTGCTAATAGAGAATATTTTTTCCGGATATGCAAAACTACTTCTTATAATTCCATTTACTTAATAACCTCTTCAAAAGCCGTATCTATCGTTTCGTTATGGTCACCATCGTGCAGGTTTAAAGCAGCGACAAAACTATTTAAGGAACGAATGGCATCCACACGATGCTCCGTGCTTTGTTCTTCAATATTACTCAATACATCTATTACCGTAGTCAGATGTCCTTTCAATTCTTGTAATGCTGGCTCATCACATACCAAAACGAAATGACGATGAAGCTGTAAAGCACTCACTGTCCAAAGGTGATTAATACTGCCCTCTACGGCTGCTTGTACGGCTAAGGCTTTATTATGACCCGTTGCTAAAATCATCACTTCTTCTGCATCAAGTAATGTACCCACACCGATTGTTAAAGCATATTTCGGTACTTGATTTACATCGTTATTAAAGAAACGAGAATTCGCGATAATGGTATCAGGCGTTAAGGTTTTAATACGGGTACGCGAACTTAAAGAAGACGCAGGTTCATTAAAGGCAATATGTCCGTCAACACCTACTCCGCCCATAAATAAATGAATTTTGCCATAAGATTTAATTTTTTCTTCATAACGACGGCATTCTTCATCATGGTCATTGGTATTACCATTTAAAATATTGATATTTTGCGGTTGAATATCAATATGGTTGAAGAAATTATTATGCATAAAACTGTGATAGCTTTCTGGATGTTCTTTTGGCAAGCCTACATATTCATCCATATTGAAGGTCACCACATGTTTAAAACTCACTTCTCCCGCTTGATTTAATTTAATCAATTCTTGATAGGTCTTAAGTGGCGTACCACCTGTTGGTAAACCTAATACAAAAGGACGTTCTGCAGTAGGTTTAAAATGATTAATTCGATCAGCAATATGACGCGCCGCCCAACGGCTGACTTGTTGTTCATTGTTCAGAGGAATGAGACGCATAATAACCTTCCTTATCAGTACCACACCGACATTCTTTCCTCTCCGATAGAGAGAGGAAAGAAGTAAGTGCGGTCACTTTTCCATTAATTTATAAATATTTTGCTTTTAACTCTTTCGCTTTCGCTAATTGCTCTGGCGTTGCTTTCGCTGTCATTGGCTCACGGCAATAACCTGCATCCACGCCATCTAGTTTCAATAACTCTTTGATAGTGAGATATAAGCCATTCGCTAAAATGCCTTCGATAAGGTCATTGGTCACGTGCTGAACTTGAAGCGCATCAGCCAATTTACCTTGTTTGGTTAATTCAAAGATTTGTCTTGCGCGTACACCATTAACGTTGAATGTACTACCAATTGCACCATCCACACCTAAAGATACTGCAGGTACCATCATTTCATCAAAACCAGCCCAAATGAGATGATTTGGATAAGCTTTTTTCAAGCGTTCTAATAGATAGAAATCCCCAGCGGTAAATTTCACACCAAGCACTTTCGGGTTTTTATAAAGTTCGCCGAATTGCTCAATGCCCATATTCACGCCAGTTAAGAACGGAATTGAGTACACGATCATGTTATTGCCTGTTTCTGCAATAATGGTGTCGTAGTAATGTTTGATTTCAGGGAAGCTGAATTTATAGTAGAAAGGTGTTACCGCAGAAAGGCTGTCATAGCCTAATTCGGTTGCATATTTACCTAATTCCACTGCTTCATGTAAGTTCACGCTACCTACTTGTGCGACTAGCGCTACTTGGTCTTTTGCTTCATCTTTCGCGATACGGAAAATTTGTTTTTTCTCTTCCGTAGAAAGCATGAAGTTTTCACCTGTTGAGCCGCCTACATATAAACCATCAATTTTCATCTTATCAATGTTATAGCGAATAATCTCGCGTAAGCCTTTTTCATTGATAGAGCCATCTTCATTGAATGATACTAATAACGCACTAAAAATACCTTTTAAGTTACGCATTTTTCTCTCCTATTTGATACGTTGTTCTAAAATGACATTTAATGTTTTTTGCTTTATTTTGACCGCACTTTCCTGTGATGCCTGTACCAATAAAGCGTAAATCAAATCTAATACGAATAATTGGGCAATCTTCGTGCCAATAGAGTCGCCTTGTAGCTTGCCTTGTTTATTCCCATTCACTAAAACAAGATCGGCATATTCTGTAATGGGTGAACGCAAACTGTGTGTAATTGCAATAGTTTTGGCGCCATTTTCTTTGGCGATTTTCATGGTATGAGTGGTTTCTTGAGAATAACCAGAATGACTCAAACCAATTGCCACATCTTTTTTCGTCAATAAAGATGCCTGCATATACATAAAATGGTTGTTACCTGTCGCATCCACTTGCACACCGATACGCATGAGTTTATTTTTTGCATCTTCCGCAGTAATACCGGATGTACCCACACCAAATAAAAAGACACGATTTGCTTGCTGAATAGCTTTTACAGTCTCTTCCAACTGCTTAAAATCTAATAAATTAATGGTTTCATCCATCACGTTATTGATGGCAGATTTCAACTTATGCGCAATATTCAATGAGTTGTCAGAATCGGTAATATCTGAATCTAATACGGTGTTATCTTTGCCATCTTTAGTCGCAAGCTCGATGGATAATTCCAATTTAAAATCACTAAATCCTTTAAAGCCGAGAGTGCGGCAAAAACGCACAAAGGTCGCTTCCCCGACTTCTAAATGAGCCGCAATTTCAGCTAGAGGACATTGCACCGCAAGATCAGGATTCAATAAAATCGCATCCGCAATTTTCTTTTCAGTTTTCGTTAAACTGCGATATAACGAGCTGATGGTATTTAAAATATTGCCATTTTTAGCCATAAACCACTCCCGTATTTTTTGCTTGTAATAAGCAATCTTTTACCCAGTATGCAGCACCAATCAAGCCTGCATCTTGCCCGAATTTAGCACTTTCTAATTCACAATGATAAACAGCAGGAAGCTCACTTAATAAGGATTGAACCAACGGTAAATACCCTTCTGCCAACCCTACGCTACCGCCAACTACGACTTTCTGCATATCTAATCCAATCTTCAAATCTGCAATTAAGTTCGCAATGGCTTGTGCTGAACGAGTCACAAGTGCGGTCGCTTTTTCATCATTTTGACGGAAACGCACAAAGACTTCTTTTGGATCACAAGGATCATCCCATTGAGAAGAGGCAGCTTCAATGGCGCGACCTGATGCAATGGCTTCAACACAGCCGCGGCGACCACAGCCACAAACAGGGCCATTAGGATCAGCCAAAGTATGACCAATATGCCCTGCAATACCGTTTGGCTCAGTAAGTAAACGATGATTTAGAATTAAACCGCCCCCTACGCCTGTTGAAACTGTAATAAAGGTAAAGTTTTGAACATCATTAGGGTTTTGTAATTGATACTCAGCATAGGCTGCAGCTTGCACGTCATTAAGTAAACCAATCGGTTTATCGGTATGCTGTGCAATACTGTCTTTTAATGGGAATTGAGCTAATCCACCCAAATTTTTAGGGTTAAGTGCAGTCAGAATGCCTTGGTTAATAATGCCTGTTGAAGCAACGGCGACATAATCAAACTGTCCTTCATATTCTTTTAACAACTGAGCAAGGGTTTGATGCATCACTTGTGCGGCATCATCTTGTGGCGTGGAAATCTGTTTTCGCTGTTGAATCTCACCATTTTTTACTATAGCAGAAGCGATTTTTGTGCCACCAATATCTAATGCCAAACAACGCTGTAATGTCTGACCACTATCCACTGTTAATGACATGTCTTCTTCCTTTATTTTTTTGCTGAATGAATGGCTTTAGCAAACCAGCTTACAATATGCTCTAAACGCGTTAATGCAGAACCAACCGTCACGCAATAAGCACCAATTTCAATGGCAGTTTTCGCCAACTCAGGGGTGTTATAACGTCCTTCCGCCATGACTCGGCAGCCTGCTGCTTTCAAATCTTTAACTAATTGATAATCAGGCTCTTCTGGCACAGTGCCACCTGTATAGCCAGACAT
>ERZ837487.4546-NODE-4546-length-10723-cov-2.798650_pt1 | contig 10723 bp, 5 predicted proteins | sample MGYA00519911_ERZ837487 | MGnify/ENA primary metagenome ERZ837487 (study PRJEB31850, sample SAMEA3708818) | human gut metagenome | biome: human gut; feature: human-associated habitat; material: faeces | place: China | collected 2014 ...
GAGAAAGGACCTCAAGATAAAGAAGTACCTCCATCGGGGCTGAATAGGGTATCTATTCATGGTTTGATTCTCCCTGCCGGTGTTGTTGAGCACGTCGCCGAAGTTGCGGCAGCCGGTCGCATCGTGCGCGATCATGCCGCTGATACCGCCGATCGAGAACTCCGACGCGCCCTTGCCGCCGCCCCGGGCCTCGACCTTGCCGTAGTTGGTATTCCCCTCGAAGACCGCCGTACCGCCGCAGATACCGCCCATGCGGGCCTGACCGGTCTTCGCCTTGTCCGACACGGGGGCATCGGCCAGAACGTCGCCCCGGTTCTCGCAGTTGCGGATCGTATTGGGCGTATCGCGGTTCTCGCCGTTGGCGTAGGCCGCGATGCCGCCCAGCAGGTTGTTGGCCGCCTGGGCGGTCGCCAGCGTGACGGGGGCCTCGTTGCGGCAGCCCTCCACGACATACCCCTTTCCGATATCGAGCCGTCCCAATACGCCGCCCACATAGACGGCCTTGGCTGCCGACACCTCGTCCGAGTAACGGATCTCGCCCTTGTTGACGCAGCCCGTAACGTCCGAGTAGGCCCAGCCGCCGACACCGGCCACGGCCGCAGCGTCGCCCGGCGTCTTGCGGCGGACGGTGATCCGCCCCTCGTTGGTATTGTCCGCGATGACGTTGCCGGCAGCTCCCTGACCGAAGATTCCGCCGATAACGGTCGTACCGCTCGCATCGACGTTCATCGCGATGCCGGCCGTATTCGTACAACCCACGATCTGCGCCTTCTCGCCCAGCTTGCCGGCGACGGCACCCAGCGTCACCTTGGCCGTCGCGGTCGTCGTGAACGAGCCTGCCACCCGCAGGTTCTTCACCGTACCGTCGAGCGTGGCGAAGATTCCCGCCTGTTCGTCGCTGCCCGAATAGTTCACCGTGAGCGTCTTGCCGTTGCCGTCGAACACACCCGCGAATCCGGCGATCGGCGTCCATGCCTCCGACACCGCGATGTCGGTGTGCAGGACGACCTCGCCCGCAGCGTTCTGGAAACGTTTCGCCGTGGGATCGACCGCCACTTCGGCCGCGAAGGCCCGCAGGTCGGCCTCGGAGCGGATGCCGTCGTAGACCTTCGTCGCGGCCTCGACCTTTTCGATCAGCCATGCGGGATAGTTCGTGCAGAGCGCCTTGAAACGTCCGGCCGCCGAGCAGTAGTAGTCGACCGCTTCGGTCGTATAGACGGCATTGCCGTCGCCCGCCTGCCGGTCGACGTTGAAGACGCTCAGCGCCACGCCCTCCTTTTCGAACTCTTCGAGCGTCCGCGTACCCTTACCTCCCGCCTCGGCCGACATGTAGCTCGCCGCCGAGAGGTTGGCCCAGGAATACCCCAGTCCGACGTATTCGCCGGCCGGGCGGTTGCTCATCCAGCCGATCGGTATGCCGGCCGCCCCGGCATAGGCGAATGCCGACTTCATCACGGTGGTGTTTCCGGTGCAGATGAACTCCACGAAATGTTTCGCCCCCATCTCCGTCGCGATCTCGCACGAACGGCGCGCGGCGGCGATCGCATACTCGGTCAGCGTCGAGGGATAGGTGATGTTCTTGATGTCGAGCCACAACCGCGTGGGGCATCCCTCCTTCATCACCTCGCCGAGGAAATCTTCCAGCGAGGGCAGCTGTTCGCCGTTGGAGAGTCCGCCTCCCGCGCGCAGTTCGGCCAGCGTATGCTCCCACGGGTGCATGCCGTTGATCCTGCACTGGCCGTCGGCATGGGCCACGACGACGTTGTCGTCCTTCGTCCAGTAGATGTCGCACTCCGAGCCGTAGCATCCCTGCCCGATGGCATAGCGGAGCGAAGCCAGCGAATTGTCCGGCGCCTTGCACTCGGTCGCGCCGCCGCGGTGGGCGACGATGTTATTGGTACACGCGGCTGGCTTCAACAAGCCGTCGTCGACCTCTTCGTCGGGATTGGGAATCTGGCTCCAATCGGGCTGCGCGGGCCACTCGTCGTCGGTGCAGGCGAAAAGCAGGAGCGCGGCCGCAGTCAGTGAAAATATCTTTTTCAACATGGTTTTCGTTTTTTGAACATGCTATTCGTTTGCGATCGTTTCGCCGCCGCTCCGTACCCCCGATCCGTCCGCAAAGGGAGAATCGGGGGCCGGACGGACGACGCAGAGAGATCGGGCATTACTTCTTGTAGTTCTTGACGCACCGCACGGCACCGCCGCATCCGTTGCCGAAATCGAATCCGCCGTTGGTGCGCATGTTGGCCTCGCGGCTCTGGTTCCAGATGCGCCAGCCGGCCTTCTTCGTGGCCGAATAGTCGCCGATGAGCGGGATGAACGAGTACATGCGCGGATCGTTGTCGCCCGGACCGTAATCGTAACCCGTCTTGTAGAGGCGCCAGCCCTGACTGAACATGTTGAATCCGAAATCGGCGGCCGCCGTCGAAATCTTCTCGGCCGGACAGTCCGGATTGTAGATGTTCCAGTCGGAGGTGAAGAGCAGCGCAGCGAAGTTGGTCAGCGTACCGCCGCCGAAGGCGCGGTAGGTGGCCGTTGCGGCATCGACGGGATAGTCCGCCGCGCCCTGCGCATGGGCCGCCCAGACGAGGTCTTTCCAGTCCTGCATGTTGGCGATGTGCCAGCCGTAGGGGCAGATGCCCTGGATCTGCATCTTCAGGTTGGGATGCTCGGCTTCGGCCTGCGCGTCGCCCGCGGCCGTAGCCGCATAGACGGCCAGATCGGCCGGCATGATGCTTTCCAGTACATAGCGATCGCCCACGGCGTCGACCAACGTCGACCCGGGCTCTCCGATCGGGCTGTTTATCAACGCATTTTTACCGCCCTCGCAGGCGTTCAGCGCACCGTTGGCGGAACCCGTCAGCGACTCGTAGGAGCTGTACAGACGACCGTAGGTCTCGGCCAGCGGCCGGCCCGAGCCGTCCTTCGCCTCGACGATCGATCCGCCGTTCTCCTCCGTATCGTAGGCCGGATTGCGCGAAGCGTAGGGCGCTTCGTTGCCGTAGCCTCCCGTCTGATGACCGCTCACCAGTCCGCTGCCGAGCTTGTAGCGGCCGATCGTCGCGTCGCCCGCCCAGTGCAGACCGACGGTCATCCACGTCTTCGTACCGCCGTCGCGCGTCACGTATGCCTTGGTCGGATAGGCCGACACCTCCGTATCGGGCATGCAGTTGGGCGTCGTCACGCGCTCCCACGACCAGGTCATCGCATTGAAATCGACCGTGAACCTGCGCACGCCGTCGATGTCGATGTCGGGACCGGCGGGCAGCTGCGTCTCCGCCGTCGGTATCTCCGCGACGGTACCCTCCTTCGTCAACGCATAGCAGGGATAGGAGACCGTGCGGCCGTTCTTGTTGAGCAGCACGGGATTGCCGCCGTCGGCCGAACGCCCGTATATTCGCCGGCCGCCTTGCGCGTCAGCTCATAGGCATCGCCGACGGCCAGCGCGTCGGCCGACGCGCCGTACATGTAGTAGTAGTCGTAGGCGGCATTCTGCGTCACCGGAATTTCGAGCGTCGCCATACTCGTATCGGCCGATCCCACGACGATGCGGAGCGTCGCCGCACGCGGCCGTTCCTGATCGTCCCACTGCGAGGCGGTCAGCGTCAGCGTGCCGACGCCGCCGTCGCCGACGGTCAGCCAGTCGGCGGAGCCCTCGCCATAGACGACTTCATACGCATAGGCATCGCCCATGTTGCTCGTATAGGTCACCGTCTCCGATCCGCCGGCAGCCATGAACACGAGCTGCGCGGTCTCGGACGTAACCGCAGCGTCGGCCTTCTGACCGAGCTGCGTGAATTCGTAGTCGGCCGTCGTACCGTCGGCCGCAGCGATCGTGACGACCACCGTGCGGCGATACTCCGTGTTGGGTTGCAGCACCAGTTCGATGCCGTCCGCCGAGAGATCGTGGCGCGCGCCGCCGGCCGCCTCCTCGAAGATCGACGCCACGGTCGTCCTGCGCACCGTCGCCCATGCGGCCGAGGCCGGAACGGAGGCCTCCCACGCCATATCCGAAACTGCAGGCCCGACGTTGACGGTCACGGCCGAAACGAAGCTCTCGTTCCCCGATGCGGTGGTGCCGTCGGCATTGAAAAGTTCCACGTCGGGATAGAGCGAGATCCGCGTCGCGGTGTCGAAGCAATCGGTGCCGTCGTCGTAGCACGACACCGAAACGAGCAGGATCGCACAGATCCATGCCGCTGTTTTTATCGTAGATTTCATGTTCCTGTCGAATTAGATGTGTATCAATACCAGCCCTCGGTCTGCGTGAGATTCGAGTTCTTGTCCCGCGCGGATTTCGAGATCGGCCACAGAAGGATGTTCGTGTTGTTCCGGTTCGCCGCGAGGTAGTCGTTGTAGTCCCAGATCTTGTCGAGCCGGATCAGCGCCCACCAGATGACGCCCTCGGCCGGAAATTCGAGGAAATACTCGTCCACGAGCGCTTCGAGCACGGCTTCCTGCGAGGCATCGGTATAGTAGTCGTCTTTTCCGTAAGCACGTTTTGCGATGATGTTCAGCGATTCGAGCGCACCGCCGTAGTCCTTGCGGTAGTACTTCAACTCGGCATCCATCATCACGGCCAGCGCCGCACGATAGTAGATCAGATCGGCGTCGAGCACCATCTTGCCGGCACTCATGTCGCCGAGGAACTTGCGGCAGAAGGTCAGCCGGCCGCCGTCGGCACCGTAGTCGCCCTCGCCCAGATTGTACTTGACGCGGGTGTCGCCCCGGTTGTCGCGGCTGTCGCGGAGTTTTGCGAGGAATCCCTCGCCGTAGTCGAGCCACTGCGTCTCGTAGATCGGCACGGGATTGCCCTGATAACCCTTGGCCACGTAGGCTTCGGGAAAGGCGAAATACCAGCTGTAACCGCCCGTCTTGGATTCGGTCTGGTCGTTGTAGAGGGCGAAGACCACCTCCTTGCTGTTCTTCGAAGGCTTCGCGTTGTCGGCCATGCGGTCGAAAATCTGGCCGTAGTCGTCGCACAGCAGCGACGGGGAGATGCCGATCGCTTCGAGCGCATCCTCGGCACCGTCCAGGTAGGCGTCGCCGCCCTTCTGGGCGGAGTACATCCAGAGACAATACTCCGCTTTGAGCATCAGCACGGCCGTCTTCGTAGCCAGATACTTGTCCGATCCGAGCGCGTCGGAGAGCGCCAGAGCCGATTCGATGTCGGAGCCGATCCGCGCATAGACGTCGGCTTTCGGCGCACGCACGGGGTAGGTCTCGGGCTGGTCGACCGATTCGATCGGCCGCAGGTTCAGCGGCACGTCGCCCCACAGGCGCGCGGCCCAGAAATAGGCGTAGGCACGGGCGAAATAGGCCTGTCCCATCGCCCAGTTGCGCTTGGCGTCGGTCATCGGGATCGCGGTGTCGGGCGCGTATTTGAGCACGGCGTTGGCCTGATCGATCGCCGAGTAGAGGCCCGACCACCCGCAGGAGGTGATGTTGGCCGTCATCGTGTTCTGGATCACCTCGCGGCCGACCCATACGTTGAAGAGCGACGACGGCCCCCACATGTATTCGCCCACGCGCAACTCGCCCCAGTAGAAGACGTTGATCTGGCTCTGGACGAAATTCGAGCGGAGCTCGGAGTAGATGCCGTAGGTGGAACCTTCGACCTGCTCCGCTGTTTTCCACATGTTGCTGACCGACAGCTTATTGTCTTGCATTATATCGAGCATGTCGCAGGATACGGCCGAGACGGATACCGCGACGACCGCGAACCATCCCTTTATGCTGCTTTCGATTCTCATGGTTGATCCGATTTAGAAGGTGACTTTCAGGTTGAAGAGGAACTTGCTCGTAGGCGGGAAGATGTTCGGCCGCGAATCGGAGCTCGAATTGGCCGTCGACACCGAGGTGTAGTGGCCCGAACTCGACGTGGCTCCCATACCCGTTTCGGGGTTGATCGCACCCGTGACGCCCGTCCAGTAGGCGATCGTATTGCAGGTAATGCCCACCGTCAGCTTCTTCATGTGCAGCTTGCGCACCCACCGTTCCGGCAGGTCGTAGTAGAGCGACACGTCGCGCAGACAGAGGTAATCGGCCTTCTCGACGTTGAAGTCGGAGGCGCGGCCCCAGTTGGCATTGCCGTAATCGCCGTCGTTGGGGAAATAGCGGGCGTATTTCGCATTCGTGTCGCCCGGGTACTTCCAACAGTCGTAGACGTAGGAGGCGATGGCCGAGTTGCTTTGCCCGATCGTGTTCTGGATCATGCGGGTCTTCATGTAGTTGTAGATCGAATGTCCGAGCGCATAATCCAGGTAGATCGACAGCGTCAGCCGCTTGTAACGGAACGTGTTGCTGATACCGCCCGTCGAGTGCGGCACGACGTTGCCCAGGTAGAACATGTCCTCGGCATTGATGATTTCATTGCCGTCGGCATCGCGCGCCGAACCGTAGCGGTTGCACCACTCGTAGTCACCGGCGTCCTTGCGGCCCGGAATCTGCTGTCCGTCGCTCACGCGGTGGCCTTTCGACAGGGCGTCGTAATAGGCTGCGTCGGCCTCGGCCTCGGTCTGGATGATGTGGTCGATCTTGTAGCCGTAGATACGCCCCAGCGACTCGCCGACGGCCGTGCCGCCGAATCGGTATCCCGTCTCCGACATCTTGTAGCCGCCTATGCGGTAGGCCTTCCGGCCGGTAGGGTTGCCGTACATGTCCACCTCGTCGTAGGCGTACTCCTCGGGCAGCGACAGCACCTTGTTGCGGTTGTAGGAGTAGGTCAACCCGAGGTTCCACGAGAAGTTCTTGGTACGGATCACCTCCGCGTTCAGTTCGGCCTCGAAACCGTAGAAACGGGCGCTGCCCACGTTGGCCTTCACGCTCGAATAGGGGCCCGTGTCGGGCATGGTGATCGAGAAGAGCATGTTGTCGGTCTTCTTGTTATAGTAGTCGAAGATGAAGCGCACGCGGTCGTTGAGGAACCCGACGTCCAGCCCCACGTCGAGCTGCGTGGTCGACTCCCACTGCATGTCGGCGTTCTGCATGGCCGACGGCAGGAAGGTCGTATGGCCGTTGTACTGCCCCGTGGCGAAGGCGCCGTAGGTGTCGTAGAGTCCGATGCCGTTGTTACCCGTCTGACCGTACGACACGCGGAGTTTGAGGTTGTTCATCGTGCGTCTGACCCCCTCGAAGAAGGGCTCTTCGCTGATGACCCACGCCGCCGAAGCCGCCGGGAAGAATCCCCACTGGTTGCCCTTGGCGAATTTCGAGGAGCCGTCGTAGCGGAACGTGGCCGAAACGATGTATTTCTGTGCGAAGTCGTACGACACGCGGCCGAACAACGACATGAGCGCCTGCTTTTCGTCCTTGTTCGACGCCTTGAAGTTGATGCCCGAATCGAGAATGGGCACGTCGTCCGAAGCCGAACCCGTCGAGTTGGAGGTGAGGTACCAGTAACGCTGGCTCATCAGCTCGTAACCGAGCGTCGCCCCTACCGTATGTTTGTCGGCGAAGGTACGGTTGAAGGCCAGGTGCGCCGTGAAGGTGTCGCGGACGGTCTGCGTGCGCGTCTCGGTAGTCGAACGCGTCTGGCTGATGAGGTTCGGGTAGCCGTCGACCTCGCCGCGGGCGTAGTAGCTGCCGCGGTAGTTGTTGCCGTAATAGTTGTACTGGGCCGTCGCCGTAAGCCCGTCGATGATCCGCCATTTGAGATTGAAGGTGCTTGAAATGCGATCCGTGGCGGCCTCGCGGTCGTAGAATGCTTCGTAGAACGAGGCCAGCTGGGCGTTGGCGTTGCCGCCGCTGGACATCCAGCCGACCTCCTCGTCGAAGCCGCGCGCCGTCGGGGCGAACATGATTCCCCGGCCGAAGGCGTTGAAGTAGTTGTCCACGAACTTGCTGCTCCGCTGGCGCGAAATGTCGAACGTCGTGGAGGCTTCGAGGCTCTTGGTGATCTTGAAGCTGGCGTTGCCGTGCGTGGTGAAGACGTCGTAGTCGCTCATGGCGAAGACGCCGCCGTCGTCGAGGTAGCTGATCGACGCGGCGTAGCTCATCCTGTCGCTGCCGCCGTTGACGCCGATGTACTCCTTCTGCCAGAAGGCTTCGCTCATCCATTGATCCTGGAAATCGGTATCCGTGAAGATGATGACCTTGCTGTTGTCGAGCGGATCGAACATCCACTCGTAGCCGTCGGGCACCGTACCGCCGTATTCCAGATAGCGCGTGGTGAACTGGTTCCTGTTCGACGTGTTCCCTGTTCCCACGGCGACATTGGCGCCGTCCAGCCACGAACTGGCGGCCAGCGTGCCGGTCGACTTGGCGTAGATGTTGGCGATGGCCGGACGCACCAGCGCGATCTGCTCGCGCGAACTGAGCAGGTCCCACTTCTTGGTCGGCGCCGAGAAACCCACCTGTACGTCGAAGACGACCTGGGGTCCCTGCGAGGGGCTGCCCTTCTTCGTCGTGACGATGATGACGCCGTTCGATGCGCGTGCGCCGTAGATCGCGGCCGAAGCGGCGTCCTTCAACACCTCCATCGACTCGATGTCGTTGGGGTTGACGCCGCTCAGGTCGTCGCGCAGCGCCCCGTCGACGATGTAGATCGGGTCGTTGCCCATGTTGATCGACGATCCGCCGCGGATCAGGAAACGGGGCGCCTCGCCCGAAAGCGAGCTGTTGGTGGCCACCCGCAGACCCGCGACCTTGCCTTTGAGGGCGTCGCCCACGGTCGAGACGGGAGCGCCGTAGAGCTTGTCGCCGTCGATTTTGGAAATCGAGGTGGTCAGCGTCTTGCGCGACTGGGTACCGTAACCGATGACGACCACCTCGTCCACCATTTTGAGATCCTCCTCCATCGCCACGTCGATCGTCGTGCGTTTGCCGACGGTCTCCTCGACGTTCTTATAGCCCAGATAGAGGAATTGCAGCACCGACGCCTCGCCGTCGACACGCAGCGCATAGCGCCCGTCGTTGTCGGTGGTAACGCCCTTGTAGGTTCCGGCCACCATGACCGTGACGCCCGCCAGCGGATTGCCCGACCCGTCGCGCACGACGCCCGAAACCGCGATCGTCGACGCGGAGGAGGGGGGGGGTACGGCCGCCTTGGAGATACGCACCAGCCGCCCGTCGAACTCGAAGGCGACCTTCTGCCCTGCGAAAATCCGGTCGAGCACCGCACGGAGCGGTTCGTCGACCACGTCGATCGAAACGCGGGCGTTGGTATCGACGTTGGCCGTGCGGGTGATGAAGGCGTACTGGTAACGTTTGGTGATGTTTTCGAGGATGTCCGAAATCGCGGTGTCGCGCATCGACAGCGTGATGCGCTGTTCGGCGCCCTGCTGTTGGGCCGCCGCTCTCCCGATTCCGCAGCATGAGAAGAGGATCAGCAACAGCAGGCCTCCGAATATTCCCACGCTTCTTCGGTTCGTGTAGAGATAATTCATAGGTTTGTTCAGGTTTTGCAGATTTAATTTAGGTCTCAAAATTCCGAGTCGGAAAATGGGCAACGACATTTTCCGGCTTTTTCCATCATTCCTTTCCCATAGGCATATATGCGTGTTTCAGGTTCGTTTTCAACAGTCGGCTTCGGTGCGTCATACGGCCCCTACCGGCGGGCGCGCTCGATCTCGATGATGCGGCCGTCGCGCCGGATGTGCAGCGTGTGGTGGATATTCAGCGCGTCGAGCAGTTCGTCGATCTCCCAGCCGCTGGCGAACGTGGCGAAATACTCCTCGCCGAGCAGCGACGTGTCGCGGATGACGATCTGCACGTCGAACATACGTTCCAGATCGCGGGCGATCTCACCGAGCGTCTTGTGACGGAAGACGTGGAAACCGTCGCGCCACGAGATGTAGTGCGCACAGTCGAACCGCTCGCGGACGACCGCGTTCGTGGCGTTGTCGACCAGAATCTTGTCGCCCGGACGCATCAGGATGGTCGCGCCGCCGTCGCGCTTCAACCCCAGCGCGACGCTTCCCTCCACGAGCGACGTCTCGACATACTTGTCCTCGTTGTACGAGCGGAGGTTGAAACGGGTTCCCAACACTCGGATACTGACGTTGCGCGTATCGACGCGGAAGGGCCGCTCGGGATCCTTGGTCACGTCCATGTAGACTTCGCCGCTGACGAAGAGCTGCCGCTCGCGATCGAAACGGTCGGGGTAAAAGACATAGGTCCCCGAATTCAACCATACGCGGCTCCCGTCGGGCAGCGTGATGCAGCGGGTCTGCCCGTAGGGCGCGTAGACCTCGACCCACTCCGGCTGCTCCGCGACCTGCCGCGACGCGAGCAGATAGGCGCAGACGATGAGCGGCACGAGCAGCACCGCCGCAGCCTGCGACAGCCTCCGCCACAGCCGTTGCAGGCGGAGTTTTCGGCCGAAGAGCCGCCCGGCCAGAGCACGGTAACGCTCGTCGAGCGTCCGCTGCGGCGCAGACCGTTGCAGCGAACGCCCCCAGAAGGCGTACAGCTCCCCGCTCACGGGATCGTCTTCCCGCAGGGTAAATTCCTCCTCGGCGTCGTGTTCGAGAAACCATTCGCGCAACCGTTCGCGCACGCCGGCATCGCCCCCGTGTTCGAGGTAATGCCTGAGCAGCTCCTTATCTATTTTTTCCATCGGACTTCCGGCTTTTAATACTAATACGCAACAAGGCAGCAGGCACACCCGGTCGGACATGCGTTTTTTTTCGAAAAATTCGTTCTGCTGTAAAATACGGCCGTCGGTTTTCGCCGTCTTCGCAGTGCGATCCCGCAGGCCTACGGCCTGCTAAAACCGAGTAAA
>ERZ837487.4552-NODE-4552-length-10703-cov-2.523948_pt1 | contig 10703 bp, 10 predicted proteins | sample MGYA00519911_ERZ837487 | MGnify/ENA primary metagenome ERZ837487 (study PRJEB31850, sample SAMEA3708818) | human gut metagenome | biome: human gut; feature: human-associated habitat; material: faeces | place: China | collected 2014 ...
GAGCAATAGAATGATGGAAGGAGCGGAGAACGCGAAAATTAATCCGCTCATTTTTGTTAAAATTTAAATCCAGCTGTAATTATTAAATTATGATATATGAGTAAGTATGTAATTATATTTTTGAATTAAGTTTATTGCCAGTTCATCAGAATAATTCTTTTCTGAAATGTCTTTCCAATATAATTTATACAAGTTTTTTAGTTTTTCAAATAATGTTTGCGGATTGCATAAATAGTAAGGACCGTTTGGTTGAATGATTGTATCTAGTTGATATGTTAATGCAGTATTGTTCTTGGTTTGACCTTGATGTAATATGCCACATCTAATTCCTTTATAAAATAGTATTGCAAGATCTTCTGATATAGTTGGATCTAACAATGGTAAAATTTCTTTATATGCGTTTCCTACTGTACCGCCTTCGCGGGACTCATCATATCCATTTTTCATTTCATAGAATAATTCAATAAGAATGCAATTAATTCCCATAGTGATAAAAGCAGTATTTTCTGGGATGTCGAGTTTTGCCAAGCATGTATGAATATTTTTAAGTGGTAAAAAATAATTTTCATTAATACGTATTTTCATATATTTTTTGACTTTTTGAAAAAGTTTTATGGCTTCTGAGTGATCAGCTTCGCTTATAGCGATATTTAATTGTTCGCTTATTTGTTTTGCATCTTCAGTTCTAAGTTGTTTACAAAACCATGTTTTATTTGAATCAAACATTTGTATATCCTCCTATTTTTAATTCTTTGTAGTTTGATATAATAAGTTGATTATCAGTTCGTAATTGAAAAACTGGAAGTTACCTCTTTGTATTTTCGTAAGCATACGTGTATACTTTATTTCCAAAGTCTTCATGATAATTATTAAGAGCAAGTTTTGAATACATAACTTGCAGATACAAGTTCTATGGCCATATCCATTTTTTTTTGCAATTATCATTTAAGAGATTAATGATTTTCTTTTTTGTTTTTCTCTTGTTGTTTTTGATGGTCTTATAATAACATCGTTGCGGGTATTTGTCAATACATTTTTGTGTTTTTATGCTATTATTTTTATTTATTTGTTTTGTTATGTGTTTATATTTTATAATTTGTTTGTGTTTTTTATTATTTTCTGTTAATTTATGCTATTGTGAAGTTGTGAAGAACGGGATGGTATGTTGCGAACGGACGGCCGGGAAGGACGGGCGGGGCGGGTGAGGCTTCGGAGGTCTAGTGCTTCTAAGGCTGCAGGGATTCTGCTAAAACCGCTGAAAAAATCCCAGAACTCGCTGACGCTCAAACAGCTGGGATTTTTCCAGCAACGCAGCCTCCCCGCGGCCTAAGAAGTACTACGACTCCTGCAGAGTCACCCGCCCCCTCCCGTCCTTCCCGCCCTGACTTTCGAACATGGAAAATTAGTTAGAAAAGTTTCTGTGTGACTGTATTGGCCCTGCAAACATTGCAATGTTTGTACTTTACAATGTTTGTACTTTGCAATGTTCGCAGGGGATTGAGATAAACTTTATTCGAAAGAACGAAGAGGAAGAAAAATTGAATAACGAAGAGTGTTGAGACGGTCATCATTTTTGGAAACTGTAAAAGTAAAAAAAGTGATGACCGTCTCGTTGTGTATATAAGATTGCATATGTTAAGTATATAATCGTTCCGAAAAGCCCTGGATAAAATAATATGATCCGATCAGAGATCAAAATTTTCGATCAGAGATTTTCCGAACAGTTATATTTATCAGTTGCCATCAAAAACATCATCAGTTATACTTCTGTGAGAAAGGAAGTAAGATGAGAAAATATGTGGAATTATCAGATTGAAGAAAATATTTTATATGAAGACAAAGAGATCCTTGTGTGCAGAAAAACAGCAGGAATGCCGGTGCAGGCAGCAAAAATAGGAACAATGGACATGGAAAGTGCCCTGAAAAATTATCTGGTTAAAAAAACACCGGGAAAGATCCCATACCTGGGAGTAGTACATCGCCTTGATCAGCCGGTAGAAGGCATTCTTGTATTTGCGAAAACATCCGAAGCAGCAGGAAATTTGAGTAAACAGATGATGGCAGGAGGCGCCGGAAAATATTACCTGGCAGTAACAGAGGGAAAAGCAAAGAGCTCAGAAGGGACTCTTACAGACTATCTGAAAAAAAATGGAAAAGCCAACATGTCTCAGGTTGTGTCTGCAAATACACCGGGAGCAAAAAAAGCAATCCTTCATTATAAAGTTCTGGATCAGCAGGAGATAAACGGAAAATCCCGGACACTTCTTAAGATCAGGCTGGAAACAGGTCGACATCATCAGATCCGTGTGCAGCTCTCTCATGAGGGACTGCCCCTTCTCGGAGACCGGAAATATAATCCTTCGGGAGAAAAAGGTACATCACTGGGACTTTGTTCCAGTTGTCTGGAATTCAAACACCCCAGAACAGGAAAAATGATGAAGTTTGAAACAGAGCCACAGGGAAGCGCGTTTCTGGATTTTGTGAAAAAAGTGTAAAAACTCTGGACGGAAATACGAAAAAGTGTATAATGTAAAAAGCAAGTAACCAAATGTAAGTTTTTTGTAAAGTATAAGTTACTGTGGACGGACAAGGCAGACGATAAAGAACAGTAACCAGCGAGGAAGAGGAGATTACAATGAAAAGAGCTGCAGTAGCGTCAGCAGCCTTGTTGGCTGTGGCAACCCTGCTGACAGGCTGTCAGAAAGAAGAAGTAGAAAAGCTTGTTGCACCGATTGTAGCAGATGTCCAGGAAACCCCTGAAGCAACCGAAGTGGAAGAAGAAAAAAGCCCGCTGATCCCTGAGATCGATGACACTCTTTCTATTGAAGAAGGTGCCAGAATAGCTGTTGTCAGCAAAAGCAAAAAAGGTGAGTTCTGGAATAAAGTAAAAGAAGGAATGGAAGCTGCTGTCAAGGACGTAAATGAGGCGTACGGTTTCAAAAAAGACAAGCAGATCACGATGACCTTTGAGGGTCCGGATGATGAAGAGGACGTAGAAAGTCAGATCAATACTCTTGATGCAGTGATCGCTGAGAATCCATCTGTAGTGTGTCTTTCTGCCGGAGACATGGATTCCTGTCAGGCACAGCTGGAAGCAGCGAAAGAGAACGGAATCCCGGTGGTCGCATTTGATTCCAATGTCAGTGATACGAAGCTGGTCAGAGCTTTCCGTGGAACAGACAATACACAGATCGGCGAATATGCAGCATATAAGCTTGGCAGCGCCATTGGAAAAATGGGAAATGTGGCTGTTTTTTCTGCACAGGAGAAAACACAGAGCGCTCAGGAACGTGTAAAGGGATTTCTGGATAATATTGCAAATTATACGGATATTAAAGTGGTGGAAACCGTATATTCTGACCAGGTTGATGATATGAAGGAAGCCATGAAGGAAGTTCTGGATAAATATCCAGCACTGGATGGTGTTTTCTGCACCAATGCCGAGGTTTCTGAAATGTTTCTGGAGGTAAATAAGGACACAGGAGAAAATAAAGTTGCTATGGTAGGCGTAGATGCAACCAGCAAACAGCAGGAAGCAATCCAGAAAGGGGAAGAACTGGGAGTGCTTTCCCAGAATCCTTATGCGATGGGATATCAGACCATGTGGGCGGCTATTCAGTCTACTGCACCGAAGAAGGAAACAAAGATTGATAAGAAGGTTTTACTTGATCCGGTATGGATCGATGCTGAGAATATCAAAAGCGAAGACATTACAAATTATCTGTATAATTAACAGATAATTTGTAATTTGGTCGGATGAGGCAGTTCACATTTATTGCCTGTTCATAACTGAAAGCCATCAGTCCGATGAAGATGTAAAGAACATTTTCATCGGGCTGATGGCTTTTTTGAATAAAAATAAAAAATATGAATAGAATAAACAAATAAAAAGTGTGCGAAAAAATGGCAAAAATATAACATATATGACGACTTTTTGACACAATACAAATAAATTTCTCGTTAAATTGCATAATAAACATTGTTTTGAAAAAGCGATTGTGGTACAATTTGGATATGCAGAGAGGCGGTGATCAGATGATCCAGGAAACGATCAAGGCAGTGAAAGAGGCGGAGGCAAAAGCACAGCAGAAGATAAAGGAGGCATCCGTCCGTGCACAGAGTATCATCAGCGAAGCTGAGAAAGAGGCAGAGAATATTATCAGAAAGACGGAAACAGCCGCCGGCGAACAGGCGGCATCTGATATGAAAGCGGCCGAGGAACGTGCACACAGTACAGAGAACACTGTCGTTGGACAAGTAGAGGAGGAGCTTGCAGCTTTGAAAAAGAAAGCGGAGTCGAAGCACGAGCAGGCGATCCAGACAGTAATGGACAGTTTGTTCTGAGAGGGGGAGTGCGAAAATGGCAGTATTGCAGATGCAGCGAATCAGTATCTGCGCAATGAAAAAGAACCGTAAGGCCATATTGGAAGAACTGCAGTCACTTGGAGTATTGGAGATCGATGCAGCGGAATTGGATCCGGAGCTTAAGACGATGGATACCATGAATGCCCGGCTGATCTTTGAGAAGAACGCATCCCTTTGTGATCAGGCAATCGAAATACTGGATGAATTTTCGAAGGAAAAGCAATCCATGCTGGCATCCCTGGCAGGGAAACCGCTGATCGGAAGGAAGCAGGAGGAAGAAGCTATCCGGGATCAGGAAGAGATCCTGAGAACAGCCAGAGAAATCCAGGGATACCGGAAGAAGCTTACAGAGAACAGTGCGGCGGCAGTTAAGCTAGAACAGCAGGAAGCAGCTCTTGCTCCATGGCTGAAGCTGGATATTCCGATGAACTTCAGTGGTACAGCGAAAGCAGCGGTACTTGTGGGAAGTATTGACGGAAATATAACTCTGGATCAGGTATACAGTCAGCTGGCAGCGGACGCACCGCAGCTTGAAGCCTTTGACATTCGGGAAATCTCAAATGACGCCGGTAAGCTGAGCCTGGTGGTTGTCTGCCTGAAAGCACAGGCACAGGAACTGGAAGAAGCGCTTCGGATGCAGGGATTTGCAAGACCGGCACAGCTGGTATCAGAGGTTCCGGCACAGGAGCTGGAGAACCTTAAGAATGAAGTGGTACGCATTCAGGAAGAGTCCGAACAGATCCGGGAACAGATACGCGCTCTTCACGACAGGAAGAGCTCTCTTCAGCTTTTGTCCGATTATTTCCGGATCCGTGCACAGAAATATGAGGTATTAGGACAGCTCCGCCAGTCGGAGAGCACTTTTTTTGTGACAGGATATCTTCCGAAGAAACAGGTTTCTGCAATGGAGAAACGGCTTACGGAGAAGTACGATATTGTTTTTGAAGCAGAAGATGCTGAGGGAGAAAATGTTCCGGTTGCCCTTCAGAACGGTAAATTCGGAGCAGCAGGAGAGGGAGTTCTGGCAGCATTTGGTCTTCCCGGAAAGGGAGAGATCGATCCTTCCACGATCATGACAGCCTGCTATGTATTTCTTTTCGGACTGATGCTGTCAGATGCAGCATATGGACTGATCGTCTTTGCAGTTTGTCTGGGAGTACTTCTGAAGTTCCCCAGGATGGAGAGCGGAATGCAGAAATCCATTCGGCTTTTTATGTACTGCGGATTGTCCACTTTGTTCTGGGGCGTGATGTTTGGCGGATATTTCGGAGATTTTATCGATGTATTTTCGAAGGTATATCTGCACAGGCCGGTCACGGTGAAGCCGGTATGGTTTGCACCGTTAAATGAGCCAATGCGACTTCTGGTGTTCTCCATGCTGTTTGGCCTGATCCATATGTTTCTGGGAATGGGTCTTAAGGGCTACATGCTGTTACGTGACAGAAAATATCTCGACTTTTTCTGTGACGTAGTACTCTGGTTCCTGCTTCTTATGGGACTGATCCTGATCTTTATCCCAAGCAGCATGTTCCGTTCTATTTCTCAGATGGATCTGAACCTTTCACCGGCAGTGATACAGGTCGGAAAATGGATGGCGATCATCGGAGCAGTGGGAATTCTCTTCATGTCAGGAAGAGATAAGAAGAATCCGTTCCTGAGACTGGCGCTTGGAGCCTACGATCTTTACAATATCACGGGATGGGTCAGTGATATCCTTTCCTACTCCAGACTTCTGGCTCTGGGACTTGCCACCGGAGTTATCGCGTCAGTTATGAACCAGATGGGAAGTATGCTGGGAGACAGTATTCTGGGATGGATCGTATTTATCCTTGTATTTGTGATTGGTCATATCTTTAACCTTCTGATCAATCTTCTGGGTGCATACGTGCACACCTGCCGATTACAGTACGTAGAGTTTTTCGGCAAATTCTTTGAGGGCGGAGGAAAAGAGTTCCACCCCTTCCGCGAAAATACAAAATATGTAGATATTAAGGAGGATTAATATTATGAGTGGTATCGTTTGGGCATTATTGGGAGCAGCAATTTCCGTAGCTCTTGCAGGTATAGGTTCCGCCATTGGTGTTGGTACAGCCGGCCGTGCAGCAGCAGGCGTTGTAACAGAAGACCCGGACAAATTTGCCAAGGTTCTGCTTCTGCAGCTTCTTCCTGGTACTCAGGGTATTTACGGACTGCTGGTAGCATTCCTTGCACTTTCCAAGGTTGGTATCCTGGGCGGAGGTGTTGCTGATATTTCCCTGGAAACCGGTCTTATGATCTTTGTGGCTTGTCTTCCGATTGCTATCGCAGGTCTTCTTTCCGCGATCCATCAGGGAAAAACTTCCGTAGCTTCTATCGGTATCGTAGCCAAGAAGCCGGAGCAGTTCGGTAAAGCCATGCTTTTCCCTGCAATGGTTGAGACATATGCGATTCTGGCTCTTCTGATCTCCATTCTTGCAGTCAGCGGAATTCAGGTTTGATTCATCAGGAGGGGCAGAGCATGACAGGATTAGAGAAGATGGTAAGCCAGATTCTTGAAGAGGCCGATGCTTCTGCAGCCGTTACGATCAGTGATGCGGAGAAAAAAGCCGCAGAGATCCTCAGGGAAGCCGGAGAAAAGGCAGATAAGATCCGGCAGCAGAGAGAAGAACAGTCCAGGGCAAAGGTGAAAAGCTATGAAGAGCGGACAGCTTCCGCTGCAGATATGAAGAAGCGTACCGCAGTTCTTGCAGCCAAGCAGGAACTGATCGGAAATGTGATCGCAGATGCCTGTGACCGTGTGAAGAATCTGGATGAAGAAAAATATTTTGGGATCCTTAAGAATATGGCTGAGAAATATCTTCTTCCAAGAGAAGGAGAGATCTGTTTTTCAAAAAAGGATCTGGAACGTATGCCGGCAGGTTTCCGTGAGGAAATAAAGAGCCTGGCACAGAAAAAGGGTGGTGTGCTGGAAATTTCCGGTGAAACCCGAAACATAGACGGAGGTTTTATCCTGATATACGGCGGCATTGAGGAAAACTGTTCTATTGATGCCATGTTCGCAGAGAAGCGGGATGAGCTTCTGGATCAGGTAAGAAAGATTTTGTTTGCGTAAAACACCATCGCAAAAAGGAGGGCGTGAATGATGTTTGGTGAAGATTATGCCTATGCGGTGGCGAGGATACGTGTTCTGGAGACCGGACTTTTGAATCAGGCGGCGATCGAGCAGCTTCTGGCATGTCAGGATGAGCAGCAGTGCCTTCAGATCCTTACAGAGAAGGGCTGGGGAAACGGTGATCCTGCATCCGGTGCGGACGCCATTCTTTCCAGGGAGAGAGAAAAGACCTGGGAGATCATGGATTCGCTGGTAGCGGATCGATCTGTTTTTTCCGTTCTCTCTTATCAGGATCTTTTCCATAACCTGAAAGCGGCTGTGAAGGCCAGCATCCTGCAGGGAGCAGCACCGAATATTTTTTTCAGCGACTGTTCCATTGACGGAGAGGATATGGTGAAATTCCTGAAGGATAAGGAATATGATCGTTTTCCTGAGGACATGCAGGAAGCGGCAAGAGAAGCCTATGAGACTTTTTTGCACACAAGAGACGGACAGCTTGCGGATATTATCGTAGACAGGGCAGCACTGGATGCCATAAAAAAAGCCGGAGAACGGTCAAAAGAGGAAATCGTCCGGCAGTATGCGGAATCCACGGTAGCGGTAGCAGATATCCGGATCGCAGTCCGTGCCTGCAAAACAGGAAAAAGTTCGGACTTTATGAAAAAAGCCATGGCAGAATGTGACACACTGGATAAGGAGAGACTGATCCACGCGGCAGTAAGCGGAATGGATCAGATCATGGGTTATCTGGCAGAAACGAAATACGGGGACGGAGCTCTGGCGCTGGCGGAATCAGCTTCCGCCTTTGAGAGATGGTGTGATAACCAGATCATGGAGACCATCCGCCCTCAGCTGTACAATTCATTTTCACTGGGACCGCTGGTAGCCTATGTGCTTGCCCGTGAAAATGAGATTAAGACGGTGCGGATCATTCTCACCGGAAAGCGCAGCGGCCTTCCGGAAGAGTTTATCCGGGAAAGGGCAAGGGAAATGTATGTATAAGATCGCAGTTTTAGGTGATTATAACAGCATTTACGGGTTTGCGGCTCTTGGCCTTGATACTTTTCCGGTGGAGGATCCCGCAGAAGGTAAAGAGAAGCTTAACCGTCTGGCGGCCGGTGAATATGCGGTTATTTATATTACGGAACAGCTGGCGTCCCAGCTTTCCGCAGAGATCAGTAAATACAGTGAGGAGCTGATGCCTGCGATCATTCAGATTCCCGGAATTTCCGGAAACACAGGTGCAGGTATCGAAAATGTAAAGAAATCCGTGGAGACAGCAGTTGGCTCCGATATTCTTTTCAGTAATGAGTGACAAGAAAGCAGGTGATTGGTTCAGATGAGCAGAGGAACCATTAAGAAGGTGGCAGGACCGCTGGTAATTGCCAAGGGTATGCGGGATGCAAATATGTATGACGTGGTTCGTGTAAGCAGCCAGCGTCTGATCGGTGAGATCATTGAGATGCATGAAGATGAGGCTTCCATACAGGTATATGAGGAGACTTCAGGACTTCGTCCGGGAGAACCGGTAGAGTCCATGGAGGTGCCTCTTTCCGTGGAGCTTGGTCCTGGCCTTATTACAAGCATTTACGATGGAATCCAGCGTCCGCTGGATGACATCATGAAGGTAGCAGGCAGTAACAACCTGAAACGAGGCGTTGAGGTTCCAGCCTTGAAGCGAGACAAAAAATGGAATTTCATTCCGGTTGCGAAGGTGGGAGATCAGCTGGAGGGCGGCGATGTTCTTGGAACCGTTCAGGAGACTATTGTCGTTACACATAAGATCATGCTACCGCCCAATATGAAAGGTACTCTGAAGGAAATTAAATCCGGTGAGTTTACCGTGGATGAGACTGTTGCAGTTCTTTCCACAGCAGACGGCGATAAAGAGTTGACCCTGATGCAGCACTGGCCGGTACGACGTGGCCGTCCGTATAGTAAGAAACTTCCGCCAGCCAAGCCTCTGGTAACAGGACAGCGTGTTATTGATACCATGTTCCCTATTGCCAAGGGTGGTGTGGCAGCAGTTCCCGGCCCGTTCGGAAGCGGTAAGACGGTTATCCAGCATCAGCTTGCAAAATGGGCTGAGGCAGATATCGTGGTTTATATCGGCTGCGGTGAGCGTGGAAATGAGATGACAGACGTTCTGAACGAGTTTCCGGAGCTGAAAGATCCGAAAACAGGACAATCCCTGATGGAGCGTACTGTTCTGATCGCCAATACCTCAGACATGCCTGTTGCGGCACGTGAGGCTTCTATTTATACGGGTATTACCATTGCGGAGTATTTCCGTGATATGGGATACTCCGTAGCATTGATGGCAGATTCCACTTCCAGATGGGCTGAGGCTCTCCGTGAGATGTCCGGACGACTGGAGGAGATGCCAGGTGAGGAAGGTTATCCTGCATATCTTGGTTCCCGTCTTGCACAGTTCTATGAGCGTGCCGGACATGTGATCTGCAGTGGAAAAGACGGAAGAGAGGGTGCCCTGACAGCAATCGGCGCCGTATCTCCTCCAGGTGGTGATATCTCCGAGCCGGTTTCCCAGGCGACACTTCGAATCGTAAAGGTATTCTGGGGACTGGACGCAAACCTTGCATATAAACGTCATTTCCCGGCGATCAACTGGCTGACCAGCTATTCTCTGTATCTGGACAGCGTTGGCGGATGGTTTGACGAAAATGTAGCGAATGACTGGATGAAGCTTCGCCAGAGAATGATGACCCTTCTTCAGGAAGAGGCAGAATTGGAAGAAATCGTAAAGATGGTAGGTATGGATGCGCTTTCTCCGGGCGACCGCCTGAAAATGGAAGCAGCCCGTTCCATCCGAGAGGATTTCCTCCACCAGAACTCTTTCCACGAGATCGACACCTACACATCTCTGGAAAAACAGCACAATATGATGCGTCTGGTACTTGCATTTTATGATGCGGGTCTGGATGCGCTGAAACAGGGTGCAGATATCAATGATATCGTAAAACTTCCGGTACGTGAGCAGATCGGCCGTTATAAATATACAAAAGAAGATCAGCTGGCAGCAGAATATGAGAAGGTAACCCGCCAGCTGGCAGCAGAAACTGCAGAACTTCTGGGAAAGGAGGGCCTGTAAAATGCCAAAAGAATATAGAACCATACAGGAAGTTGCCGGCCCTTTGATGCTGGTACGTGGCGTTGAAGACGTGGCATTTGACGAGCTTGGTGAGATTGAGCTTGCCGATGGCGGAACGAGAAGATGCCGTGTTCTGGA
>ERZ837487.4560-NODE-4560-length-10691-cov-17.957503_pt1 | contig 10691 bp, 7 predicted proteins | sample MGYA00519911_ERZ837487 | MGnify/ENA primary metagenome ERZ837487 (study PRJEB31850, sample SAMEA3708818) | human gut metagenome | biome: human gut; feature: human-associated habitat; material: faeces | place: China | collected 2014 ...
GAAAGCCCCTGCAGCGTTTCCATGCAGGTGTAGTCGTACAGATAATCGGCGGTAAAGCCGCGGATGCCCGCCTCGTCAAAGGCTTTGCAGGCAGCGGCAAAGCTGGCGTAATCGGTGGGCAGCGGGATACCGTATTCCTTAAAAAGGCCGCGGTTGACCACAAAGCCGTGGGTGTCTGCGCATACGGGCAGCCAGTTTACACTGCCGTCCTCATTTCTAAAGCTGTTGAGGTAGGTATTGTAGACAGCGCCTGCCTCGTTGGTGGTGGCAAGGTCCATCAGGCTGTCCTTCAGGGGGGCCGCATCGTGCAGGGAGAAGCGGCAGCAGGTTATAATGTCCGGCAGACCGCCGTTTTCCTGCAAGAATTTGTAAAAGTCCAGATCGTTGTTGCCCACGATAAACTCAATGTTTACGTCCGGCAGCTGCGCCTGCACGTAGGGGGCGTACTTTTCGTAGAGGCTGTTGGTCCACAAATAGACCTGAATGGTGTCGGCGTCCTCCTGTGCCTGCACCGCCTCGGTGCTTTTTCCGGCGCAGCCGGTCAGCAGGAACAGACCCAGCACCGTGGCTGCAAGCAGGGAGGAAATTCTGTGCAGTGGTTTCTTTTTCATCCGGTTTTTCTCCTTATTTTTTGACGGTCTGCTATATAGGCTGTGACGCAGGAAAAAACGCCTTCAGGGCATGGCGGACCCATACCTGAAAGCGCTGTCTGACCGTATTAAACAATATCCGCGGGCAGCAGAAAACAGCAGGGCGTTATAGATGCCCTGCTTTGTACCGCCGGTGTAGCGATGTGTTTTCACCCTCGTCAACTCCTGCCCCCAAAAGGACGCGAAGCTACCGGCGGCAGTAAAACAACAATTTCTTGTTGGCAACTGGCTGACCCGATGGGCCCCTATAGCTTTGCGTCGCCGGTTTGCACCGGGTTTGCCTGTGGACTTGTAGAGAAATAGTATACCACATAAGATGGTTTTTGACAAGGCGCAAGCGGAAATAAATCCGCTTGCACGCACAACAGGCAAAAACGCGCCCCTCTCCGCCCCTACAAAAAAACGTAGGGGCGGATTCCATATCCGCCCGTGCCCGCTTGCGGCAGGATAAACTTCCGCGGGCGCATATAGAATGCGCCCCTACGGATCTCGCTTTCAACAAAGGGAGACAACTCCACGCGGGGCACCGCCTCTGCGAGGGGACTCCGCCCGCCACAAAAAATGTAGGGGCGGATTCCATATCCGCCCGTGCCCGCTTGCGGTAAGGCAAACTTCCGCGGGCGCATATAGAATGCGCCCCTACGGATTTCGCTTTCAACAAAGGGAGACAACTCCACGCGTGGCACCGCCTCTGTGCGGGGGCTCTGCCCCTTTAAAAACGTAGGGGCGGATCTCGCTTTCAACATCGGCCTTGCCGGTTCTGGGCGATACAACAAAAAAGAGTCTGTGACATCTTAGATGTCACAGACTCTTGGTGCGCGGTACAGGACTCGAACCTGTGACCTCCTGCACGTCAAGCAGATGCTCTACCAGCTGAGCTAACCGCGCTTATTGCGCCGCCTCTTGGCGACGCATATTATTATAGCAGAACGACTTCCAAATTGCAAGCCCTTTTTGCAAAAAAAATCATATTTTTTCTGCGTCGCGTAAATCGCCCCGGCAGCGCCAGACCGCCAGCAGGATAAACACAAAACATACGACCCAGGTCGTCGGCTCACAAAAGCAGACCGCGCGGTAGCCCCGGACCGGCACGAGCCATACGGCAAAGATCACCTTGCCCACAAGCTCCAGCCCGCTGGCCAGCAGCGGCTCTACCGTGTGCCGGATGCCCTGCAGCATGTTGCGCAGAATGACCAGCACGGCCATCGGCGGGATGACCGGTGCGCTGATTTTCAGGTACAGCAGCGCGTTGGAGATAATGACCTCGTCCGTGCTGCCCGTGATGCCGCGGATGGCGGCCCCGCCCAGCAGGAAGGTGAACGCCATCACAAACACCCACCACACAAAATAGATCGCAAGCGCGGCCTTGACGCTCTGCCAAATGCGGCTGCGGCGGCCCGCACCCAGATTCTGGCTGCTGAACGTCGCCACGCCGATGCCCAGCGCACCGCCCGGGATAAAGTACAGCTCCGCCAGGCGGCGCGCGGCGGTCTGCGCCGTGATGTAGACGCTGCCCAGCGCGTTGATGCTGCTTTGCAGCGCCACGCTGCCCAGATTGTAGATGGCGCTCATCAGCCCCATGCTCAGGCCCGCCCAGAACATACCGGTCACGGCGCGGCGCGTGGCAGCCCCGAGCTGCCGGGGCGTAAAGCGCAGCTCCGGGTAGCCGCGCAGGATGTACACAACGCCCAGCACGGCGCTGATGCCCTGCGCCAGCACCGTGGCAATGGCCGCGCCGCGCACGCCCAGCCCCAGCGGCCCCATGAACGCGGCGTCCAGCCCGACGTTCAGCACGCTGCTGAACAGCAGGAACAGCAGCGGCGTCACGCTGTTGCCGACGGCGCGCAGCAGCGCAGCCTCCATATTATAAAGCATCGTCAGCGGGATGCCCAGCAGAATGACGGTCAGGTAGGCGGCCGCGCCGCCCCATGCCTGTGCCGGGACCTGCAAAACGGTCAGCAGCGCGTCGCGGCCCAGCAGGGAGCACCCCGTCAGCACCAGCGACACCACCGCCGACAGCGTGACCATCCAGCCCACGGCGCGGCGTATCCCGCTTTCATCGCCCGCGCCAAAATAGCGGCTGACCGTCAGCGCCAGGCCGTTGTTCATGCCGAAGGCAAAGTTCATGATAAGCCCGTACAGCGCCGCCGTCGCGCCGATCTCCGCCAGCGCGGCGGAGCCCAGCAGGTGCCCGGCCAGCGCAGTGTCGGTCAGGTTGTACAGCTGCTGCAAAAGGTTGGAGCAGAACAGCGGCATCGAAAATTGCAGCACCAGGCGGAACGGGTCGCCCTGGGTCATATCCAGCACACGGCTTTTGTGCGCGGTGGCCATAATGTAACATCTCCTTTATTGGTTGCAGGGTCTATTATACGGGACGGCACGGGGCGTGTCAATCGGATTATTCCGGCACGGGACCCGGACAAAACCGCCGGGAACGCGGAAAGGGACGTGTGGAATTTTCCCAAACAATCAAATTCTTTTGCGGATGGAAAGCCGGGCCCGGGTGTCGTATAATGCAGACAAAAAGCAAATGCTGCAACACTGTTATTTTGCAAAGAAGGAGAGAGCTTATGCAAACCTGTACACTGGCAGTCGACATCGGCGCGTCCAGCGGGCGGCACATCGCAGGCACCGTGCAGAACGGAAAAATCACCCTGCAGGAGGTCTACCGCTTCGAAAACGGCGTCCACCGCGAGAACGGCCACCTCTGCTGGGACATCGACACCCTCGCGAAAGAGGTCGTCAACGGCCTGAAGGCTGCACACGACGCAGGCTTTGCCCCCGTGACCATCGGCATCGACACCTGGGCCGTCGATTTTGTGCTGCTGGATGCGGACAATAAGCGTATCGGCGACGCCGTCGCCTACCGCGACCAGCGCACCGAGGGTATCCGCGAGGCGCTGGAAAAGGAATACGGCCTGACCTTTGCCGACCACTACGCCCACACCGGCATCCAGTACCAGCCGTTCAACACGGTCTACCAGCTGATGGCGCTCAAAAAGGAGCACCCGGAGCAGCTGGCCGCCGCCAAAACGTTCCTGATGGTGCCCGATTACCTGAACTACCTGCTCTGCGGCGTGCCCGCCAATGAATACACGAACGCCAGCACCACGGCGCTGGTGGGCGCGGACAGCAGGGACTGGGACGATGCACTGATCGAAAAGCTGGGTCTGCCGCGCGGCATCTTCCAGCCCATCAAGGCCGCCGGGACCGTGCTGGGGCATCTGACGCCGGAAATTCAGAAGGCTGTCGGCTTTGACGCCGAGGTCATTCTGCCCGCGACCCACGACACCGGCTCGGCGTTCCTCGCCGTGCCCGCGCGGGATGAGTACGCCGCTTACCTGTCCAGCGGCACATGGAGCCTGCTGGGCGTGGAAAACGCAGCGGCCATCACCGGCCCGGACAGCTGCGCCGCCAACTTTACGAACGAGGGCGGCTATGAATATCGCTACCGTTACCTGAAAAACATCATGGGCCTGTGGATGATCCAGTCCGTCCGCCGTGAGCTTGGCGAAAAGACCGGCACCCGCCCGAGCTTCCCGGAGCTGATCGCCGCCGCGAAGGAGGCCGCCGACTTCCCCAGCTGCGTTGACCCCGATGACAACCGCTTCTTAGCGCCTGCCTCCATGATCGAAGAAGTCAGGGCCGCCTGCGCCGACACGCACCAGCCCGTGCCCGCCGCCACCGGCGAGGTCATGCAGTGCGTCTACAACTCCCTGACGCAGGACTACCGCCGCGCCGTGGAGACCTTGCAAAGCCTGACCGGCAAGACCTACACAAGCCTGAACATCGTCGGCGGCGGCAGCCAGGACGGCTACCTGAACCAGCAGACCGCCAACGCCACCGGCCTGACCGTGTTTGCAGGCCCCACCGAGGGCACAGCGCTGGGCAACCTGATGGTGCAGTTCATCCACAGCGGCGATTTTGCCGACCTGGCCGAGGCCCGCGCCGCCATCCGGCGCAGCTTTGAAATTAAAGAGTATCAGCCGGAGTAAACGACCCGGCGGGGTGGGGGCACCCCGCCCTACATCCAACCGTAGGGCGGCATGCCCTCATGCCGCCGCCAGCCTGCCGTTCACCCTGGTTTGTAGGGGAGGGTCTTGACCCTCCCGTGCCCGCGCCCGACACCGTATACTTCCCGGGAGGGATAAATCCCTCCCCTACACGCACATCACAACAAATCCATATACAGGAGGTCCCACCATGTTAGTCGAAACCAAAGCCCGCGTTGGCGTGTTCGCCATTGCGCTGGGCGCTTACCTGCCGCAGTTCCCCACGCTGGTCCCCGAGTTTGAGGGCCAGTACGCCGCCTTCAAAAAGACGCTGCCCGACACCGTCGAGGTCATCGACGGCGGCATCGTTACCACCAAGGAGCAGTCCATGGCCGCGGGCGATAAGTTCCGCGCCGCCGACGTTGACCTTGTCATTCTGCAGCTGCTGACCTACGCTACCTCTTACAATATGCTGCCCGCCGTGCGCGACCTCGACGTGCCCGTCGTCCTCGTCAACGTGCAGAAGAAGAAGGCCCCCGACTACGCCAACACCGACACCCCCACCTGGCTGGGTGAGCTGTACGCCTGCGGCGCTGTCGGCGAGATGGTCGCTGACCTGGAGCGCGCCGGTAAGCGCCACGCCGTCATCACCGGCGTTGTCGAGGGCGGTGACCCCGCCGTGCAGGCCGAAATCAACGACTGGTGCAAGGCCGCGCAGGTGCGCCGCCGCTTCCGTGATACGAACCTTGCGCAGATCGGCCGCCCGTACCCCGGCATGATGGATCTGTACATCGACGAGACGAACCTGTACAACCGCATGTGGCTCTACACCAAGCAGTTTGACTGGGAGAAGATGTGGGCCATCGCCGACAACATCACCGACGAGGACGCCATCCGCGCCAAGGCGCAGGACATTCTGGACACCTTCGATATTGAGGGCGGCGGCACGGTGGAGAAGGTCTGGGATATGGCCCGCTACGTTGTCGCATTTGAGCAGTGGGTCAGGGATGAGAAGATCGCCTTCGTCGCCAGCCACTACGACGGCTTCGCCAAGGGCGTGGCCGGCAAGCTGGACTCGATGCTGATCCCCGCGTTCTCGATGCTCATCAAGCAGGGCACGGCCTGCGCCGTCGAGGGCGACATCAAGGTCGCGATGGCCATGTCCATCCTCAAGACCATTGCGGGCTGCGGCCAGCTGAGCGAGATGTACTCCATCGACTTCAATGAGGACATCTGCATCATCGGCCACTCCGGCTCCGGCGACGCAGACATCTCCACGGCCAGAAAGCCGACCATGAAGATCGTGCCCGTGTTCCACGGCAAGACCGGCGGCGGCTACCTGACCCAGTTCTACCCGCCGGTGGGCGATGTGACCTATCTGGCCATCACGCAGGACAAGGACGGCCACTTCAAGTTTGTCGTGGCCGAGGGCGTCAACGAGCCTGGCCCGATCTTCACCTTCGGTGACACGAACATGCGCACCCGCTTCAGCTGCGGTGCCCGCGAGTTCGTCAACCGCTGGAGCGAGGCCGGCCCCACTCACCACATGGCCGCCGCCACCGGCCATCACATCGACACGATTTTGAAGGTTGCCGAGATCTTCAACGTGCCGGTGGATGTGATCACGCGCTGATTTCGGGATGCCTTCCCCCCTTGGGGGAAGGTGGCCGAGGCCCCGCCCGAGGCCGGATGAGGGGCGGCCTTGCGGCAATTGCCCGGTAACGGGCTGCTGTCGGCAGCTTTGCCCTCATCAGTCAGTGGTCGGGGCCACTGACAGCTTCCCCCCGGAGGGGGAAGCCAACACAACGATATAAAGGAGCAGAAATTATGTCTACGATTTATGAAATTCCCTGCGTCAAGGGCTTTATCCGCATGTGCAACGATGGCTGGCTGCAGGGCTGGCACGAGCGCAACGGCGGCAACCTGACCTACCGCATGACCGGGGAGGACGTCGCCGCCTGCCGTCCCTACTTCGACGCCGAACCGCGCGAGTGGGTCAACATGGGCGTGCAGGCTGATAATCTGGCCGGTGAGTACTTCATCACCACCGGCTCCGGCAAGTTCTTCCGCAACGTCGAGCCCGACCCGATCCACAGCATCGGCATTGTGGAGATCAACGACAAGGGCGACAGCTGGCGCATCGTCTGGGGTCTGGCCGACGGCGCTCGCCCGACGTCCGAGTTCCCCAGCCATTTCATGAACCACAGCGTCCGCAAGGCCGCTACCAACGGCGCGAACCGCGTTATTTATCACTGCCACGCCACCAACGTCATTGCGCTGACCTACATCCTGCCGCTGACGGACCGTGACTTCTCCCGCGCCCTGTGGCAGAGCGCTACCGAGTGCCCCGTCGTTTTCCCCGAGGGCGTCGGCGTCTGCCCCTGGATGGTCCCGGGCGGCGCGGACATCGCCATGGCAACCTCCGAGAAGATGAAAACCTATCAGGCCGCTATCTGGGCACAGCACGGCCTGTTTGCCTCCGGCCCTGACTTTGACATCACCTTCGGCCTCGCCCACACGATTGAAAAGAGTGCCGAGATCTACGTCAAGGTCCTGTCCATGGGCGGCGGCCTGATCCGCCAGACCATCACCGACGATGACCTGCGCGCCATCGCCCACGACTTCGGTGTCACCCTCAACGAGAACTTCCTCGACTAACATTACGGGCAAAACGCCCCTGACCGTTCGGTCAGGGGCGTTTTGCTGTACAAAAAGGCTTCCCCATCGGGGGAAGCTGTCACCGAAGGTGACTGATGAGGGCTGAACCCTCTGTGGCAACCCGTTTGCGGGCAACCGCGCAAGCTCTCCCCTCATCCGGCCCTGCGGAGCTACCTTCTCCCCCAGGGGGAGAAGGCTTCAGGGCTTCTTCTTTGGAATATGAACCTCCGGGATGGCGACGTTTTCATAGTTGATGGACTTGTGCTTCTCCGGGGTCTCGGGGGCGTCGCTGTGGGTGACCTGGCCGGTGTGGACCTCGGGCAGGGCAACGTCGTCACTGTGGACACGGTAGCGCTGCTTTTTCAGCGCCTCGCGCAGCTTGCGGAACATCAGAAAGACCTCCCAATTAGATAAAGTTGATAAAGAAGGTGATGACCAGACTGTTGAGGAAGTCCGCAAACAGACTGCCTACCAGCGGGATCAGCAGATACGCCTTGACCGACGGGGCATACTTTTCGCACAGGGCCTGCATGTTGGCCATGGCGTTGGGCGTCGCGCCCATGCCAAAGCCGCAGACGCCCGCTGCAATAACCGCAGCGTCATAGTCGCGGCCCATGATGTTGAAAATCACAAAGTAGGTGAACAGGAAAATCAGCAGCGTCTGGCCCGCCAGCAGGATGATGAGCGGCAGCGCCAGCGCGGCCAGCTGCCACAGCTTCAGCGTGATCATGGCAATGCCCAGGAACAGTGACAGGCTGATGCCGCCGATGTCGTTGATCTCGCCCATGTGGGTCGTGAATTTGTGGGTGAATTCGCCGATGTTGCGCATACACGCCGCGGCGATCATCGCGCCGATATAAATGGGGAACGTCAGCCCGGTCATGGCCAGCGCCTTGGAGATGAACGTGCCGATGCCGATGGCGATAATCAGCTGGAACACAGCAGCCGGGTACATGCTGGTGTGGCGCTCGTGCTTGATTTCTTCCTCTACCAGCAGGCTGTCGTCCTCGGGCACAACGGTGTCCAGCAGCTTGCGGCGCTCAATGAGCAGACGGCCCGTCGGACCGCCCATGACACTGCCCGCGATCAGGCCGTAGGTGGCCGCCGCCGTGCAGAGCGTGGTCGCGCCCGCAACGCCGAAGTCCTCGAGGACGGGGCCAAACGCGCCCGCCGTGCCGTGGCCGCCGACCATCGGGATGGAACCGGTGCACAGACCGATCAGCGGCGAGATGCCCAGCAGATCCGCCAGCCCGACGGCGAGGAAGTTCTGGCACAAAATCAGCGCAACGACCAGCCCCAAGAAGAGGATCAGCGATTTGCCGCCGCTTTTCAGCACCTTGAGGTTGGCCTGAAAGCCTACCGAGGTGAAGAAGAACACCATGCAGACTTCCTTTAAAATGTCGTCAAATTCAAACTCGGCAATGCCGGTCACATAGCAGAGACAGGTGAAAACGGCAAACAGCACGCCGCCGATGACCGGCGCGGGAATGCAGAATTTTTCCAGAAAGCCGATGCGCGCCTTCAAAAAGCGGCCCAGCATCAGCACGCAGACCGCCGCAAACAGCGTCTGGTACATATCCAGTGAGATGATCATGCGGCGGCCTCCTGTTCAGGGGACGCGCCCGTCTCCGGCCCTGCGGGGGTGATGCCCTGCGCGGTGTAGTACGCAGCGGCCCCGGTGTGGTAGGGGATAACGCTCTGCGCGGCGGCCACGGCGGGGTCAGTCACCAGCGGCACCGGTACGGCGGCAGCCACGGCGTCCACGCTGTCAAAATACCGGGCAGTCAGCCTTTGGACGGTCTCGTCGGACAGCGCGTTCGACGCCAGCAGAAGCGCCTGCACGCTGACGGTCCAGACGTCCTCACCCTGACCGGCGTAGGTCCCGGCGGGGATAACGCAGGCGCGGTAGGCCGGGTAGGCCGCCAGCAGCCGCGCACCGACACCCCCATCGACGGAGAGCAGACGGATGGCGCAGGTCTCGGCCAGCTGCTCCAGCGCGTCGGCGTGCAGACCGGCGGTGATGAACATCGCGTCGATCGTGCCGTCGGCCAGCCGGGCGGCAGCGTCGGTGTAGTTCAGGTTTACAGTGTGTACCAGGCGGTTGTTCAGGCCGCAGGCGGCCAACACCTGCCAGGCGTTCTGCTCGGTGCCGGATTCCTCCTCGCCGACGCTGAGCGTGCAGCCCTGCAGTTCCTCCAGCGTCGTAATGCCGGAGTCGGCCCGGACAACGACCTGCACGGCCTCCTCATACAGGGCGGCCACGGCGCTGAAGCTGCGCTCGGTGCTCTCGTGGGCAAAGACGCCGCTGCCGTCGTAGGCATCCTGCGCCATGTCGGACTGGGCAACGGCCAGCTGTAAATAGCCGCCCGCCAGCAGCCGCAGGTTGGCGGCGGACCCGGCGGTCTGTTTGACCTCGATGGTGCTGTTCTGGGCGGCCATGGCGGTACCAAACGCATTGTACACGCCGCCTGCAGCCGCAGCCCCCAGCCGCAGCCGCGACGCCGCGCAGCCCGCCAGCAGGACCGCGGCGGACAGCACGGCAATGATACGGAACAGATGTTTTTTCAATCGTACACCTCTCTGAAATTCTTTAGGCTCCCCATGAGGGGAGCTCCGCCCGCAGGCGGTGAGGGGTGGGCCGCAGCAACCCTTTTATAGGTCGGCTGCCAGCCACCCTTCCGGCCCTGCGGGGCCACCTCCCCTCAAGGGGAGGCAGGGATGGCGGCAGTTATTTCCCCACCACATCCCAATGCTTATCGTTCCTGTTCAGCACCTCGCAGCCGGTCTCGGTCACCAGGACGAGGTCCTCCACGCGGACGCCGAACTCGCCGGGCAGGTAGACGCCCAGCTCAATCGAAAAGATCATGCCGGGTCTGGCTACGGTGGTGTTCGCGCTGCTGACGTCGCCCTTCTCGTGGTCGGTCTGGCCGATGAAATGCCCCAGACGGTGGTTGAAATACGCGCCGTAGCCCGCTTCCGTAATCAGGTCGCGCGCGGCGGCATCCAGCTCACACAGGCGCACGCCGGGCTTGATGAGCGCCTCGGCAGCCTCATTCGCGCGGCGCACCAGATCGTGCACGGCGGCCTGCTTTTCAGTGGGCTGGCCGCAGAACCAGGTGCGGGTCATGTCGCTGCAATAGCGGCTCTTCACGCAGCCCATGTCAAACAGCACGCAGTCGCCCTCTTTTAACACGGTGTCGTCCGGCTCATGGTGCGGGTCGGCGGCGTTGGCACCAAAGGAGACGATCGTCGTAAAGCTCGGCCCCTCGCAGCCGTGGGCACGGTACTGCGCGTCGATAAACTCGGCGACCTCGCGTTCGGTCATGCCGGCCTTTATATAGTGCTTCGCGGCCTCGTTTACCGCGTCGTTGATGCGGGACGCCTCGCGCAT
>ERZ837487.4562-NODE-4562-length-10679-cov-3.206419_pt1 | contig 10679 bp, 8 predicted proteins | sample MGYA00519911_ERZ837487 | MGnify/ENA primary metagenome ERZ837487 (study PRJEB31850, sample SAMEA3708818) | human gut metagenome | biome: human gut; feature: human-associated habitat; material: faeces | place: China | collected 2014 ...
TTTTTCTTCCATTTCTCGCCTCGGCAATTCGAGCAAGTTCGATTGCGCTCGGCTTGACGAAATGGTTGTCTTTTTTACGTCGTCTCTCTACCGGCGGTTGCCCAGCAGCCGCAGCATGTAGAGAAACAGGTTGATGAAATCGAGGTAGAGCGACAGCGCACCCAGCAGCGCCATTTTCTGCATCGGCTCGTCGACCTCGGCGCCGGAGTAGATCATCCGCTTGATCGTCTGCGTGTCGTAGGCCGTCAGCCCGACGAAGAGCAGGATGCCGACGTAGGTGACGATCCACATGAGCATCTCGCTTCGGAGGAAGAGATTGACCACCGAGGCGAGGATCACGCCCACGAGGGCCATCGTCAGCAGGTTGCCCCACGACGAGAGGTCGCGCCCCGTGACGAAGCCGTAGAGCGACATCGCGCCGAACATGCCGGCCGTGACGAGGAACGTCAGGCCGATCGATCCCAGGTCGTAGACGAGGAAAATGGTCGACAGCGTGGCGCCGTTGACTACCGAATAGGCGATGAACATCAGCGTGGCCGTCAGGAACGACATGCGCATGATGTTGGCCGCCAGGACGAAGACGAGCACCAACTCGGCGACGATGAGGCCGAGGAAGACGAAGCGGCTGCTGAAAATCGCCTGCAACAGCGTTTCGGAGCCGGCCACCGTATAGGCCGTCAGCGCCGTCAGTGCCAGCGCCATAGTCATCCAGAGATAGACGTTGCGGAAAAGCGTCGCGCGCGCGGCATCGGGCTGCGCGGCGGCGAAGGTCGGTTTGGTTGTTTCCATTTTCGTGTCGAATGATTTTGTTATTTTGACATTTCTTTTCGTTTTCCCTGCAAAAGGCGTGCGGCGAATCAGTCGGGCTGCGAATTCGAGGCGTCGGCCGGCACCATGCGGTAGAGCTGGTCGCCGCGCCGCACGAGCGAAGGGGTTTTCAGCGAACAGAAGACCCCTTGCACGGCCTCCTGGGCAGGAGCATTGCCCACATAGGGGTCGGCCGTCAGTTCGACCACGCCCGTCGTCGGCCCCTGGAAGAAGAGCTCGTCGCCGCGCCGCACGGGCGACGCCTCGACCCATACCTCGGCCACCGACTGCTTCTTGAAAAAGTTGGTCACCCGGCCCACGTAGACCTTGCGGCGCGTGGCCGACGACCCGTAATGCTCGCTATGTTCGGCCATCGGCGCACCGGCATAGTAACCCTGCCAGAAGCCGCGGTTGAAGACCGTCGCCAGCTCCTCTTTGAGCGCCGCAGCCAGTTCGGGCGTATATTCGCCCGTCTCCATCGCCCGCAGGGCGCGGTCGTAACACGCCACCACCCGTTTGACGTACTCCGCACCGCGGGCACGCCCTTCGATTTTGAGCACGCGCACGCCGGCGCCGATGAAGCGGTCGAGGAAGTCGATCGTGCAGAGGTCTTTGGGCGAAAGGAGGTATTGCCCCTCGGCGGCGGGCTGCGCGCCCGTCTCCACGTCGGTGAGCGTATATTTGCGGCGGCAGATCTGGCGGCAGGCGCCCCGGTTGGCCGAACATCCCGTCTCGTGCAGCGACAGGTAGCACTTGCCCGAAACGGCCATGCACAGCGCGCCGTGGGCGAACATCTCGATGCGCACCGGATCGCCCGAAGGGCCGCAGATCTGCTGCTCGTCGATCGCGCGGGCGATGCGGCCGATCTGATCGAGCGACAGTTCGCGCGCCAGCACCACCACGTCGGCCCACTGCGAAAAGAACTTCACCGCCTCACTGTTCGTGAGGTTGCACTGCGTGGAGATATGCACCTCCATCCCGATGCGGCGCGCGTAGAGGATCGCCGACAGGTCGGAAGCGATCACGGCGTCGACCCCCGCCGCGCGGGCACGGTCGACGAGCGCGTGCATCTGCCGCAATTCGTCCTCGTAGATCACCGTATTGACCGTCAGGTAGCTCTTCCCCCCCGCCGCGCGGGCGACCCCGACGATGCGTTCCAGATCGTCCGGCGTGAAATTCGCGGCCGACTTCGACCGCATGTTGAGCTGCCCCACACCGAAATAGACGGCGTCGGCTCCGGCCTGCACGGCCGCCTGCAACGCCTCGTAGCTCCCGGCCGGAGCCATCAGTTCTATGTCGCTTCGTTTCATCTCGAATGTTTTTCTCGTGCCGCCGCTCTTTTCCGACAGCGTTCTGCATCGCAGGCGGTTCGCCCCTCCCGCACGACGGACTGTAACCCGCTAAGACTCGTCCGATTCCGACCTCCGAGGCCGAATCGAGAGTTTTTTCGGAAAATCGAATCGCCTATTTCCTGCGTCCCATCAGGCTGCGGGCGTACTCGCGCAGCGGCTCCTTGCGCGCATCGGGGACGTTCAGTCCGTCGAGCGTCGCCAGCGCTCGGTCGAAACGCAGCGAAATCTGCTGCTCCGTGAGGCGCGGCACATCCAGCGCGTCGAAGACGGCGCGCACGCGGGCGATCTTCTCCGCAGGGGCAAGCGCTGCATCCTTGTAGGTGTGGCGCAGCACCTCGCGCTGCTCCTCGTCGGCACGGCTCATGGCCGTGACCATCAGGTAGCTCTTCTTCCCTTCGAGAATGTCGCCGCCGATGGTCTTGCCCAACTCCTCGCCGCCGTAGCTGTCCAGCAGGTCGTCCTGCAACTGGAAGGCCATGCCCAGTTCGATGGCGAACTGGTAGAGACGGCGGCTCTGCTCCTCGTCGGCACCGCCCAGAATCGCACCCATCATGGCCGAACCTGCCACCAGCACCGACGTCTTCAATTCGATCATCGACATGTACTCCACGACCGAAACCTTCTGCTTGCTCTCGAAATCCATGTCGTACTGCTGCCCTTCGCAAACACCCAGCGCCATCGTGTTGAAGACCTCCAAAATACGCGGCAACAGTGCCGGCGGTGCCTGCGCCAGCAGCCGGTAGGCGCTGATGAGCATGGCGTCGCCCGACAGAATCGCCACGTTGCCGCCCCAGCGGGCGTAGACCGAAGGTTTGCCGCGGCGCACGGCGGCATTGTCCATGATGTCGTCGTGCAGCAGCGTGAAGTTGTGGAATATCTCGACGGCGGCGGCGGCGGGCAGCGCGACGTCGACGTCGTCGGCAAACAGCCCGCACGACAGCAGCAGCAGCATCGGGCGCAGGCGCTTGCCGCCGCCCGCGAGCGAATAGCGGATCGGATCGTAGAGCCGTTCGGGTTCGGTAGGCAACTCACGCTGAGCGAGATAATTTTCGAGAAGGTCGAGAAGCTGTTCGTTGGTCTGCATTTTTCTTACGTTTGATCGTTCGTTCGCGACAGCCGTTTTCCCGCCTCGGCAAAACCCGAACGAAGTTCGGCATTGCGCTCGGCTTATCGAAAACGTCGGCGAATACACGTCCAAAGATACGAATAAGCGAGAGCAAAAGCAAACTCGTTTGCATTTTGCCGAGCGGGAGTATCTTCGGCGAAGCCAAAGTACGAATAAGCGAGGGCAATGTCGAATTTATTTGAACATTGCCGAGCGGAAGTATCCAAGGCGAAGCCAAAGGATACGAAAAGTCGGGCGCAGAAGCAAGCGTCGGCTTGATTATGCCGAGACGGAGTATCTAAGACGCGATCAAATATACCTAAACTCTTTTGCAAACACATCAAATTTGATGATAACATATCAAGTCGGCGCCTCACAGCAAACAAATTATCGACACAAATACCTAGCTTTGCCCTCAAAATAGCGATAGATGAAAACAGACTGTTTGAAAGGAATTGACACCTTGCGCTACTCGGATATTTTTTTGGCTATGTATTCTGACAATGGAAGCAGTTGCCTGCATCGCAACCATTCTCACGTATTGGTCTATATGTATTCCGGGGAACTGGAAATAAAGGAACACAAGAAAATTACCCGATTGCACAAAGGGGATTGCGCATTTATTCGTAAGGATTTCAGCGTGCAACTCACCAAACAAGCACGCAAAATGGAGCAGTTCAAGGCCGTATTCCTAATGTTCACGGATAAATTTCTGCGTAACTTTTACTGCCGCTTGGACAAGGAAAGTCTGCCGGAAAATGCACGACGAAGCAAAGTCAGTCTGTACAGACTGCCGTCCGACCGTCCCGACATCGTAAGCCTGTTCGAGTCGATGACCCCATACTTCAATTCCGGCATCCGACCTACGGACGAACTGTTGGAATTGAAGATGACAGAAGGATTGTACGTACTCCTGAATACGGACAAGAACCTGTATGCCTCGCTTTTCGACTTCGCCGACCCGTGGAAAATCGACATCATGGACTTCATGGAACAGAACTACATGAACGACCTTACGCTGGCGGAAATGACCAATTATACCGGGCGGAGCCTTGCCACGTTCAAACGTGACTTCAATAAAGTAAGCGACCTGTCTCCTCAAAAATGGGTGATACGCCGCAGACTGGAAGCAGCCCATGCGCTCATACTGTCCGGCACACGGAAAGTGACCGACGTTTGCTACCGTGTAGGCTTTAAAAACCTTTCCCACTTTTCAAAAGCATACAAGGGACTGTACGGATATTCCCCTGCCCACAGCAATTGATCTTTTATTCAAACGAACGGACTTATGGATATTCAAGGACAAGAAAACCAACTTATTCTCGCATTCCCGGACAGGGAAGTACGCTGTTTGGATACGGCAGACAACAGAATCAACCGGATGTTGGAACGGTCGAACATATCTATCATCGGGAACAATAACCGTGTGCTGTTGCATTTCGAATCGGAAGATAGTGCGGAAGAATTGCTAACGGGAGCCGGATTCCTGCTTATCGTCAAAGGGGATGGAAACGAAGTGGACATGGGAACGGTCATTGTACGTTGTTCCTCCATATTGGGCATGACCGGGCTGAAACTCATCATCGGGCAGCTGCCCGGACTGGGTGCAGGCGTATCCCGGACTGCAAACGGATGCAGCGTCACCATAGGCGACCGGGTGGTCATCAACGGAGTCACCCTCTATCTGCAAGAAGACCATTCGCGTGTCAGCATCGGCGATGACAGCCAGTTGAGCTGGGGCGTGGATGTGTGGTGCACAGATGCCCACACGATTACCGACCTCGAAGGAAACCCTGTCAATTATGCCGAAAGCATTGAGATAGGCCGTCACGTATGGGTGGGCAAGGATGTCAAGATAGGCAAGAATGTGCGAATCGCCGACAACAGCATTGTAGGTTGGGGCAGCATCGTTACCAAACGGTTCGACGAGCCGAACGTAATCCTTGCAGGCACCCCGGCCAAGATAGTGAAGCGTGGTATAAACTGGGACCGCAAGTGCATCAACAAGTACGCGAAAGGGTTGTAACTGCATTTCCGTTCTTCTGAACTGTACGGCAAAACACTTTGAGCCGATGGGCAAAGCCTTTTCATAACAAACCCGCTACTTTTGCACCGGAATCTTAAAAACAAATATACAATGGACATTTTTGAAAAAGACCTTTCTGGCGCTATGGTCTCACCCGATGAACCGGGCTATGACAAACTTATCAGTACCATATTCGACACAATGGCTGCAACAGCGGAAATGAATGCAAAAGGCTGGCTCACGCCGGAAGAAGTGCATGAGTATCTGCGCCGTATTACGGGCAGGGAGATTGATAAGAGTACGACACTGCTGCCTCCGTTCTATGTGGATTACGGCAAGAACATCCACATTGGCAAAGGATGTTGGATTCAGCAGGGCTGCACCTTCTTTGACCGTGGAGGTATAACGATCGGCGATGGCGTATTCATCGGCCCGAAAGTGAATCTTATCACCATCAACCACGATCCGAATCCCGACAATCGCAACGCCACATACGGTCGTCCCATTGTCATAGAGGACAAGGTGTGGATTGGCATCGGCGCTACCGTTCTGCCCGGTGTACATATCGGCTATGGTTCTATCATCGGTGCCAACAGCGTGGTTACACACGATGTGCCGCCTATGACAATTGTCGGCGGTAATCCGGCAAAAATAATTAAAGCGATTGAAACAAAAGACAAGGAGTAAACGGAACAGTAAAGAGTACGATTGTTAAGGCCGACGAAAGGAGGCAGCGTTTTCTTTTCTTCTGCTTTATTTTTACAATTTGCATCCGTAAGAGTCGCCAAACGAGCAAAGCAATGCAGGCCGCAGCAATTGGGACGGTTGCCAAACCATTGTCCAAAAAATGAGGCAATTTTTACAACTATCTTAATTTCAAATATCTATATTCCCTATACAGATTTACGGAAAAAGTTTGGAGTTGAGGGAAATTTTCGTAACTTTGAATGCGAATAAACGGCGCCCCGCGCCACAAACCAACATTCTGCAACGATGAAAAAACTTGCAATAGGAATCGACATCGGCGGCATCAACACGGCCTTCGGGCTGGTGGACGAGAACGGCGACCTCTATGCCGATTCGGTCGTATCGACCAAGAAATTCCCGCTTTTCACCGACTATCCGGCCTATGTGGCCGAGCTGACCGAATCGCTGCATGCGCTGGCCGACAGCCTCTCGTTCGAATACGAGCTGGTGGGCATCGGCATCGGCGCGCCCAACGCCAATTACCACACGGGCGTGATCGAACACCCGGCCAACCTGTGGAAGTTCCCCGTCGGCGAAACCAATCCCGACGAGAGCCGCCGCATGTTCCCGCTGGTGGACGACATCAAGAAGGCGTTCCCGGGCGTCGAGTGCCGGATGACCAACGACGCCAACGCCGCCACGATCGGCGAGATGATCTACGGCAACGCCAAGGGGATGAAGGATTTCATCATGATCACGCTCGGGACGGGACTCGGTTCGGGATTCGTCGCCAATGGCGAGATGATCTACGGCCACGACGGCTTCGCCGGCGAATTCGGCCACGTGATCGCCGTGCGGGGCGGCCGCCAGTGCGGCTGCGGACGCCGCGGCTGTCTGGAAACCTACGTTTCGGCCACCGGCATCAAGCGCACCGTTTTCGAACTGATGGCCACCATGACCGAACCTTCGGAGCTGCGCGACATCCCCTTCGCCAATTTCGACGCGGCGATGGTCTCGACGGCCGCATCGCACGGAGACCCCATCGCGCTCGAAGCGTTCCGCATCACGGGCGAGTTGCTGGGATATGCGCTCGCCGACGCAGTGACGATCACCTCGCCGGAGGCGATTTTCCTCTTCGGCGGCCTGGCCAAGTCCGGAAAATACATCTTCGAGCCGACGCAATGGTACATGGAGGAGAACATGATGAGCGTCTTCAAGAACAAGGTAAAGCTCCTGCCCAGCGGCATCCAGAGCCAGAACGCCGCCATTCTCGGCGCTTCGGCGCTGATCTGGCAAGAGGTGAAACAGCTCGGAGCCTGATCCGTCCGCAACATCCGTACAGGAGCTATCCGCATGTCGGACGGCTCCTGTTTTTTATGCCGCGGTCACGCGCCGTGCCACCGGAAACGGCCGGTACACGGGACGGCTTCCGGCAATATTTCCGCGAAACCATAGAACCGACCCAAAACTTTTCCTCATGAAACGAACCTTCACCCTGCTGGCGGCCGCCCTCGCGACGACGGCCGCAGCCCAGAAACCCTACCACCGCGACCTCGCCGTGCTGGAAGTCAACCGCGAAGCGCCCCGCACCGAATTCGTGGAGTTCGCCTCGCGCGACGAGGCGCTCACGCGCTCCTTCGAGCAGAGCGACGCCTACCGCTCGCTCGACGGCGTATGGAAATTCCGCTATGCGGACGACGTCCGCGCCCTGCCCGCCGACGCGACGGCCGCCGACGCCGACACTTCGGCGTGGAGCGACATCCGCGTTCCGGGCAACTGGGAGTTGCAGGGACACGGCACGCCGATCTACGTCAACACGCGCTACGAATACGCCGCGATCGATCCCGCGCCGCCGCACCTGCCCGAGGCGATTCCGGCAGGCGTCTACCGCCGCACCTTCACCGTTCCCGAAGCGTGGGCGGGACGCAGGATCTACCTGACGATCGGCGGCGCCAAATCGGGCGTCTACGTCTATGTCAACGGCCGCGAAGCGGGTTACAACGAAGATTCGAAGAATCCGGCGCAATACCGCATCGACCCCCTCCTGCGTCCGGGCGAGAATACGCTGGCGCTCAAAATGACGCGGTGGAGCACCGGTTCCTACCTCGAAGCGCAGGACTTCTGGCGCATCAGCGGCATCGAGCGCACGGTCTACCTTTCGGCCGAAACGCCCGACGCGCTGCGCGATTTCGAGGGCGTATCGACGCTCGACGACAGCTACCGCACGGGGCTTTTCACGCTGAAAATGTTCCTCGCAGGCGATCGGGAGGTCGAGGCGGGCTACGAACTGCTCGATCCCGAGGGCCGCACCGTCGCCTCGGGACGGCAGCAGGCAACGGGCGAAGCCCTGTTCCGTGCCGAGATACCCGACGCAGCGCATTGGACGGCCGAAACGCCCGACCGCTACCGGCTCGTGATGCACGTGCGGACACCCGAACGGACGGTCTACGTCCCCTTCTCGGTGGGATTCCGCCGCTTCGAGTTCGCCGACGCCGCCGAGCGCGACGCCAAGGGACGCCCCTACCGCGTGCTGCTCGTCAACGGACAGCCCGTGAAATTCAAGGGAGTCAACCTCCACGAACACGATCCCCGCACGGGACACTACGTCGACGAGGAGCTGTTGCTCCGGGACATGCGGCTGATGAAGGCGCACAACGTCAACGCGATCCGCACCTGCCACTATCCGCAGCAGCGCCGCTTCTACGAGTTGTGCGACTCGCTGGGCTTCTACGTTTACAGCGAGGCCAACGTCGAGAGTCACGGCATGGGGTACGATCTGGCCGCGGGCCGCACGCTGGGCAACGACCGTGCATGGTGGCCGGCGCACGAGACGCGCCTGCGCAACATGTACATGCGCTGCCGCAACTATTCCTCGGTCTCGATCTTCTCGCCCGCCAACGAATCGGGCAACGGCTACAATTTCTACAAAGCCTACGAATGGCTCGAAGCCCGCGAGAAGGGCGAAGGCCGCATGAACCGCCCGATCTGCTACGAACGCGCACAGTGGGAGTGGAACACCGACATGTTCGTGCCGATGTATCCCACGGCGGGAATGCTCGAAGAGTGGGGACGCGAGGGCACCGACCGTCCCGTCGTTCCGTGCGAATACTCGCACGCGATGGGCAACTCCAACGGTTCGCTGTGGCTGCAATGGCAGTCGATCTACAAATATCCCAACTTGCAGGGAGGCTTCATCTGGGACTGGGTCGACCAGGGATTCGAACGCCGCGATGCAGCGGGAACCCTCTATTGGACCTACGGCGGCGACTACGGCGACCGCGAGCCGAGCGACGGCAACTTCTGCTGCAACGGTCTCGTTTCGCCCGACCGCACGCCCCATCCCGCCATGGCCGAAGTGCGTTACGCCTACGCCGACATCGCCTTCCGTCCGGTCGGGCCGGCACGGGGATCGTTCGAAGTCGAGAACCGCTTCTATTTCACCTCGCTCGAAGGCTACGACATCGTCTACACGGTCGAGGCCGACGGCAAAGCGGTGCGCAGCGGCACGGTGCGGTTGCAGACTGCGCCGCAGCAGCGCGAGACGGTCGACGCGGCCGTCGGGAAACTCAAACCCGGACGGAATTATTACCTGCGCCTGCGGGCCGTGACACGCACCGACCGGCCGGGACTGCCCGCCGGCACGGTCGTGGCCGAGGAGCAATTCCCGTTGCAGAAGGGCGCTCTGCCGGCCTATGAAAAGGAGGGCGAGAGGCTGGCGCTCTCGACGCAGGGCGACCGGATCGAAGCGGCGAACGACCGTGTCCGCTTCGCCGTCAACCGCACGACGGGAGCGGCGCTGAGTTATGAAATCGACGGCACGGAGCTCTTCGCCGACGGATTCGGCGTGCGCCCCAACTTCTGGCGGGCACCCGTCGACAACGACTACGGCGACGGAATGCCCCGCCGCACGCAGGTGTGGAAGGAGGCGTCGCGCGACGCCGACGCCGAGGTAACGGGCCGCATGGAGGGCGACGCGGCGGTGATCGTCGCGACCCGCGCGCTGGCCGGCGGCAACCGCCTGACGACGACCTACACCGTCTATCCGTCGGGAGCGGTCAACGTGCGGATGCACTTCGCCCCCGGCGAGGAGCCGATGCCCGAAATGCCGCGCTACGGCGTGCGGTTCCGCCTGCCCGAACGCATGGACGCCTTCGCCTATTTCGGCCGGGGGCCCGAAGAGAATTACTGGGACCGCAAGGCAGGCACCTTCGTCGGCCGTTACGAGACTTCGGCGCGGCGGGAGTGCTTCCCCTACGTGCGGCCGCAGGAGACGGGACACCACTGCGACACCGAATGGATCGATTTCGGCGAACTGCTGATCGTGGCCGACTCGACCATGGAGTTCAACGCCCTGCGCTGCACGGTCGAGGATCTCGACGGCGAACAGGCCGTCGGCCGCGACTACCAGTGGCACAACTGGACGAAAAGCGACTTCAACGAGGCGGACAAGGCGCGTAATGCGATGCGCCGCCAGACCCACGTGAACGACATCCCGGTACGCGATTTCGTGGAGGTATGCCTCGATTACCGCCAGATGGGGCTCGGCGGCTACGACAGCTGGGGCAAACGCCCCGAGGAATCCGTGACGCTGCGCACCGGAAAGCTCCGCGACTGGGGCTTCACCCTCGTCCCGAAGCGTGCGAGATAATGAAGCGCCGAGAATCAGGATTCACGGGCCGGCCATAAAGGCCGAGGCCCTTCA
>ERZ837487.4563-NODE-4563-length-10677-cov-22.512804_pt1 | contig 10677 bp, 10 predicted proteins | sample MGYA00519911_ERZ837487 | MGnify/ENA primary metagenome ERZ837487 (study PRJEB31850, sample SAMEA3708818) | human gut metagenome | biome: human gut; feature: human-associated habitat; material: faeces | place: China | collected 2014 ...
CCCCTCGCACTCTGCGACCGCTGCCCCTGCTTCGGTTCGCTGTTTCCGCCACTGGTGGCGCTCACCTTTGCAGCATCCAGTATTATCTGCGCTTTTGGCTTAGAAGCTGCCGCACCCCGCTCGCCGTATCGGCACTTAGAATTATGCGGTATTGCCCTAAAAAATAAAAAGCGCAGAACTTTCAACGTTCTGCAAAAATAAAGTTGAAACATCCCCCGCAGGTGCAGCAATCGCTGACTTGCGGGGGATGTTTTGCGCTTTTAGTTTACAGTTTGCGGATGAACAGGAAAGTTAAAAATATAAATGTCTTGGTAAGGGCGAACATCGTTCGCCCGCGGCTGTTTGCTGTGTGTACGACTTGTTAAAATATGTGACGTCTTTGCGTTGGCATTGATATGCCGCCAGGTTGGCGGGCATACAATGTGCGCCCCGGTGGTCACGGTGGAATAAAACACATGAAAAATGCGGTGCAAACAACCGGATATTCTTACACAAATGCCGCCTCCTTGCGGGCTTTGCTTTTAGCGGTTTCCGGGATCACATTGCCCTTTGGGCTCTCATAGTCTTTGGCAACCTGCTGCAAAATTGCGGTACGGCGTACAATGCCGATAAATACGTTGCGGTCATCCACCACGGGAACAAAATTCTGGTCAACGGCGGCGTTCAGCAAAGCGTGCATGTCAGTGGTAACGGGAACTGCCTTGTAATCCCGGCGGCGGGGGAAAGAGGAGATAGGGATATCCTCGCTGGCGTCAATATCCAGCCCGTGAATGCTTTTGATGCCCCATAAAATGTCGCCCTCGGTCATGGTACCCAGGTATTCGCCGTTGCGTTTTAATACCGGAATGGTGGCAAAGCGCTGGTTGGACCATTTTTCAAGGGTCTGGCGCAGGGTAAAATCTTCATAGATAAATAAAACGTCCTGTTTTGGCGTTAAAAAGAACAACAGATTCATGGCGGAAAATAACTCCTTTGCAGGTTATCTTGATGGAAAGGGAAAGCACTGTGTATGCGGCTTTTGCTGCTCCCCGCATCTACTGCCGGGGCGGGCATTAAAAGTACGACCCTTACTAATATTAAGTATACGCGCCGTTTGGGATAACTTTGTGAATGGATTGTTAAAACCGATGTAAAAAATTAGGCTGCAAATTTTGTTCCCTTTTCGGCAGGGCTTTTTACAAAAAGCTCTGTTCAAACCGAAACAAATCGTGTATAATAGAATTGCGTTAGCTGTAACTGACGCACATGGAACCCGGCAAAAGGGTTAAACCCGAAGCTGGGAATTCATCTGTATTCCATAGGGAGGAACGCAAATGATCACACGAGTGAATCCTTTGGGACATATTTCGCTTACGAATGATTACTTCTCCGGCCTTGTGGCCGAAGCTGCCAAAAACTGTTACGGCATTGCCGCCATGGGCCAAAGCTCTGCCGCCAGCACAGTGCGCGAAGCGCTGCGCAACGGCTCCCTGCCCGAAAAAGGCGTTACCGTAAGCCAGCAGGAAGGGCGGCTGGTCATCACCCTGCACATCAAAGTGGGGTATGGCCTGAACATCGCTTCCATCACGCAAAGCATTACCCACCGCGTTAAAGATGAAGTTGAACATGCAACCGGCCTGAAAGTGGCCCGCATTGATGTGTTTGTTGATGATATCATTGACGAATAAAGCGGCGGGGGCCCCGGTTGGCATTTGCCCCGGCGGCTTGTTTCCCCAAAAATTACAATGAGGTGCAACTGTTAGAATGATTACTGGTAAGACACTGCGCGACGCCATCATTTCCGGCGCCAACAATATTGCAAATCAACGTACCCGCGTGGACGAGCTGAACGTTTTCCCTGTGCCGGATGGTGATACAGGTACCAATATGAGCATGACGATCGGCGCGGCCTTGAGCGAGCTGAACGCCATGCCGGATACATGCACGGTGGCCGAAGCCAGCAAGAGTGCTGCTTCCGCCATGCTGCGCGGTGCACGCGGCAACTCCGGCGTTATCACCAGCCTGCTGTTCCGCGGTTTTTCCAAGGCGCTGGCCGGTAAAACCGATGCCGAGGCCGCTGACTTGGCCAAAGCCCTGCAGATGGGCGTGGAAGCTGCTTACAAGGCGGTCATGAAGCCCACCGAGGGCACCATCCTGACCGTTACCCGCCTGGCTGCCGAGGCTGCCGTTGCCGCTGAAACCGACGATGTGCCGCAGCTGTGGGCCACCGTGTGCGAAGCTGGCCAGAAAGCTCTGGAGGACACCCCCAACCTGCTGCCTGTGCTGAAAAAGGCTGGCGTTGTGGATGCCGGCGGCCAGGGCATCATGCTGGTGTTTGAGGGCATGAAGCAGGTGTTTGACGGCGGCGAGATCGTTGCCAGTGCCGAGGTTGCCGCCAAGCCGAAGCTGGATTCCAGCGCAGCAGGCAAGGGCGTGTTTACCGACGACCTGATGAAGGTTGAGGATATCAAAAACGGCTACTGCACCCAATTCCTGGTCCATAAGGATCCCGGAGCAAGCATCACCCGCCTGCGCGCTTTTCTGGAATCCAACGGTGACTCTGTTGTTGTGATCGAGGATGACGATGTGGCCAACTGCCATGTGCATACGGCTGACCCCGGCATGATGCTGAGCGAGGCCATCAAGTATGGCTACCTGACCAATTTTAAGATCGAGAACATGCACGAGCAGTTCCTGGCCCGCCAGAAGCAGGCCAAGGGCCTGGAAAAGCAGGCCGAAGCCGAGGAAAAGGCTGCCGAGACCGGCGCAAAGGAAACTTTTGTTTACGCTGCAGTTGACCCGGACCGCGCCTATGGCTTTGTTGCCGTGGCGGCGGGCGATGGACTGAAATCCGTGTTTGAGGACCTGGGCGTGGATGCCGTTGTTTCCGGCGGCCAGACCATGAACCCGGCAACCGAGGATATCCTGGCTGCCATCCAGAGCGTGCCCGCCAAGACCGTTCTGGTGCTGCCCAACAATAAAAACATCATCATGGCTGCCGAACAGGCAGAAAAGCTGGCTGACCGCAAGGTCCTGGTTCTGCCTACCCGTACCGTGCCCCAGGGCATGACCGCTATGCTGAACTTTGACCCCGAAGCCGCCCCGGAGGAGAACGCCGTCAACATGATGGCCGCCGCCGAAAAGGTTGCTACCGGCCTGATCACCTATGCCGCCCGCGACAGCGAGTTTGACGGTCGCCCCATCCGTAAGGGTGAGATCATGGCGCTGGAAAACGGTAAGATCGTTGCCACTGGCAGCGACATTACCAAGATGACCTACCGCCTGGCACGTTCCATGAAGAAAAAGGACAGCCAGTTCATCACCGTGATCTCCGGTGCGGAAGTCAGCGAGGAAGATGCCGAACATACCACCGAACTGGTGCAGTCCAAGTGCGGCTCCAGCGTGGAGGTCAGCCATATCCATGGCGGTCAGCCGGTTTACTACTATATGCTCAGCGTGGAATGATCCCGGCATAACGGACAAAACCATTCAAGGACGAACTTGTGCATCAAAACGCATGTTCGTCCTTTGTTTATAACCCTACCGGAAGGAGGTGCAGCCATGCCGGATATCAACAGCGACATCCAATACCTGAAGGGCGTTGGCCCGGCTTATGCCAAAAAGTTTGCCAGGCTCGGCATTTATACCATCCGGGATCTGCTGCTGCACTATCCGCGGCGGTATATTGATTATTCCCAGCCGTACACGGTAGTATCAGCGCCGTTTGATGTGGACTGCTGTGTAAAGGCAACGGTGCTGCAGCGGGACCCGGACCGGCGCATTAAAGGCGGGCGGATGCTCTCCCATGTGCTGGCAGGGGACGATACGGGAATGCTGGCGCTTTCCTGGTTCAACGCGCCCTATGCGGCGGAAAAGCTGGAACCTGGAACCGAATATTATTTCGAGGGCCGCGTTGGCGGCATGATGACCCGGCGGGAAATCCTGCACCCGCTTGTGCGCACCGAAGCCCAGGTTGTTGCGGCGCCCCTGCTGCCGGTTTACGGAAGCACCGAAGGGCTGCCCGCCGCCCGCCTGACCCGCTGCGCCCAGCTGGCGCTGGAATATGTGGCCCAGCTGGATGACCCGCTGCCGCCAGAGCTGCTGACCCGCTACCGCATGCCGCCCAAAGCGGACGCTGTGCGGGCCATCCATGCCCCGCGGGACGCGGCAGATGCTGCCGCTGCCCGCCGCCGTTTGATCTTTGAAGAATTGTATATCCTGCAGCTGGGCATATTTTTGATGCGAGGCCATGGCCGCAAAATTACCGGTGCCCCCATGCGGGAGCTGGACCTTGCGCCGTTCTGGCGCAGCCTGCCCTATGCACCCACCGGGGCACAGCGCCGCTCGGCGGAAGAAATCTGCCATGATCTGTGCGGCCCGACCCCGATGAACCGTCTGCTGCAGGGCGATGTGGGCAGCGGCAAAACGCTGGTGGCCGCTGCGGCCATCTGGTTTGCCGCGCAAAATGGCTGGCAGAGCGCTATGCTGGCCCCAACGGAAATTCTGGCCCGCCAGCACGCCGCCAACCTGGCCGACCGCCTGGAGCCGTTTGGCGTCAACGTGACCTTGCTGGTGGGTGGCATGAAAGCCGCCGAAAAGCGGGTGGCCCTTGCCGCCATTGCGGATGGCCGTGCCGGGCTGGTGGTTGGCACCCATGCGGTGCTGACGGACAGCGTGGTGTTCAAAAATCTCGGCCTTGCCATTGTGGACGAACAGCACCGCTTTGGCGTGCGGCAGCGCGGCATTCTGGCGGGCAAGGCCAACAACCCGCACCTGCTGGTCATGAGCGCAACCCCCATCCCGCGTACTCTGGGGCTTTTGATGTACGGGGATCTGGATATCTCCATTCTGGATGAGCTGCCCCCCGGCCGCAAGCCCATCAAGACCTGGTTCATTACTGGCAAAAAGCGCCGCGATATGTACGGCTTTCTGGAAAAACAGATTGCCGCAGGGCATCAGGTATATATCGTCTGCCCGGCCATTGAGGAAAACGAAATGGATTCCGGCATGAAAGCCGTCAAGCAGTATTACGAGCAGGTGGCCTGCCCGCTGCTGCCGGGGCGGCGCATCGGCCTGCTGCACGGTAAAATGAAGCCGAAAGATAAAGATGAAGTGATGCAGCAGTTCAAGGCCGGGGAGCTGGATGTGCTGGTCAGCACCACCGTGATTGAAGTCGGTGTGGATGTGCCCAATGCAACCGTAATGGTGATCGAAAATGCAGAGCGGTTCGGCCTTTCGGCACTGCACCAGCTGCGCGGCCGCGTGGGGCGCGGTGCGGCGAATTCCTGCTGTATCCTGATTTCGGATAACGAGGGAGAAGCGGTACGCCAGCGGCTACACTTTTTGTGCCGCACATCGGATGGTTTTGCCGTTGCCAAGTATGACCTGGAAACCCGCGGCCCCGGCGACTTTTTCGGCGAAGCACAGCACGGCCTGCCCACCCTGCATGTGGCGGACCTTGTGCAGGATACCCGCACCCTGACCGTTGCCCAGCAGGAAGCCAAAGCCCTGCTGGCCCTGGACCCCAACCTGGCCAAACCGGAGCACAAAGCCCTTTCGGACGAAGTGGAGCGCCTGTTTGCCACAGCCGGGGCCATGAATTAGTCTTGACATCTTTATTTCCAATAAAAAACTGCCCAAATTATTTCTGATTTTTTTGTATAATCTCTTTTTTTTGCAGAAAGAATTTGCTATACTAAGGCTTGACCTGTATTGACACATAACTTTACAGGCTGGGCCGACAAACCAAAAAGGACATGCCATGAAACAATTCCTGTCTGCCTGCCTTGCGGTACTGCTGCTGGCGGTGCTGCTGGTCCTGCCCGTCGCAGCGGAGGAAACCGCCGATGCCCCCAACCTGACACCGGGATTTTCTGTTACCGCAGAGGCAGCCTATGTGGCTAACACCGATACGGGGCTGGTTGTTTATGAAAAAAACAGCGAAACCCCCATGGCCGCCGCTAGCCTGACCAAGCTGATGACCATGATCCTGATGCTGGAAAGCTACCAGGACCAGCTGGATACCATCAGCATTACAGCGCCGGGCTATATCTATGATTACCTGTACGGCAAAAATGCTTCCACGGCGGATATCTGGAAAGACGAGACCCATACCCTGCGCAGCCTGCTGTATGCCATGCTGCTGCCCAGCGCCAACGAGGCAGCGTATATCGTGGCAGACTATATGAGCGGCAGCAGCATTGATAACTTTGTGGCCATGATGAACGATGAAGCTGCCCGCATCGGCTGCACCGGCACTACCTTTACTGACCCCTGCGGGCTGGATCCCGGCAACGTGACCACCGCGCGGGATGCCTACCTGCTGGTGCGGGTGGCTATGGGCTATGATGCCTTTGCCCAGGCGGCAGGGGAGGAAAGCTACCAGATGCCGGCCTCCACCAAGCATGATTCGCCCTATACCATCCTGACCAGTGATAAGCTGGTTTCGCCCAGCAGCAACTATTACCGCTCTTACACCAAAGGCGGCAAAACCGGCAGCCTGGATGACTGGCAGAATTTTGCGGGCTGGCACACCCAGGACGGCGAAACCTATGTCAGCGTGGTGCTGCACAGTCCCAAAACGGACGAAGACCCGCGCCCGGCGCTGACCGAAACCGCCGAGCTGATGGATTGGGCGTTCGCCACCTTTACCGTAACCGCGGCGCTGGATACCACCCAGCCCATCACCGAGCTGCCTATTGTGTATTCCTCCCAGACGGATACGGTAATGATCTACCCGGCGGATGATATGCAGACCCTTTTGCCGCGGCAGGGCGGGGCAGAGCTGACGGAAAAGACCTTCAATGTTCCGGAGCACCTCTCCGCGCCCATCAAGCAGGGCGATGTGGTGGGTACCGTTACCGTTACCATGCAGGGCGAAACCGTTGGCACGGTGGACCTTTTGGCCGGCAGCAGCGTGGACCGCAACGAGCTGTTGTATACCATGGCGAAGGTAAAGGCTTTCTTTTCAAGCACTTATTTCAAGGTCGTTATTGTGCTTTGCATCATAGCGGCTGTTGTCTATGCGGTTTTGTGGGTGTATGTTATGCTGCTTACGGTGCGCCGTGTGGAGCAACCGACCCCAAAACGCAAAAATAAACCGAACGATTGGAATAAGGAATAATGGCGGGCACCAGCCAGCCATAAGGGGGTACATTGTATTATGTTGGATGTAAAACGCAACCTGACGACCATGACGGATTTTTATGAGCTTACCATGTCGGCCGGCTACCTGGACGAAGGGTATAAGGATAAAATTGCCGTCTTTGATATGTTCTTCCGCAAGGTGCCGGACGGCGGCGGTTACGCCATTATGGCCGGCCTGGAGCAGTTCATCAACGCAGTGGACAGCCTGAAATTTACCGAGGAAGACATCAATTATCTGCGCTCCACCGGTGCTTTCAATGAGCAGTTCCTGGACTATCTGCGCAACTTTAAGCTGCACTGCAATATCTGGGCGATTGAAGAGGGCATGCCCATCTTCCCGCAGGAGCCCATTGTGACCGTAGAAGGCCCGGCTATTGAGTGCCAGCTGCTGGAAACCCTGCTGCTGGTCACCTTTAACCATCAGTGCCTGATTGCGACCAAGGCAAACCGCATCTGCCGCGCTGCCGCTGGCCGCCCGGTTATGGAGTTTGGCGCCCGCCGTGCCCAGGGGTATGACGCCGCCTACTTTGGCGCCCGCGCTTCCTACATCGGCGGCTGCAGCTCCACCTCCTGCGTGATGGCTGCCCGTGACTTCGGTATCCCGGCATCCGGCACGATGGCACACTCTTGGGTGCAGATGTTCCCCACCGAGTATGACGCATTCAAGAAGTATGCCGAGATGTACCCGGACAACTGCGTGCTGCTGGTGGATACCTACAACGTTCTGCGCCATGGCGTGCCCGATGCCATCAAGGTGTTTGACGAAGTGCTGAAGCCGATGGGCAAGCGCCCCAAAGGTGTGCGCATTGACTCCGGCGATATTGCCTACCTTTCCAAAAAGGCCCGCCAGATGCTGGATGCCGCCGGTTACCCGGACTGCACCGTCTGCGCTTCCAACTCTCTGGATGAATACATCGTGCGCGACCTGATTTTGCAGGGTGCCCGTGTGGACAGCTTTGGTATTGGCGAGAACATGATCACCGCCAAGAGCGACCCCGTGTTTGGCGGCGTGTACAAGCTGGCCGCAGTGAAAGAGGATGACGGCAGCTATACCCCCAAGATGAAGCTCTCCGAATCCGTGGAAAAGATGACCATTCCCTGCCTGAAAAAGGTATGGCGTATCTATGATGAGGACGGCAAAGCCCAGGCAGACCTGATCACTATGGCAGACGAAGTGGTGGATACCAAGAACGGCATTACCCTGTTTGACCCCATCGAGACCTGGAAGGAATGCACCTATGTCAACAGCACTGCCCGCTGCATTTCCACCCCGATCTATGAGAACGGCAAGCGCGTTTACACCAGCCCCAACCTGGCTGATATCCGCAAGTTCTGCAAAGCCCAGGTGGGCACCCTGTGGGACGAAGTAAAACGCTTTGAAAACCCGCACCGCTATTATGTTGACCTGAGCAGGAACCTGTGGGATACCCGCAGCGAACTGCTGAAGAAGCTGTCCAAATAAAATGCTGTAACTTTATTACAAAATGGTTACAAACTGCGCCCCCTGCACATACTATGGCAAAGGATGACGGGGTCATTCTTCCATACTGTACAGGAGGCGTTTGTATGTCTGTTTGTTTCCACCGCCTGGCTGCGCCGGGGCAGCTGGTGCTGTTTGCCATGGGCGGTACCGCGTACCTTGCGCTGGAGATCGCCTGGCGCGGCACAACCCATTGGACGATGTTTTTGGCGGGCGGGGCCTGCCTTTGCGCACTGGATGCCCTCGGCCGCCTGCCACTGCCCACCCCGCTGCTGGCGGGGATCGGCGCGGTTGGGGTTTCGGTGCTGGAACTGGGCACCGGGCTTGCCTGCCGCCGTCTGCTGCATGTTGAGGTGTGGGATTACAGCCAGGAATGGGGCAACCTTGCCGGGCTTGTGTGCCCAAAATACACGGCACTCTGGTTCCTTTTGTGCCTGTGGGTGCTGGGTATGATGCGCTTTTTGCGCGGTTTTGCCGCCTATGTGGCCCGCACAAAGGCTTAAAGTACACTTTATCACCCTGCTTTTTCGTCTGCGAGGACTGGAAGTCCGGTTTATCGCCCTGGATGTCTGCTATAATAAAACCATAGCAAAGCAGAAAGGCAGGGGGTTCCCATGACAGCACAATTCCGGTATGTAGCAGGCCACATTGAAGTTTATTCCGCAACGGGCGAGTTCCTTTTTTCCGCCGATACCATGCAGGAGGCATGGGAGGACTACCAAGACGAAATGTCCGCTTGACGCGTACAGATGCAGCTGCAAAATATACAAAATAACGAAATAGTTTATAATATACAAAAAACTTTTGTAAGATTGTACAAAGCGTGCATTGCAAAATCCCCCTGCGCTGGATATAATAAAGACAGAAAGGAGATGGGGTTGCAATGTTGAACCTTCGTTCGTTTGCAAAGTGGGTACGTGGTATTCTGGACAGTGAGGAAGCCTATAACCTGCCGGAAGATGTCTACAACGACGTGATCCCCTCCGGCGTTCATGACTTCTGCCGCTTCGACCGGGAGTACTAAGACGGTACCGTATCGTTCTCGACGATTGGACCCGCACACGGTAATGGTGCGCAGAAGGATGCGGCTTTGACCGGAATTTACCACGAATAGGGCATAAATAAGATATGGATGATTGATTCACCATAATACTGTTTGTTGCACCTTGAAACAAGCAAGCAGGCACCAGGCCACCCACCCGGTGCGCAGCCCCTCCGGCAATGGTTATGCCGGAGGGGTTGTTTTTTTTTGCAAAATTTAGTATTCTTAAAACGTATTGCTTATTGCAGGGTACAATTTTGCACCCCAAAACGATTGTGAGGTACGCCGTGGAACTGACCCCTTACGCAATTTTTGATATGGATGGCACCCTGTTGTGCTCCACCGGCATGTGGGACCATGTAACGGACCGCATCCTTGCAAAATATGGCAAAACCATCACCCATGAACAGCGCATGGCCAACATGACCCTTACGGTGGAAGGAACCGCCGCGATGTTTGTGCAGCAGCTTGGTGTGCCGCTGACGGAGCCTGAATGCGCAGAGCTGATCCGTGCCGAAGCGCGGTACGGCTATGCGCAGGAAGCCACCGTAAAGCCGGGCGTTGAGCAGGTGCTGGCAGCCATGCACGCACGCGGTGTGCGCATGTGCGTGGCATCCGGCACCGAAACACCGCTGATCGAAGCCGCGCTGACCTCCCACGGGCTGATGCGCTGGTTTGAATTTGCGGTGGACTGCAAGAACCCTGACGGCAAAAAGAAGCCGGATGTATATCTGGATGCTTTGCACCGTTTTGGCGTGCAGAACCCCGTGCAGGCAACCGTGTTTGAGGATTCCCCCGTGGGGATTGCCACCGCACGCGCCGCCGGTTTCGCCACCGTTGGCATTTATGATGAACCAATGGCAGAGTTCTGGCCGCAGATTACCCAAACGGCGGATTTTGCCAGCCGCACCTGGCAGGACTGGCTGCAAAATGTGCAGCAGACCGGCCCCGCACCCCGCAAATAAGCATGAAACTATAAGGGCAATACCGCATAATTCTAAGTGCCGATACGGCGAGCGAGGTGCGGCAG
>ERZ837487.4564-NODE-4564-length-10672-cov-3.521522_pt1 | contig 10672 bp, 9 predicted proteins | sample MGYA00519911_ERZ837487 | MGnify/ENA primary metagenome ERZ837487 (study PRJEB31850, sample SAMEA3708818) | human gut metagenome | biome: human gut; feature: human-associated habitat; material: faeces | place: China | collected 2014 ...
TGGCCTGAAGCTCATGGCGCATATCGTCCTGCTTCTTCTCGTCACGGGAGAAGATACGAATCTCCTTCAGGTCAGAGTCCAGGAAGTGCTTCAGGACGGTGGAACCAAAGGACCCGGTACCGCCGGTGATCATTAGGGTTGCGTTATCAAAAATAGCGCGATCGAATGTGGACATATTTATTTCCTCCTAGATTTTATATGTGCGCAAGCAGTCCGCACAGCACGCGGAATCAGAATTCGGAATTGATTTGCCGGAGAACAAGAAACGGCTGCATAACCCACGCAGCACTCCGGCACTACATAGATTATACAGCCTTTTGGCGTTCTTGAAAAGGGTTAATTTTATGGAAGTCGGGCAACTCTCGATGATGATACTCCCATCTGATACGAATTAGTCCCTGCGGAACAGGTCGCGCGTGTAGACCTTTCCCTGAACATCGTCCAAGCAGCTATCGCTCCTCATCGGAAAGAGTATTATCATGCCCATATGATGTAAATTGGGGATAAATCAATTCAGCAAACACAAGCATAAAAATATTGTAATCAATATACATCCATAAGCGCTCACTCAGGCCATACACAAACAGGCAAAACATAATTATCGCTAAAGGCATATTTGACTGGTACAATATTCGCTCAAGCTTATAATAAGCCATCATAATAATTAAAAAGGCGATTATTCCAAGTACTATAAATGAAAATCCGTAAATGCTATCTATTGTTCGATTAACGCTTAGGGAGTTATTTCCAAAAATGGAAATGCCCAATCTATTATAATAGAAGGTAATGTTTGTTATCCGATAAGATAACATTTTATCTAATACAACAGCTAAGAAATTACCAGACTTGAACAAAAAAAAGGCAACTGCCGTTAGTCCCGCACAAATTATGCCTCCCCAAGACATGATAGCTTTCACCACTCTCTTTTCATAGAATTGTGGCCGAAAAGTGTAAACAGTCGCTAAGCCGATTGCAATTAAACTAATAAACTCTGCTGTGCGGCTTCCCGCCACGTAATCCTCCACCATAAGAATTGCTAGCGCAACAATATACTGTACAACTGATAGGTGCATTTCAGACAGGTAAAGAATTTCCATAATTACAATGAACGCTACAATTCCCACATGATTTGGGTTTTGAAAGCCTATACTGTGTCTAATAACGCCATTATAATCAGATGTGACATCCGGTGCGATTCCGCTTAACCACAAGTAGAGCATAATAACAACGATTAATATTCTTGTATACAAATCTCGCTTTACTATTTTTCTAAAGTTCAATCCCTTGCATGCAAATATCATCATACCCAATTTAAAAAAGCCATAGTCGCCTGTACGAAATGCAACAAACAGACTATATGAGAGAAATATTGCAAACACAATACCTTCTCGAGCTGAATAATCACGCAATCTAAAGCAAATAATGATTACAAAAATTGCAAGGCCGACATTTGTAAGCTCCTTTAAATATCCACCTACTGTTGGAATATGACCGAACATAGAAAAAGTCAGGAATGTCAAGTATGCAAGATAAAAGGATGTTGTTATACAGGCTTTCTTCGTTACTATCATTAAATTCCTCCTTACTGCTTAAAGCATTCACTCCCAAGAATTTGCATTCTTTTTTCTTTTTCCAAGAAATTCAAATACGATATATCTATAGTTTAATACGAAAAACAGCAACACTGCCAAAGAAATTTGAACTATGAGCCTAATATAAATGTTTCTGAATATTCTCCCGAAGAGATACGCAATCACCATTATACCTACATCCTTTATTAGGCTCTCAAGGAGTAACACCGAGTACTTTTTAATATCGAGTTCAGATTTCACCTTGATTGTTTGATAAATCATAACAAAATATTCTGCGGCTATAGTTCCGACACAGGCTCCATATGCACCAAACTTGCTAATCAATAAAAGGTTGAGAATCAGATTAACAACCGCACCTCCTAAAGTCGATGTAACATATATCCTATCAAATCTCATAGGAATTAGATACTGTGTCCGAATAACATTTGCCCAGGCCGAGGCAATGATTGTCACACTCAGTATACGTACAATGTCACCGCTTTTAATGAAGCTGCTGCCAAAAAGAACAGCAGCAATATCATCCGCTATGAGAAACAAGCCTGTGGTCATAACTGTCGCCATAATAAGGGCAAGTTTCATAGACGAGTATATTACTGATTTTGAATCCGATTTTCTATTTTGCAACAAATATGCCATTCTAGGCAACATCACAGTTCCCAATGCGTTAATGATAGAAATTGGGATGTTAATCAGCCTTTCCGCATTCTCGTAATATCCCAATTCAGTAACATTGGAAAATGCACCTATCATCGTTTTATCCATTACGCGATAGATACCAAAAGCTAATACAGGAACAAACAGTATAAAGCAGCTTTTTAGATGTTTGATGGAATTACTTAATGGTGTTTTCTTATAGTCAACATATTTATGTAAAGATATAATCAAATACAATTGGCTGATAACAGTAGAGCCAGCCATAATAAAAGTATATTTTGTAAGATCATCCTGTGTTCGTATAAAGCAGAATATCAGCACAAGAGAAGCAACCTTAATAATGCAGTTTCTTGTGATGGTCAGTTTGAACTTCTCCAGGCCAAAATAGAACCAGTTTATGTCAAAAAAAACGGATATAAGATACAGACCCTGAATGGCGGCAATATTCCTATATTCCTTACACAAGAAAACAGTATAAAAAATGTAACCTATCGTTGCGCTTCCGACTATCAACAATTGAAGTCTGTAAATTTCCCAAAATAGGCCTGAGGTTTTCTCCCTGTCATCTCTTACTTTCGCAATTTCACGATTTCCATAGTTGTTTATTCCAAGCATTGCCACAAGCATAAACATATAGACTATAGAATAGGTGTATGAATAAATTCCGACATTTTCTACACCCAACCGTCTCGATATATAGCTGACTGTAATCAACGGAAAAACATAAGAAAGCAGCTGGTATGCGACATTTAGCAAAAAATTCTTGTTTTCACTTTTCACGCTTTAGTTATATCCTCCTATCAACAAGGGCATTTTTTAAGTATTTATATGCTTTCTCTTGCTCTTTTTCCAACAGGCTTTCGTATCTATCATAATCTTTATCTCTAAGGTAATCGAAGTCACTGTCAAATTCTATTGGAATCATTCGATCCTCTAAATCCAACAAATGCATTAGAGTCATCACTCTGTCGTCATTACCAAACATTCCACCGTTTTTTACAGTCCAGAATTTTTTTCGATATATAGTCGAAAAAACCGTTCCATGAAAAGATGTTGTAATAATGATTTCTGCATTTTTTATCAACTGTAAGTATGTAGATGGGTTTTCAATTTTCGGAAGTTTGAATCCTGAAAACTGCATACCTTTAACATAAAATGTTTTTGTGTTAAAGGCAATTACAGGTAAATTGTATTTTTGAGAAATTTTATTGACGAGTTTATTTATATCACGGCTATAACCGGGGGAGTAATAAAAAATGTACCTTTGTGGAAGCTTCAATTCATGAGATTCAATTTCAGTATAATCACCCCGTTTCAGAAGGAGTGTTGGATCAAGAAGGAGGTCTGCATCTCTGCCGGTCAAATTCTGTAGCCATTCTAATCCATTTCGTTCACGAATCGAAAGATTTGAAAAGGTCCTTAAATACTCCGCATACCGGTTTGGATCATCTGAAAACTCCATAATGTTTTTTGCACCAAACGACGGCGCGTATGCCACTTTTCTTGCATTCTTCACCCACGGCAAAAAATATGCATCGTCTCCATCCGCAATAGTTATGTTCCAGATTTGATCGCTTCCCGCGACCACGATATCATAATCCGCATCCGACAAATCCGCTGATTTGTGAATTGGAAAATTCGACAAGCGGAAATTGCGCTTCTTGAAGCTTTCATACGACTCATAGTTTCTGGCTATTCTTTTAAACCATGGCGCAAGGATCATATTTTTTATAACGTTTTTCAGGCTGTCGTTCGGTTGACGAACACTATAAAGTTTTTGCTGCCCTTCGTTTGAAAAATCGATAATTTCTGATTTTCGTCCTGTCAGCCGATTTATTACCTGTTGTAAAGCATATGCCTGAAGCATAGAACCACAGTTATATGAATTATGGAATGTTATAATTCCAATTTTTTTCTCCTTCAAATCATTTCCCACTTCATTTTCCCCTTTTCTTTGCCACTTCTCACTCTGTTTCTAAGATTAAATATTTGTTGTGTTCCCCAAAAGCAGTTGTGTTTTGACAGGCAATATACAATCTGTACCACCTTGGTGCAATCTCTACTACCTGGGTACGAGTTCATATATTCTCTCATTCTGCCTCCGCAGATTTTTCGTTCTTGTTCTTTTCTTTGAGTTGAATTATAAAAATTGGAAATCAAGAACAGATATAGGTAAACGCTATATGTCACTGCATAAGACATACAACGAGTAATCTCATGGTCTTCAACATTATTGTTCTTCAACAGGTCTTCTGCCAAAGAAAAATATCTCAAATTTGAGTCATAAAACTTATCGCTGTATTTTTTTGAGGACGATCCCATATAAATACGATATTGATAATATGAAACTTTATAGCAGGCAAAATGCTCTGCTTTCAGAATCGTGTTCAGGTTGAATATTCCGTCTTCTCCGTTGATAAGGTCACCATTGAACCTGATTTGATTTTGTAGCAGGAACTCTCTCCGATACAGCTTCGAACACGGAGAACTCATATTCGCACTACATTTAGAATCGAAAATACCAAAAATGCCGTGTATGATATTAATCTTGTCAATGTACCCTTGCTCATCAATGTTTTTGCTATAGTAGACCACATCCGCAGTTCCATCACATCCGGACAAGACAACATTCTTCCAGCCTTGACTCAATCTGTCATCTGCGTCTACAAATTGGATATAATCTCCCACTGCTTTCATTATCCCAACATTTCTTGTATAGGAAACCCCTTGATTTTCGTGGTGGAAAACACGGATATTCTCTCTTTTGTACTTTTGAATCAGTCGGTAAGATGAATCAGTAGACCCGTCATCTATCAATAGAAGTTCCACGTCTTCATTCATTTCCGGCAAAATCGACGCAAGACACTCTTCTATATATCGTTCTGCATTGTACACAGGGATTACAATCGATAATTTCATATCTATACTTACAACATCCTTCGTTGATATTTTATTACAGTCCTTGGTGCAATAGAAAACACATATAGCTTCAACCGTTGTTTTGCGCTAAATGTTTTCCAATCAGGACGGAGCTGCTTCCATTCTTCATCAACTTTCCGCCTGAGTTCACCATTTCCATCTTCAATAAAACGAATTCTGTATCTTGCCGCACTGAGGAACATCACATATTGAAAGGCTGCCTTCCGATAAACATTTGGACGATCTTTTACCATCTTAATAATCTGCTGATACGCTTTCATTGCATCAAACCATTTCGGATTATTCAGCCGGTTTGATGCACTGTTTTCAATCTGACGATAAAAATATTTTTGCCCGCTGTTATAAACTGCTTTTTTGCAATGCACCAAATAGAGTACATTAAAGAGTAGATCCTCGCAAACGGCGATGTTTTGTTCCAAACGAATAGACTTCGTTTGTAACAAGCTCTTCTTATAGAGCTTGTTCCAAACGAATCCTTCAAACACTCCAAACACCTGTTCCAGCATCCCTGGTTCTTCATATAGAAGTGTTGTTCCACTCGTAAACAATTCCGGTTGGAATGATCTGCTTTTGGCTACCCCAATCACTGCCATGTCCGCATCTGATTCTTCCAAATCATGAACCATCTGGTTCGCAAAATCCCGCGCAACAAGGTCATCCGCATCAACGAACGTCACATACTCTCCGGTACAGTGTTCCAGTCCAAAATTTCGGGAGTAAGATACACCGTGATTTTCGTTATAAAACGGAATAATTCGTACATCCTGCTCAGCACAATTTTTTATTATAGAAGCCGTCGCATCCTTTGAGCCATCATCAACCACAATGATTTCCAATGCTGGATACGTCTGTGCACAAATTGAATCCAAACATTCTTTAAGATATTTCTCCGCATTATACGCAGGAACAATAACACTGACCTTCTTCATATTTTCTCATTACTCCTCGTACCGCTTCATATATCTTTCCACCATACCTTTTGCCGACAATTCCTTCTCCTGAAACGCCTTGATCTCAGCCTTATTTATTTTTCTTTCTCTCAGGGCATTCATTTTTATCTCAAAATCATCCGGCGAGAACGTCTCACCCAGATAAACGTCTTGTCCCATCTCCACTACCTCTCGGTGCGAGGGAATGTCCGACAGATACAGGCCCAACCCACGGGACAACGCTTCCAGCACGGAAATCGAAAAGCCCTCGGATTTGGAGGCTGACACGTATACATCGCTAATGTTCATGTATGCAATCGGGTCAGTCTGAAATCCCAGCATCCGTACATGATCATCCGCTTTTGCTTTGCACTCAGCTTCTTTTTCGCCGCTGCCCAAAACAAGCAGATATTCATCACTTTCATGATATCGCACAAACTCCTCGATCAACCAAACTATGTTCTTTCGAGAATTCAGCACACCCGCATAGAGAAAGACTTGCGCATCCTCCGGCACATCTACTTCAGCTCTAGTTATAACGGAATGAGCCTGCACCGGTTCGATACCGTTGCGAATAAATGATACATTCGGCAGATGACGTATCATCACATCATAGACAGACTCTGAGCAGCAAACGCACTCGTCCAGTTTTTTCAGAGCTGCCAAGTGCAACGCAATGAAGATGCGGCTTTTTGCATACCCATAGGAATCAAGATAGTCCTCATACATATTATTGTGGATCGTCGTAAAGCGCTTTGCCGTTGTGTGCAGACGCGAGGAAAGCACATCAGGAATGATTCCATGGGTGTGTAAAATATCAAAACGGCCTTTTTCTACAACATCCGAGAATTTCCTGCTCTGTCCAAGCAGACACTTCATGCGGCTCAGCATATTGCACTCATAAACTGTCACACCGTTATTCCGCAGAGCCGAAACAACCTCTGCATTATTGCCTTCAAACAGGGTAATCAGAGAAATGTCATATTTTGACCTATCTAGATTGTTAATAAGGTTCAACACCACACTGCTAGGACCATTCTTTACAATATAATTAATGACATAGGCTATCCGAACCACGTAAATATCTACTCCTTACTTCCTCAGCACTTTCTCAAACACAAGCTTCCGCAGCCAGTTTGGAGCCAGCGCAGACTCACTGCGAATCACGCAGCTTTGGATGTACTGGCCGTTTCCAATGAAGCCACTATCCCGCATGAACTTGAACAGCTTCGCCTGGGTTTTTGCATATTTCCAACCTGCGCGTCTTAAGTACATGTCAGAGCCAGCCCGCATATGGAGCAACGGCTCCTGAATGTTGTATCCCTGATATCCAGCCATCAGCATCCGTAACCAAAGGTAGTAATCTTCCAGCAAATAGAAATCCTGATATGAACCAGCTGCTTCGACAGCCGATTTCTTATACATCACACATGGGTGATTAAAAGGGTTGCGCTTCTTCGCAAACTCCACGATTTCCGCATTGGTTTCCGGCGGAACACGTCGCGTATCTACAATCTCAGGATCCGTCGTAAATTCTTCTACAGCACCTGAGCAAATGCTTACTTCCGGATGTATATTGAACACATTGATCTGTTTCTCGCAGCGGTCCGGATAAGCAATATCATCGCTATCCATCCGGGCAACCAGCTCATTTTTGCAGTGCTTGATGCCTTCATTCAGTGCATTGCCAAGGCCACCGTTCTTTGCGAGACGAATAACGTTCAACGTTGTACCCATCTCCTGCTGCTTTTTTGCAATTACGCTATCCAATGGTTCGTTCAACGGTCCATCGCATACCAGCACAAAATCATTCGCAGGAAGGGTCTGCGCCTGAATGCTCTCAATTGCCTGTCGCAAATATTCCGGATTCTCCTTGCGGTATACTGACATAAGGACCGAATACTCTTTGTGATTCTCCAACCCAATAGCCCTTCCTCTCTCCCACAAACCAACGGCCCAGACTCAATCTCAAGGAGTCTGAGCCGTTGCTTTTGCTCATGTTCGTGTATTACTTCTTCTCTTCATTCATGGCCGTGGTCTGGCCGTCGGCGACGCCCTCGGTGGACTCTGGCATAAACAGGATCTTCACCGTGGCGAACATGATCTTTAAGTCCTCCACAACCCCCATGGAGGCAATATACTGCAGGTCCATCTGGAGCTTATTATAGGGGGTGGTATTGTACTTGCCATAGACCTGGGCCAGGCCGGTGAGGCCGGCTTTGGCCTGGAGGCGGAGGGCGAACTCGGGCATCTCCAGTTCGTAATCCTCGGCGATCTCCGGGCGCTCGGGCCGGGGGCCCACGATGGACATATCCCCCACCAGGATGCAGAAGAGCTGGGGGGTCTCGTCAATGCGGATGGCGCGGATGATCTTACCAACGGGGGTGATGCGGCCGTCATGCTCCTGGGCCAGGCGGGCCACGCCGTCCTTCTCGGCGTCCACCCGCATGGAGCGGAATTTATAGATATAGAACTGCTTGCCGTCCTTGGTCAGGCGCAGCTGCTTATAGAGGATGGGGCCGCCGTCATAGATCTTGATGGCAATGGCCGTGATGAGCATGAAGGGGCTGAAGACCACCAGGGCCGCAAGGCTCAGGAGGATATCCGTCAGCCGTTTCAGGGCCAGATACCAGATGGCGGGGCTGCTGCGGTGGCAGACCAGCACGGGCAGGTTATCCAGCTGCATGGCCCGGGCGCCCTTGACCAGGAGGTCGCCGATGTTGGGCCGGACATAGGCCTCTATATTGCGGTCGATGCAGTATTTCAGCAGGTCGTTGCGCTCGCTGGAGGGCACGCCGCAGAGCATCACCGCCCGGGCATCCCAGCGGAAGATCTGGCGGCAGAGCTCCTCGGACCCCACGTCCGCAGAGATGCTGTCCAGCACATAGAAGGCGCCGGGCAGGCGGCGGAGGATATCCTCGCCCTCCTTCCGGGCCTCGGGGTTGCCATAGACCAGCAGGGTGGCTCTGGGGGGCAGGAATCCGGCCGTGGCCTTCTTCACGCAGAAGGACAGCAGCCCGGACATCGCCACGCAGCCAACCACCAGCACCAGCATGGGCAGCACATTGGGCACGGCCCGGATCAGCAGGGCCGTGATCACATACATGATGCCGCAGCTGATGACCGCCGCCACCGTATTGGAATACATCATCTCCGCCGCCGTCTGGAACACCACATCAAAGCCGCTGTAGAGATGGGCGAACATATAAAACAGCAGGGCAAACAGCAGCACAACGATGACATCGCCCTTGATAAAGAAGGGATAAATGTACATCCTCGTCCGGTAGTACATAAACCAGACCAACGCAAACAGGGCGCTGTTGACCGCCGTCAGCAGCAGGCCAAACAACGTCTGCATTGCCCCACGCTTTTGCTGGGAATTGAACATAGACGCAAACCACACTCTCTTTCTGTCTTTCTGCAACTTTACATATATCAGGTGTATTTTACATCCTTATGCGATAAATTTCAAGCATTTGAAACGAAACTGATATATTTCTCGCAAGAAATAGCAATTTCGCCAAAAAATACCGCAGCATTTTTTCAAAATTGTACACACCATATTGTCAAATCTCCTTACCGGCGGGATTTTCCCGGGCAAGGCAGGCATAGGCATAGGCCTTCTCAAAGTCCTTCCGCTCCCGGCAGCAGAGCTCCAGCAGGTCATAGCAGGCAATCCCCTGCTGCTCCGCCCGGGAAAGGACCGCGAAGGATAAGGCATAGTCCTTCTTTTTTAGATAGGCCTTGCCCTCCAGCACCAGGGCCTCCGGAGTGGGGGCCTCCAGGGCCGCCAGCAGGGCAAGAGCCCGGTCCGCGTTCCCGCCGTCCAGGGCCAGCCGGGCCCGAAGGAGCAGCTCCCCATCCAGAGAGGGCAGCTGCTTCTGCCGGGGTTTCTGCCCAAGCTGCTGGGCCAGGAGCTCCTGACGGGTGCGCAGGTCCGGGGTGATATAGGGGCTCTCGAAGCGCCGGGCCTGGCCCAGGAGCTTCCGGGCCACAGGCCGCCGCCCCTCCCGGGCGGCCTCCTCCGCAAGGCTCAGGCAGCACAGGCACCCAAGGAGCCCCCGCTCCCAGTCCAGGGTCTCGTCCGGGGTCTCGCAGTCCCCCAGGATGGACAGGGCCGCCCGATAGCGCTTCTCGGCAAAGGCCTGCCGGGCCTGGAGCATGCGCTGCTGGTTCGCCGTGAGCACGACCTCTCCCAGGAAATAGCTCACGGGCTTGCCCAGGGCATCCGCCAGGTACTGCAGCGTCGCCATGGAGGGGCGGGCCGTTCCGTTCTCGATCTGCGAGAGCATATTGCGGGTGATCCGGTCGCCGCAGAGCGCCCGCTGGGTCAGTCCTGCCTCCAGCCGCGCCTTGCGCAGCAGCTCCCCCATCTCCAATGACCGCACCTCCCTATTTTTTGCTATTATACCAAATCGTTCTGCAAAAATCCACCGAAATATTTTCAAAGTTTTCACCGTCCCCGCGCCCCGCACGCCTCAGCCCCGGGGCGCGGCGGGACGCAGGAGGGTCTCTTTTCCGCATTTTCAAAAAAGATTGCGTTTTCTGCAGGGAAAT
>ERZ837487.4583-NODE-4583-length-10641-cov-2.869923_pt1 | contig 10641 bp, 8 predicted proteins | sample MGYA00519911_ERZ837487 | MGnify/ENA primary metagenome ERZ837487 (study PRJEB31850, sample SAMEA3708818) | human gut metagenome | biome: human gut; feature: human-associated habitat; material: faeces | place: China | collected 2014 ...
CTGTTCGTAAAAACCCGCGACATGCGCGTGGGTTTTTACACCCCGACCCAGCCGCCGTGGGCGGCGTCGTTCGGGTATCCAAAATCAGTTTCTACGGAACTGATTTTGGTATATAGGGGACTTTTGAAGCCCCCTATAGCAAGCGTTACTTGCAGAGTTCGTCGCGCTCGACGATGATAGCTTCGCCCATACCGCCGCCGATGCACATGGTAGCCAGACCGATGGTCAGGTCGCGCTTGATCATTTCGTAGATCAGGGTGGTGGTGATGCGGCAGCCTGCTGCGCCAATCGGGTGGCCCAGAGCGATTGCGCCGCCGTTTACGTTAACCTTGTCCATATCAAAGCCAAGCTCACGGTTAACAGCAGCAGCCTGTGCAGCAAATGCCTCGTTGGACTCGATCAGGTCGAGGTCAGCAACGGTCAGACCTGCACGGGACAGAGCCTGACGGGTGGACTCGATCGGACCTACGCCCATGATGGACGGATCGCAGCCGACAGAACCCCAGGCACGAACCTTAGCCAGCGGCTTGAGGCCGTTTGCCTTGACGAACTCCTCGGAAGCGATGATCATTGCAGCGCCTGCATCGTTGATGCCGGAAGCGTTGCCTGCGGTTACGGTGCCGCCGTCCTTCTTGAATGCCGGGCGCAGCTTGCCGAGGATCTCGAGAGTGGTGTTCGGCTTTACGTGCTCATCGGTATCAAAGATAACGGTTTCCTTCTTCTTCTTGACTTCGATCGGAACGATCTCGTCCTTGAAGCGGCCGTTAGCGATGGCAGCAGCAGCCTTCTGCTGGGAAGCGAGAGCGATCTCGTCCTGCATCTCGCGGGTGATGCCGTACTTTTCAGCTACGTTTTCAGCGGTGATGCCCATGTGGTACTGGTTGAATACATCAAATACGCCGTCGTATACCATCATATCGACCAGCTTCTTGTCGCCCATGCGAGCACCCCAGCGGGTATCGCGGGAGATGTACGGAGCACCGGACATAGACTCGCAGCCGCCTACCAGCATCATCTTGTTCTCGCCGGAACGGATGATCTGGGTGCCGAGGGAGATGGCACGCATGGAGGAAGCGCAAACCTTGTTCAGGGTCATAGCCGGGGTGGTGATCGGCAGACCGGACTTCAGGCAAACCTGACGTGCTACGTTCTGGCCTACGCCGCCCTGCAGTACCTGACCGAACAGAACCTCGTCGATTGCTTCCTTGTCAACGCCTGCACGCTCGATAGCTGCCTTTGCAGCAGCGGTGCCAAGCTCGGAGGAGTGTACATCGCGGAGGGTGCCGCCGTAAGTGCCGATTGCAGTACGGGCAGCGGAACAGATGTAAACGTTCATTTAGCTGTTTCTCCTTTTCTACTGATGCGGCGAAAAAACTATGCCGCCGCACGGTGATGAAAACTCGATTGATTTCTGAGTTCGTTAATATTTTATCAAACTCTTGAGCAGAATGCAAGGGCAAATATTAAATTCATATAATTCGCATGAAAATAATAAATGCCGCTTGCATATCATGCACAAAATACAGACGTTATTCGATGGTCAGACCCATCAGCTCTTCGTGGAAAATGCGCTCGTCCATCAGCTTGATGGTGCCGTCTGCCTGATAAGCGATCTTCGGCTCGAACTCCATCTGGTCGAGGATCTGGGTCTGGAGGTCGATGCCCGGAGCGATCTCGATCAGGGTGATGCCTTCCGGACGCAGCTCGAATACGCAGCGCTCGGTGATGTACAGAACCGGCTGATGAACCTCGTTCGCGTAGTCGCCGGAGAAGGTGATGTGCTCAACCTGCTTTACGAACTTCTTCTTCGCGCCCTCCTGCGTGATGACGAGCTTGCCGTCCTTGCACTCGGTCTTGAGGCCCTTGGCGGTAAAGGTGCCGCAGTAAACGACCTTCTTGGCGTTCTGGGTGATGTCGATGAAGCCGCCTGCACCTGCCAGACGGGTGCCGAACTTGGAAACGTTCAGGTCGCCGTTCGGAGCAGTCTCAGCCAGGCCGAGGAATGCAACGTCAAGGCCGCCGCCCTGATAGAAGTCGAACTGTACGTTGTGCGGGATGATGCACATTGCGTTTGCAGCAGCGCCGAACTGGGTGCCGCCGTACGGAACGCCGGCGATAGAGCCTGCCTCAACGGTCAGGGTCATGTTGTCGGAAATGCCTTCCTCAGCTGCAACGTTAGCGATCTTCTCCGGTGCGCCGGTGCCGAGGTTTACGATAGCGTCCTTCGGTAGCTCCATAGCTGCACGGCGGGCGATGATCTTCTTAGCGTCCATCGGGATCGGCGGGATAGCGTCGACCGGAATGCGGAACTCGCCGGTCAGAGCGCCGTCATACGGCATGCCGAGGCACTGCATGTTCTCCTCTTCGGTACCTACGACGACAGAGTCAACGTAGATGCCCGGGATAGCAACCAGCTTCGGGTCCAGAGAGCCGCCCTGAACGATCTTCTCAACCTGAACGATTACCTTGCCGCCGGAGTTCTTGCAGGCCTGAGCCATAGCAGTTACGTCCAGAGGGCCGATCTCGCGATGTACGGTGCAGTTGCCGTACTCATCGCAGTAGGAAGCGCGCAGGAATACAACGTTGATCGGGAAGCCCTTGTACAGCAGGCGCTCCTGACCCTCGATGTTGACGACCTTTACGAGGTCTTCCTTGGTTACGTCGTTGAGCTTGCCGCCGCCGTTGCGCGGGTCAGCGAAGGTCTTCAGACCGACGTGGGTGATGGTGCCGATGTTGTGAGCGGCAATATCACGGTACATATGAGAAATGACGCCCTGCGGCAGGTTGTAAGCCTCGATCTTGTTGTTCAGAGCCAGCTCGCCCAGACGGGGAGCACGGTCCCAGTGGCCGCCGATAACGCGCTTGACCATGCCTTCGTGACCGTAGTGGTCGCCGCCGGTACCGTCGCGGTGGCCCTGACCTGCTGCGAAGAACAGGGTCAGATCCTTCGGATGACCGGTCTCCAGAAAACGCTTCTCAAGAGCCTTGGACAGGGTCTCCGGGCACGCACAGGATACGAAACCGCCGGTAGCGATGGTGTCGCCGTCCTGAACCTTGAGAGCGGCCTCCTCTGCGGAGATAATGCTTACTTTCTTCATGTTGATCTCCTCCTAAATGTTAATGCAATCCTGGCCGGGGCAGGGGGAAGGAAAACCTCCTGCGGCCAATGTTTCCGCCGTTTATCCGGCGGAATGCGACGCGGCAGCGCGGATCTCGTCGATTGCGCTCTGCATATCGTCCCTCGATGTGATGACAACGCGGCGGTCGGCTTCGATCTCCTCATAGAGGTAGGGGCAGCCGGTGCACCCGCGGATGATAAGCAGCACGTCGTAATGCGCGCCCTCCTCCGGGAGGGAGAATGAGGCGGCGTCCGAAAGGGCGGAACGCACAGTGCCGTAGCATTCGCCGCGATCGTGGCGCGGATTGCAGCCGCCGCAGAACTTCACGGTGCAGTGCAGCATGTGTATGTTATCCCCCTTCATACTGTATCGCAAATACAGGCACTCACGGTTTATGGTCCATGAGTGCCTGTGAATTGCTCTGGATTACTGGATGCGAGCGATCTTCTTAGCCAGTTCCTTCTTCATTTCGAGGTTGGACTGACGGGCAATCATGATACGCTGAGCCTGCGGAGAGCCTGCGCCATGCATGGACTCGGGCAGATAGCCGACAGCTGCGGTACCCATGGTCATGTTCTCGATCAGACGCAGCAGACGCATACGGTCCTCGGTCGGAACGGAAGCAACGCCCTTGAGGTACTTCTCGATGTAGGGCTTGAGAGCCGGGTTGCGGTAGTCAGCCTCGGACGGCTGGGTAACCATCAGGCCGCCTGCCAGATCCTGTGCCAGACGAGCGATCTCGTACGGGAAGCGGGTTACGTTCTGCTTGCAGACGTTTGCGAGCAGCAGGTCGATCAGGTAGTTGCCTGCCTTGGTCTTGGTGCCCTGAGAAGAGCAAGCAATACCGCAGCAGTACAGGGTCTCGTTCAGATGAGTCATCTCGATGAGCTTGTCCTTGACGTGGGAAGCCTTTGCAGAGCCTGCCATATCGCCAGCCAGTGCGGTAGCGCCGATCAGGACGTCGCCTACGCCGACCTTGCAGCCGCCGTAAGACTGACGGTGATAGCCTGCGAAGCGCTCTACGATCATGCCGGCGAACTTAACCTCGCCGTTGAGGAAGATGCGGTCGTTCGGAACGAATACGCGGTCGAAGATAACGAGAACTTCGTGGCCGCCGTATACCTTGTTGCCGACGTCGATGTCGTTGTACTCCTCGAGCTTGCGGGTGTCGCAGGACTGACGGCCGTAGATCAGGGTGATGCCCTCAGCGTCGGTCGGTACCGCGAAGGAGATCGCGTAGTCCTCGTCGCCCTCACGCATGGAGATGGTCGGCATTACCAGAACCTCGTGAGAGTTTACGAAGCCGGTCTGGTGAGCCTTCGCGCCGGTAACGTAAACGCCGTCCGGGGTGCGCTCAACAACGTGCAGGAACAGATCCGGGTCAGCCTGCTTGGACGGAGCCAGGGAGCGGTCGCCCTTGACGTCGGTCATAGCGCCGTCAACTGCGAGGTCCTCGTCCTGAACGCGGGTCAGGAACTTGAGGAAGTTCTCGTGGTACTTGGTGCCGCAAGCCTCGTCGATCTCGTAGGTGGAGGAGAATACAGCGTTCATAGCGTCCATGCCTACGCAGCGCTGGAAGCATGCTGCGGTCTTCTGGCCGAGCAGACGCTGCATCTTGACCTTCTTGATCAGGTCATCGGTGGACTGATGCATGTGGGTGAAGCGGTTGATCTTCTTGCCGGAGATGTGGGAAGTAGCGGTCATCAGATCTTCATACTGCGGATCCTCAGCCAGCTCGTAGGTAGCGGCGAAGGAATTCAGCGACGGACGGATCACCGGGTCATCAACCGGGTTCTCGATCTTCTTGCCGAACATGTAAAGGTTCAGATGCAGCTTGCGAAGAGACTCAATATACTGCTCTTTGGTCATCATAGCGTTTGGTATCCTTTCTTTTTTGGTTTTCGGTGCAGCCGCTATGGACGCACCGGACAGGAACGCAGCCTGTGAAAACAGGCCGAAAAAACGAAAACAGGGCAGGGAGGCGGGGCTCCCCGCCCTATCAGACGTTTAGTTCGCTTATTACGCCTTTAAGCTTTCGCTTAGAAGCACTCCTTGTAAACGCGCTCGCTGAGCTCGATGCTCCACGGACGGTAGGAGTTGGTGATCAGACGCTGCTGGTTTGCATCAACGGACAGAGCGAATGCCTTGACATCCTCTTCCTTGAAGCCGTACTCATGCAGCGGCTTCAGGTGCAGAACCTTCTCCAGGGTTACGTTCAGGGTGCGCAGAGCGTCGTCCTTGGTGCAGCCCAGGCAGCGAGCAACGATCTCCTTGAACTTGCCCAGCTCGCCGGCCGGCTCGTACTCGTCGTACATCTCGAGGATCTTGCCGAACAGAGCGTAGTTGGACTCGCCGTGCGGAACGTGGTAGGTGCCGCCGAGCGGGAAGGACATGCCGTGTACGGTAGCGCAGCCAGCCTTCAGGAAAGCGATGCCTGCGAACAGGGAAGCGTGAACGAACTCGCCGAGGTAATCGATGCGAGCGTCCGGGCCTTCCAGAGCGATGCGGCGGAAGCCCTCGAGGATCATCTCCATAGCCTTTACGGAGAACATCTCGGAGGTAACGGTCTTACGATGCGGAGAGAGGAAAGACTCGGTAGCGTGGATCAGAGCATCGATAGCGGATGCTGCGAACGGCTTGTACGGCAGAGTCTTGAGCAGATCCGGAACCAGGCAAACCTTGTTCGGGATGATGTCGTCGGAAACCAGACCCAGCTTGGTGTCGCCGCCGGTCAGCTTGCCGTCCTTCTCGTCCTTGACGATAGCAACGGAAATGTTGGTGACCTCGGAACCGGTGCCGCAGGTGGTCGGGATAGCGATAACTTCCTTCTCGTGTACAACAGGCTCGCGCTTGAAGTACAGCTCATGTACGGAGGACGGGCGCTTGCAGCCGAGCAGCTTGCAAAGGTCCATGATTGCGCCGCCGCCTACTGCGATTACGCGGTCGTAGGAGTCGTACGGAATTGCTTCGTACATGGTCTCGATCATAGCCTCAGACGGCTCGCCTGCGCCGAACTTCTCCTGGAATAGGAAGTTGCTCTTCAGACCGAGCTTCTCCATGAACGGCTTGTAAATGAACTCGTTGGTCAGAACGACGTCGCGCTCGCCAAGCTGAAACTCCTCTGCAAATGCATCGAAAGTATCAAACTTGTAAATAGTCGGGGCGATGACGATCTCTCTCTTGTCCTTCATCAGGGACGCGCTGAAAGCATCCATAGCCATAGTTGAACATCTCCAATCAAAAATTTTATAAAAGGCCATGCGGGCTTTTTATCATAAGTCAATGCGGGGCATATACTGCTCTGTGCCTCGCCGTATCGGGAGCCATGCTCCTGTACAGTCTTATTGTAGCAAATTTGCGCCAGAACTTCAACACAAACACACAAAAAAATCATCAAAAATTAACCACGCCAACTTGTACAAAAAAGCAAGACAAAGTCCCGTATTGGTATTACGGGACTATTTTAACGTATTTTTTCGCATTTGTAAATGGGGTAATAGTGAATATTACCGAAAAGTTTTTGCAAGTATTTCCGTTTCTTTGGTGAATTCGCTGCATTTTACTGTGCGTGCGCGTTCACATGGGAATGTTTTTCAGAAAAAGAGCGGAGCGAAAAAATGTAATAATTTTTATGAATTGGCAGAATAACGCGACAGAAAGGCGCGGGTTCGTTCGTTTTTCGGGTTTTCGAACACATCCTGAGGGGTGCCTTCCTCAGCGATCGTGCCGCCGTCCATGAAGATAACGTGATCAGCGACGTCGCGCGCGAACTCCATTTCATGAGTAACGATGATCATGGTGGTGTGCTGGTCGGCGAGCGAGCGGATAACGCGCAGCACCTCGCCCGTAAGCTCGGGGTCGAGCGCCGAGGTCGGCTCGTCAAAGCACAGAATGTCGGGCGTCATGGCGAGCGCACGCGCGATAGCGACGCGCTGCTGCTGACCGCCGGAGAGCTGATGCGGGTAGTGGCTCATGCGGCCCTCCAGGCTCATGCGGGTGAGCAGGTCGATGGCGCGATGCTCGATCTGCTCGTGAATCTCGCGCTTGTTCTTCTTATAGTCGGGCTGCTCCTTTGCGAGCAGCAGGGGAGCGAGCATGACGTTTTCGAGTGCGGTGTACTGCGGAAACAGGTTGAAGGACTGAAAAACCATGCCGAAGTGCAGACGGCTGCGGCGGATTTCAGCGTCGCTCTTGGCGGCATGATCGGCTGCGTCGAACAGCGGCTCGCCGCTTACGATGATCTGGCCCTCATTCGGCGTTTCGAGAAAGTTCAGGCAGCGCAGGAGCGTCGTTTTGCCCGAACCGGACGAGCCGATGATGGCGAGCGCCTTGCCGCGCTCGAGCGAAAAACTGATATCCTTCAGAACCTTGGTCGAGCCAAAGTTTTTATACAGGTTCTTGACCTCAAGAATAGGCATTTCGGCGCCTCCTTACTTAAAATAGTCCATTTTCTTCTCGATCCAGCCGAACAGCAGGGTGAGAAGGCCGTTGAATACGAGGTAAAAGACCGCGGTGTAGAACAGCGGCCAGATGATGCCCTTGCTCTTGATGAACTTTTCGCCCATCCACAGCACCTCATAGACCGCGATGGTGCGCGCGAGCGCGGTATCCTTGACGAGGTTGATAAACTCGTTGCCCATCGGCGGGATGATGCGCTTGATGACCTGAAGCAGTGTGATCTTGAAGAAAATCTGTGTCTTGGTCATGCCGAGCACCTGACCGGCCTCATACTGACCGTTCGGGATGGCCTGAATGCCGCCGCGGAAGATCTCGGAGAAATAGCAGGCGTAGTTGATGACGAACGACAGCAGAGCGGCGCCGAAGCGCGGCGCCTGCATGCCCCACAGCAGCGCGGGGCCGTAAAAGATGACGATGATCTGGAGCATGAGCGGCGTGCCGCGTACCGCCCAGACGACGGTCTTGACGAGGGCGCGCAGCGGCGTGAAGCGGCTCATCGAGCCGAAGCTGATGATGAGTCCGAGCGGCAGCGCGAACACGAGCGTCAGACAGAAAAGCTGTATCGTGGTAACGAAGCCGCCCATCAGGCTTAGGGTTACGTTAGCAAACATGGTTGGTTCCTCTCTTTATCCTCTCTGAATGCAAAGGCAGAAGACGAATTGATGCCCTCTGCCTTGCGCTGATTTTTTGTTTAGTTGCAGGATTACGGAGCGACGATAGCTTCCTGTACGCCGTACTTCTCTGCGAGCTTTTCAACGGTGCCGTCCTCGTAAGCGGACTTGTAGAAATCATTGAATGCAGCGGTCAGATCGGAATCCTTGCGGAAGCCGACAACGTAGTTTTCCGGCTCGTCGCCGTTTGCCTCGTTGAGGTCGAGCGTGTAAACGAGGTTCGGGTAGCTGGTGCCCTCGCCGATCATCGCGCCGGCCATCAGCAGGTCGATAACGCAGGCATCAGAGGTGCCGGCAGCAACTTCCATCAGGGCATCTGCCTGAGACTGTACCTCGGTAGCGGTCAGACCGAGCGCATCAGCGGCAGCAGCGCCTGCGGAACCAGCCTCAACTGCGAAGGACAGCTCCTTAACGCCGTCCAGATCCTTGGCAGCGTCCGCTTTATCGGACGGAACGACAACGACCTGTGCGTTGGTCGCATACGGGTTGGAGCAGTTCATGGAGGTCTTGACCTCGTCGGTCAGCGTCATGCCGTTCCATACAGCGTCAACGCCCTTGCCGTCAAGCTCCATGACCTTGTTGTTCCAGTTGATCTCAAGGAACTCAGCCTCTACGCCGATGCTCTCGGCGAAAGCCTTTGCCATGTCGGCGTCAAAGCCGATCCACTCGTCCGAGCCGTCTTCCTTATAATCCATCGGTGCGAAATCGGTGATGCCGACGACCAGCTTGCCCTGGCTCTTGACGTATTCCAGATCGCTGTCTGCGGAAGCGGACGTATCAGAGGCAGCGCTGTCAGAAGCGGTGTCGTCGGTCTTCGCGGTGGAGCCGCAGCCGGCGAGCATGGATACACTCAGTGCGCCTGCGGAGAGCAGCGCGAGCAGTCTCTTGGTTTTCATAGGGATATCCTCCTAAAATTCAGTGGTTAACTTGTTTACTATTATAATACTTTACTGTGATAAATCAAGAGGGAATTGGAAAAATATTTTCGGAGGTAGGGAAATTTCGCAGACGGACAGGGAAGTGCCCGCGAAACTGGCTTTTTCTGATGAATTTGTGGGCATATTGCCCGGCTGTGCTTGACCGAAACAGACAGATATAGTATAATGTATGCGATTGTTAAAGAATAAACAAGGAGCGCGGGACGAGGACGCACCCCGTGCACGCTCCGTATCAGGAGGTTATCGCGATGGATTTCGCAGCACTGTATCAAAGCAAGCTGACGACGCCCGAAGAGGCGGTCAAGGTCGTCAAGAGCGGCGACTGGGTGGACTACGGCTGGTGCACCGGCACCCCGAACGCGCTCGACAAGGCGCTCGCCGCACGCATGGGCGAGCTGGAGAACGTCAATTTCCGCGGCGGCGTGCTCATGCGCCGTCCGGCGATTTTCGATGTTCCGGACGCAGCCGATCATCTGACCTGGAACTCGTGGCATATGTCGGGCATCGAGCGCAAGGCGTGCATGGAGGGCTTCGGCTTCTACTCCGCGCTGCGCTACTCCGAGCTGCCGCGCTGGTACCGCGAGAACGTCGGCCGCATCAACGTTACCATGATTCAGGTCGCGCCGATGGATGCGCAGGGCTGGTTCAGCTTCGGTCCGCAGGCGTCCCACCTCAAGGCAGTCTGCGAGGCTTCCGATGTTGTTATCGTCGAGGTCAACAAGTATATGCCGCGCTGCCTCGGCCTGTGCGAGGAAGCAATCCACGTTTCCGAGGTCGATATGATCGTCGAGAATGATGAGCCCATGCCGCAGATGGGCGGCGGCGCTGCACCGACCGCAGTCGATGAGGCGGTTGCAAAGCTGATCGTTGAGGAGATCCCGAACGGTGCGTGCCTCCAGCTGGGCATCGGCGGTATGCCGAACACCGTCGGCGCAATGATCGCAGAGTCCGACCTCAAGGATCTCGGCGTCCACACCGAGATGTACGTCGACGCCTTTGTTGACATCGCAAAGGCAGGCAAGATCAATGGTTCGAAGAAGGCCATCGACACCGGCAAGCAGGTGTTCGCATTCGGCGCAGGCACCCAGAAGCTGTATGATTATGTGAACAACAACCCCGAGTGCATGTCCGCTCCGGTTTCCTACACCAACGATGCGCGCACCATCGCGCAGATCGATAACTTCATTTCGATCAACAACATCGTTGACGTTGACCTGTTCGGTCAGATGAATGCGGAGTCCGCAGGCATCAAGCAGATTTCCGGCGCAGGCGGTCAGCTCGACTTCGTGCTCGGCGCGTACCTGTCCAAGGGCGGCAAGAGCTTTATCTGCTGCTCGTCCACCTTCAAGAAGAAGGACGGCACGCTTGAGAGCCGCATCCGTCCGACGCTCGAAACCGGTTCGGTCGTTACCGATGCCCGTCCGTGCCCGCAGTGGTTCGTCACCGAGTACGGCA
>ERZ837487.4584-NODE-4584-length-10640-cov-4.312234_pt1 | contig 10640 bp, 9 predicted proteins | sample MGYA00519911_ERZ837487 | MGnify/ENA primary metagenome ERZ837487 (study PRJEB31850, sample SAMEA3708818) | human gut metagenome | biome: human gut; feature: human-associated habitat; material: faeces | place: China | collected 2014 ...
TGGTGGGTAGCCATGAAAATATGCAGGAACTTTATCATTCCATGACGGATGATCCGACATCCGGGTATCGTGTATTGGGATATTTTGAAGATTTTCCGTCAGACCGCTATCCTATGAACATAGCTTATTTGGGACAGCCGTGTGAAGCTGTTGATTATTTGACTCGTAATGCGGGAAAGGTAGACCAACTTTATTGTAGTCTTCCTTCCGCCCGTAGTGCTGAAATTGTGCCGATTATCAACTATTGCGAGAATCATCTAATTCGTTTTTTCAGCGTTCCCAATGTCCGGAACTATCTGAAACGGAGAATGTATTTTGAAATGTTAGGTAATGTCCCGGTACTTTCTATCCGTCGTGAGCCACTTGAGTTATTGGAAAATCGTATTGTGAAACGTAGCTTTGATATTGTTTGCTCGCTACTATTCCTTTGTACTCTTTTCCCGATTATATACATCATTGTGGGACTGGCTATAAAGATAAGTTCTCCTGGACCTGTCTTTTTCAAACAGAAACGAAGTGGTGAAGATGGTCGTGAATTTTGGTGCTATAAGTTCCGTTCGATGCGGGTGAATGCTCAATGTGATACGCTTCAGGCTACGGAATGTGATCCTCGTAAAACCCGTATCGGTAATCTGATTCGCAAGACGAATGTGGATGAACTTCCCCAATTTATTAATGTACTGAAAGGGGATATGTCTTTAGTGGGTCCCCGTCCGCACATGTTGAAGCACACAGAAGAATATTCTCATTTAATAAATAAATATATGGTTCGTCATTTTGTAAAGCCTGGTATTACAGGTTGGGCACAAGTGACAGGTTTCCGTGGAGAAACGAAGGAGCTTTGGCAGATGGAAGGACGTGTGCAACGTGACATCTGGTATATTGAGCATTGGACGTTTCTTTTGGATTTATATATCATGTATAAGACTGTGTATAACGTAATCCGCGGGGATAAAGAGGCTTATTAGGCGAAGAGTTGGAATTTGAATAAAGATTAAATCAATAGTTGTAAAATTACATGAGTAGGTGGTTATGAGAAAATTGAAACGATTGACTTTGGGTGCGTTACTTGCTTTTTTGCTGGTATCCTGCCAATCATATAAGAAAGTGCCTTATTTGCAGGATACGGCTTTTGTGAATGATACAGAACAGAGTGTTCGTCAGACAGGTGTGAAGGTTATGCCCAAGGATTTGTTGACGATTGCCGTATCTTGTTCTACTCCGGAACTGGCTGCACCTTTCAATCTGGTAAATTCGGGTACTGCTAATGGAACAGAGGGAAAGACGGTAGGACAAAGAACTGCATCATCTGCTCTACAGCAATATTTAGTAGATAATCAGGGGAATATCAACTTTCCGGTGTTGGGCGAGATTCATGTAGGTGGATTGACTAAACTTGAAATAGAAAATCTGATTATAGATAAGTTGAAGGTTTATTTGAAAGAAGCACCGCTTGTAACTGTACGTATTGTTAATTATCGGATTTCGGTATTGGGAGAGGTTACTAAGCCAGGAAGCTTTGTAGTCTCTAACGAGAAGATTAATTTGTTGGAAGCGCTCGCCATGGCAGGTGATTTGACTATTTATGGTATGCGTGATAATGTGAAATTGATCCGGACAGGACAAGATAACAAGCAGGAAATTATTACTATGGACTTGAATAAGGCTGAAACGGTACTGTCTCCTTATTATCAGCTGCAGCAGAATGATATTATTTATGTGACACCTAATAAGACTAAGGCTAAGAATTCGGATATAGGAACCAATATGGGATTATGGTTTTCTGCTACTTCTATCTTGGTTTCACTTGCAAATATATTGGTAATTTTATTAAATAAGTAATTAGTAATGAAAGAGAATTCGTATAACAATAATATGAGTGAATTAGACGAAGAGAAAGTAAATTATCAGGAAATTCTCTTTAAGTATATCATTCACTGGCCTTGGTTTGTTGCTTCGGTTTTAGCTTGTTTGATTGGTGCTTGGGTGTATTTGCATTTTCAAACTCCCGTATATCAGGTTTCTGCTTCTATCATGATAAAGAATGATAAAAAGAATGGTGGTGGGAATACTTCAGATTTAGAAAGTTTGGGATTAGGTGGGGTGATTACTTCTACGCAGAGTATTGATAATGAGATAGAAGTGCTACGCTCAAAAACAATATTGAAAGAGGTCGTAAATAATCTGGAACTTTATATTACTTACTATGATGAGGATGAGTTTCCTAAAAAGGAACTGTATAAAACCTCTCCCGTAATTGTGAATTTGACGGCACAAGAGGCGGATAAATTGCCAAATGTAGCTTTGGTTGATATGAAGTTATCTCCAGAGGGTGGTCTGGATGTGAATCTAAAGATAGGCTTGAATGAATATAATAAGCATTTTGATAAGCTTCCGGCAGTGTTGCCTACGGATGCAGGTACATTTGGGTTTACATTGAAAGATTCTTTATCAAATGGGAAGATAGTAGGGCAAAGTGTAGTACGAAATATCAGCGCTGTAGTTAGTCAGCCTTTTGGGGTGGCAAAAGGATATCAGTGGGCATTGGAAATAGCACCTACTTCAAAAACGACTTCTGTAGCAGTTGTTTCATTGATGAATACGAATATACAGCGAGGACAGGACTTTATCAATAAGTTGATGGAAATGTATAATCGGAATACGAATAATGATAAAAATGAGGTTGCCGAAAAGACGAGAGAGTTTATCAATGAACGTATTAAGATTATTGATGAGGAACTTGGCACTACAGAGGATAAGCTGGAAGCTTTTAAAAGAAATGCAGGATTGACGGATATCAGTAGTGATGCCCAATTAGCAGTATCGGGAAATGCTGAATATGAAAGAAAACGTGTAGAAAATGGAACTCAAATTAATTTAGTTCGTGATCTTAATAAATATATCAATAATCCGTCGAATGAGTATGAAGTATTACCTAGTAATATTGGTTTATCCGATAATGGTTTAACTACTCAAATAGATCGTTATAATGAATTGATTATTGAACGTAAGCGTTTACTTCGTACTTCTACGGAAAGCAACCCGATGATTGTAAATCTGGATACAAGTATTCGTGCCATGAAAGCAAATGTAAAAGCTGCTATTGATGGGACTTTACAAGGCTTGCTTATCGTGAAGGCTGATCTGGATCGTGAGTCCAGTCGTTTTTCCCGTCGTATCAGTGATGCTCCGGGACAGGAGCGCCAGTATGTAAGTATTGCACGTCAGCAGGAAATCAAGGCTGGGCTTTATCTGATGCTTTTGCAGAAACGTGAAGAGAATGCTATTACTTTAGCCGCTACTGCGAATAATGCGAAGATTATTGATGAGCCAGCAGCTGAAGGTGCTCCAGTTTCTCCTAAGCCTAGGATAATCTACTTAATTGCTTTAGTGGTAGGAGTGGGGTTGCCTGTTAGTATTATTTTTTTAATTGGTTTGACTAAATTTAAAATAGAAGGGCGTGGTGATGTAGAGAAGTTAACAAGTCTGCCTATTGTAGGTGATGTACCGTTGACAGAAGAAGCAAACGGTTCTATTGCTGTGTTTGAGAATCAGAATACTTTAATGAGTGAAACTTTCCGTAATCTCCGTACTAATCTTCAGTTTATGCTTGAGAATGATCAGAAAGTGATTTTAGTGACTTCGACAGTTAGTGGTGAAGGTAAATCTTTTATTTCTTCCAATCTAGCAATAAGTCTTTCTTTATTAGGAAAGAAAGTAGTGATTGTGGGGCTTGACATTCGCAAGCCCGGTTTGAATAAAATTTTTAATATTCCGAGGAAAGAGCAGGGAATTACTCAATATCTGTCGAATCCGGACAAGAATCTGATGGATTTCGTTCAGCCTTCGGATGTTAGTAAGAATTTGTTTATTCTTCCAGGAGGAACTGTACCACCTAATCCAACAGAGTTATTAGCTCGTGATAGTTTGGATAAAGCGATTGAGGTATTGAAAAAGAACTTTGATTATATAATTTTGGATACTGCCCCGGTTGGTATGGTAACTGATACTTTGCTCGTAGGTCGTGTCGCTGATTTGTCAGTTTACGTATGTCGGGCAGACTATACTCGGAAAGTAGAGTTTACCTTGATTAATGAATTGGCTGATAGTAATAAGTTGCCTAATCTTTGTACTGTAATCAATGGTTTGGATCTTCAGAAGAAAAAGTACGGCTATTATTACGGTTACGGTAAGTATGGCAAATATTATGGCTATGGTAAGCGTTATGGCTATGGTTATGGCTATGGGGAGACACACCATGGTGGTAAGGGAGAAAGGACAGAAGAATAGACGAATGTGATTTTGGAGAAGACAAATGAATTATATAATATGAGAATTAAACAATTACGCATAAAAGGTAGAATCATAAGATTATTTAGGCTTATTGTAAATACAGGTTATATGCTTTTGCATAAAAGAGCAGATGAGATTGTACTTAATGTGTCTATGAATTTGTTGTGTAATAAAGTGTTTCATAGTAATATAGGTGATGACATAAACTATTATCTTATAAAAGAATTGAGTCATAAACGTATATTGAATTATTGGGATTTTTTCAATCTACGGGAGCAGCCTAATTTTATGGTTATAGGTTCGATAATAGGTTGGATGACAAATAAAGATAGTATCATTTGGGGGAGCGGAGTGCGGGAACCGGATAATCCTTTGCCAGCTTTCCTCGTAAGGTATTGGCTGTTAGGGGGCCGCTTACACGCAAATACTTGATCTCACAAGGGGTGGAGTGCCCGGAGATATATGGAGATCCCGCTTTATTGTTACCTAAGATTTACCCTCTTCCATTTGTAAATAAAAAATATCTAATAGGGGTGATTTTACATAAAAATGATCTAGGTAATTCTATTATAAAGGAATTTATTGAAAGAGAAAGAAACAAGGCGAGACAGATTGATATTAAACATTATAAGGATTGGAGGCAAGTGATAAAAGAGATCGTAGAATGTGAAATGATTATATCTAGCTCATTGCATGGTCTGATTCTGTCTGATGCGTATCATATTCCCAATATTTGGATTAAATTCTCTGATGAAACCTTTGATGGAAGTTTTAAATATTTGGATTATTTCGCTTCTGTGAAAAGGCCGATCGATAGACCACTAATCATACGATCACGTTTGGATTTATCGGATTTGCTTCAATATAAAGATAGTTATTCTCCTATTACTTTTGATGCTCAAAAATTGTTGTCTGTCTGTCCGTTTATAGATAAAAACAAAATTTTACCTTAATGTCAGGAAACGATAGAATCGCAAAGAATACAATATTCTTATATTTTAGAATGTTGTGTACAATAGTCGTATCATTATATACATCACGAATTATTCTCCAAACATTGGGTGTCAATGATTATGGTATTTATCAAACTGTGGGTGGAGTAGCAGGTTTATTAAGTTATATTATTAATGGTTCATTGGCATCCGGTTCATCGCGATTTATTACATTTGAAATGGGGAGGAGAGATAAGGGAAAGCTAAGTGATACTTTTTCCTCTTTATTGACTGTACATCTATTATTCGGCGTGGTCGTTGCTTTGTTGGCAGAAACTATCGGATTATGGTTTTTATATAATAAATTAGTCATTCCCCCGGAACGATTTTCCGCTGCTGTATTTACATATCATTTATCTATATTAATGTCTATTGTCGGTATTACGCAGGTGCCATATACCGCTGTGATTATTGGACATGAGAAAATGAATATATATGCTTATACGAGCATTATTGAAGCTATATTGAAATTACTGCTTGTATATATACTCATGGTTTCCGATTGGGATAAATTAATGCTTTATGCTTCATTGCTTTTTGTGGTTCAATGTGGTATTACTTTTTTTTATCGTTATTACTGTATTCGTCATTATGAGGAATCTCATTACCATTTCTCTTTTGACAAGTCTATTATAAAGAAAGTACTCGGCTTTTCATCGTGGAATTTGGTAGAAAACACTTCTATTTCATTAAATGCTCAAGGTACTACTATTCTTCTTAATATGTTTTTTAATCCGGGCATAGTGACAGGACGTTCAGTGGCCAATATTGTTTCTATGACAGCTAATTCATTTGTTAACAATTTTCGAACAGCAGCAAATCCGCAGATCGTTAAGAGGTTTTCGGCAAATGATTTTGATGGCAGTAAGCATTTATTGCTAATATCAACAAAATATTCATATTTTTTAATGTTGATATTAGCATTTCCAGTCTTTTTAGTTGCAAAGCAATTATTATATCTTTGGCTGGGACAAATACCTGATTATTCTGTTGTATTTCTGCAATTCGCAATTGTTACTACGCTTTTTGGAGTGTTTGACCAATCGTTTTACAGTGCGTTTACAGCAAAAGGTCAGATAAAGGAAACTACTATATGTTCCATTTGTGTCGGCTATTTATCCTTTCCTGTCATCTATGTTTTGTTCAAGTTAGGTTATTCTCCAGTTTCATTGTCCTGGGTCATGTTATTTTCATCTCTGATACTCGCTATTTTTATAAAGCCTTTCCTACTGGTGAAAATTATGGGATATACGTGGACAGATATTTTTGTTTTATTTAAATCTTGTATCATAGTAACTGTTGTTTCTGTGCCTATACCATTACTGTTATATATATTTAGAAATACATTGTTTCACACGCCATATTTGGATTTTTTTATCCTCTCAATAAGCGGCGTAGTTTGCGTAGCTTTGGCTGTTTGGTTTTTGGGTTTGGATGATGATATACGTAAGAGAATACAAAATACTATTAAAACCAAGTTATTAAAAAGAAAATGAGTTCAAGAATTGAATACATCGATCGTTTGAAAGGATTGGCTATTTTGGCTGTTGTTATGGGGCATATTATATATTTTGTGTTTCATCTTAGTGACGATCCTGTGTGGGGATATATATACAGTTTTCATGTTCCACTTTTTATTTTTTTATCTGGATATGTGATTTTTACCCCCCCCCCATTTGTTAAAATTAACAAAAAAGATAATTGCTTTGCTGATGCCTGCTATAACTATTGGCGGTTTCTTATGTTATGTCACTAGTCGTAGTTTCATGTATTTTGTCACAGATGATATGAAACTAGGGTATTGGTATTTGTTTGTTCTTGCTTTCTTTTATTTGCTATTGACTCCTTTTAGGCTAAAGCTGAAATGTGATAAACTTGTAATTAAGGTTCTTATTGATGCAGGGTTGGCATTAGGTGTTTGGATTGTACTGTTTTTATTAAGTAGATACGTTTTATCTAAAAATATAACGAATATTCTTAGCCTTAATTCATGTTATAATCTTTGGCCTTTTTTTATATTGGGATATTTGTTTAGAAAGTGGGATCTTACAAAAGAAATAATGCGACGAAATTGGATTTTCTCTGTTTCTTTATTAAGTTATGTGTCAATTAAACTGTCACTTGATAACGGTTTAAAGATGCATTTTATTCCCTTGATTATGTCGTTCTGTGCTATTATGTCTTTGTTCTGTCTATTTGGCTGGAGAGAGAACAAACATACGGTATTGGATAGGCAATTAGGTTTGATAGGTAGGAACACGCTGGATATTTATATTTATCATTACTTTTTACTTCAAATGATTTCTCTCCCCTTATTGGGGAAATGGATAAGTTCTACAGGGAACTATTTTATTGAAGGTGTATTGCTTATACTGCTATCATTAAGTATTGCTTATGCTTCAATCGTTATAGGAAAAACAATAAAAAAGAGTCATTGGCTGGACAAAGTGGTCTATGGACGTTTTTTTTAATATTCTAATATGATACCTAAAATAATACATTATTGTTGGTTGAGTAACGACCCGATGCCTGCAGAGCTCAAACGTTGCATTAAAAGTTGGAAGAGAAAGCTTCCTGATTATAAAATAAAGAAATGGGATACACACAATTTTGATATTTATTCCATCCCTTTTGTAGCAGAAGCATGTAAGATGCGAAAATGGGCATTTGCTTGTGATTATATTCGTGTATATGCACTTTATACGGAAGGGGGAATATATATGGATTCAGATGTTTTTGTCAGGAATAGTTTAGATTTTTGTCTTGCTAATAGGGCATTCAGTGCGGTAGAGTGTTATCCGGACTTAGTGGAGAAAATTTATGCTGAAGGGTCGGTTGATGCGGAAGGTAACAAAAGAAAAGATATTCAATATATAGACGGTATTCAGATTCAGGCGGCTATTCTTGGTGCGGAAAAAGGACATCCTTTTATGAGGGATTGTATGAACTATTATCATGATAAGCATTTTATATTGCCGGATGGTTCATTGAACAATAAAATTATTTCTCCTTTTATTTTTGACAAAGAAGAAAATTGTCGTATCTTTGTGATACTCTTCATATCAACCAGGCAGGGAACCTGCCTCGTTTTCGTGGCAGGCATTTTTATGCCTGTCCTGATGCTTCATATGGCGGTTTCGTACCCCCGTGTGGAGTGTTAATGCACCCACTGCCTGGTTGGTGAAGAGTAACGGGAAAGGCGGAACCGCTCTTATTTTATAGAAAATCTTCGCCTACCACCTTATTCATAATTATATTATGGAAACAAAACAAGTTACCGTTCAACCAGCGGTAGGAGGCATGATAAAGGCTTCCAAAGATTCATTTGTTATTCCTAAAGAAGAATTAAAGGATTTCTACCTTAAATTCGCTTTCCTTCTGGACCCGGATTCTTGCTCCGTAAACCGTACCGAATTCGAACTATTAAACATTCTGCTGAAAGACCTGAAAAAAATCTTGGCAGCATTGACTCACCTCAACACCCATCCTTGGGATGAAGGCATCGCAGAAATCCAAATTTCATGCGGTGTTTACTCCCTACAAGATAACTTGAGCAAAGAAAAACGTATGCAAATGAACACCTCTACGGGTAAACACCTACAATTTCTCACCCAAATGGCTATGGACAGTCCAGTATTCAAACAGTTATTCAGGAACTATCACAACCATTATATCCAAGTGGAAAGTTTGGTTAAACAGATGGCTAAAGAAATGGACCAACAGAAGCAATAAGAACAGAAGTTGGAGAATCAACAGAGGGGGTATCTTTAGAAAAATACATTCATTTCTAAAAATACCCCCTTTAAAATAGGGGTACTTTCAGAAAAAACATATAATTTTGCGCCATCAACCGATAAAAAGTAGACCATTTATGTCAAAAATGCGTTTTTTTGCCTTACAAGAGCTTTCCAACCGGAAACCTCTGGAAGTAACTGCTCCTTCCAACAAACTCTCTGATTATTATGGTAGCCACGTGTTCGACCGCAAGAAGATGCAGGAGTATCTTCCCAAAGAAGCCTACAAAGCTGTAACCGATGCTATCGAAAAAGGTACGCCTATCAGCCGCGAAATAGCAGATTTGATTGCTAACGGCATGAAAAGTTGGGCCAAGTCACTCAACGTCACTCACTACACACACTGGTTCCAGCCTCTGACAGACGGAACAGCCGAGAAACATGACGGTTTTATCGAATTCGGCGAAGACGGCGGAGTAATCGAACGCTTCTCCGGAAAACTACTGATCCAGCAAGAGCCGGATGCCTCTTCTTTCCCTAACGGCGGTATCCGCAACACTTTCGAAGCACGAGGATATACAGCCTGGGATGTTTCTTCACCGGCATTCGTGGTAGACACCACTCTTTGTATCCCCACTATCTTCATTTCTTATACAGGTGAAGCACTGGATTACAAAACTCCATTATTGAAAGCACTTGCCGCCGTAGATAAAGCAGCAACGGATGTCTGCCAACTATTCGACAAGAACATCACACGCGTATATACCAATTTAGGATGGGAACAGGAATATTTTCTAGTTGACTCTTCCTTATATAATGCACGCCCCGACCTCTGCCTGACAGGACGGACACTGATGGGACACTCTTCCGCCAAAGACCAACAGTTGGAAGACCACTATTTCGGCTCCATCCCTCCACGTGTCACGGCATTTATGAAAGAACTCGAAATCGAGTGTCACAAACTCGGTATTCCTGCCAAAACCCGTCATAACGAAGTAGCTCCCAACCAATTTGAGTTGGCCCCTATTTTCGAAAACTGTAACCTTGCCAACGATCACAACCAGCTCGTCATGGATTTGATGAAGCGTATCGCCAGGAAGCATCATTTTAATGTACTCCTGCACGAAAAGCCATATAGCGGAGTAAACGGTTCGGGCAAGCACAACAACTGGTCGCTCTGCACCGACACCGGCATCAACTTGTTCGCCCCCGGAAAGAATCCGAAAGGAAACATGTTATTCCTCACTTTCCTGGTAAACGCCTTAATGATGGTTTATAAAAACCAAGATTTACTGCGTGCCTCCATCATGAGCGCCAGCAACAGCTACCGTTTGGGAGCCAACGAAGCTCCTCCCGCCATTCTCTCCTGCTTCCTGGGTTCACAACTATCGTCCACTCTCGACGAAATTGTCCGCCAGGTAGGAAACGAGAAAATGACACCGGAAGAAAAAACTACTCTTAAATTAGGTATCGGACGTATTCCCGAAATCCTACTGGATACTACCGACCGTAACCGCACCTCTCCTTTCGCGTTCACCGGAAACCGGTTCGAATTCCGTGCCGCAGGTTCGTCTTCCAACTGTGCCGCCTCCATGATTGCAATCAATGCCGCCATGGCAAA
>ERZ837487.4586-NODE-4586-length-10638-cov-11.608712_pt1 | contig 10638 bp, 8 predicted proteins | sample MGYA00519911_ERZ837487 | MGnify/ENA primary metagenome ERZ837487 (study PRJEB31850, sample SAMEA3708818) | human gut metagenome | biome: human gut; feature: human-associated habitat; material: faeces | place: China | collected 2014 ...
AGAGCCCCGCCGCAGGCGGGGAATCCTGCAAGCAGGATTCTTTTTCATGTGTGCATCTGGTTGTAGTGATAAAAGATCACAACATCTGCAGCAGCTCGTCCCGGTTCAGAACGGTACTCTTGATACCATCGCCGGAGAGAATCTCTTCGACCAGATCGCTTTTGGCTTTTTGAAGGTTCAGGATCTGTTCTTCGATAGTTGCTTCTGCAATCAGTTCATAAACAGTCACTATGTTTTTCTGGCCAATCCGGTGGGTACGGTCAGTAGCCTGATTCTGGGCAGCTACATTCCACCATGGGTCATAATGAATGACGATATCAGCGGCAGTCAGGTTCAGACCAGTTCCACCCGCTTTCAGGGAAATGCAGAATACCGGAGTATCATCGGTGGCGAAGCTTTCCGTCAGACGGATTCGTTCTTCTTTGGACACGCCGCCATCGATCCGGTGGCTCTTGATCTGTTCATGCTTGAATGCCTTTTGAAGCTCATCTAAAACAGAGGTAAACTGGGAGAATAACAGGATCTTGTGACCATTTTCGATGGCCTGCTTCACCAGCTCCATGCAGGTGTCCAGTTTGGCGTTCTCACTGTGATAATGTTCCAGGAACAGGGACGGTCCGCAGCATAGCTGCCGGAGTCTGGTCAGTTCCTTTAAGATTTCCAGCTTGCTCTGCCGGAATTCTTCCGGACTTTGTTTTGCCAGATATAATTTCAGCCGCTGGGCGTAAGCGTCATAGAGTTTTTTCTGTTCTCCTTCCAGATGGACGGAAACGACCTTTTCGATCTTATCCGGAAGTTCTTTCAGCACATCTTTTTTCAGTCTCCGCAGGATAAAGGGATGAACCAGTCTGCGTAGACGGTCGGAGGTTTCCTTATCCTGATCATTGACAATGGCGCTTTCGTAACGGTTCTTAAAGGTCGGATAGTTGTAAAGGAATCCTGGCATCAGGTAATCAAAAATGCTCCAAAGCTCGCTTAACTGGTTTTCAATAGGAGTTCCGGTGAGTGCCAGACGGAAACTGCTCTGGATCAGACGGACAGCCTTGGAAGCCTGTGTGGAGTGGTTTTTGATATACTGGGCCTCATCGATGATCTGGTTAGCGAAAATGATATCCTCGTACAGAGCGATATCCCGTTTCAGCAGATCATAGGAGGTGATCCAGATATCGGCATCATTGTCAGGACCGATCAGCTCCTGCCTGGCAGTGGCTGTGCCGGTAAGTACTTTGCAGGTCAGCTCCGGCGTAAAACGGGCAATCTCCTTCTTCCAGTTATAGACCAGGGAGGCAGGTGTGATGATCAGGGTACGGAGGGAATCTCCGGTTTTTCCGTCTCTTTTCTCCGAGAGCAGGAAAGCCAGGGTCTGTAATGTCTTTCCAAGTCCCATGTCATCGGCCAGAATACCGCCAAAACCGCATTGCTTTAAGGTTTTGATCCATCGGAAGCCTTCTGCCTGATAAGGGCGCAGGAGGGCTTTTAAGGACTCTGGAACGGGATAGTCATTGTCCAGGGCATAATCCATGTTTAAAAGCAGTTCTTTGTACTGCCGGTTTTCTGACAGCTGGATCTGGTCATGGTTTTTCAGGACTTCATCCAGGTACATGGAGCGGAACAGTGGAATGGCCATATTTTCCGGGTGTTTTTTGCCATACTGGAGGAAAGACTCGGACATGGCTGACCATTGCTGGGCCTGTTCCGGGTCAAAAGTAATGAAGGAGCCATTCTTCAGCCGGTGGAAATTCTTTTTGGTACTGTAGGAGGAAAGCAGCTCGATCAGTTCATCCTGGCTTAAATCACTGGATGTTAAGGACATATGGAGAAGTCCGGTATCCAGACGGATTCCTACGTTGACCGGGGGAAGCGGGCGGACCCGGAGCTTCTGGAGAGCATCGGAAACAAACACTTCGCCAAATTCGGAAAATTTCGGCAGATCCTGGGTTAAGAACTGGTACATCCGCTCATCGGCACAGGTCAGGCACATGGCTTTATTGGTTTCATCATAGGCATCAAAAAAGACGTTGATCTTCTGTTTCAACTGGTTTTCGACAGCCATATTCCGCTGGTTTACGTCTGTCTGGTCATAGAGCAGATATTCCCGGTCTTTTCTGGAGTAATAACATTTTACCTGACAGGAGATCAGATCCTCCTGCGGGAGATCCAGATAGAGGCGGAACTCCGGCGTCTCCAGGCTATAATCGTCCAGTTCGAATCCGGTAGTAGAAAGCTGGGTATAGGTTTCTAACTGTTTCGAGGTCTGCCCCAGAAACTGAGGCAGATCCTGGTCACGGATATAAAGCGTAGGCTTTTCAGTTAACAGATTTAGAAGAGACGTCAGCATATCAGTTTTTGCTCCTGGAATACGGAACAAGGTTTTTCCTATGGATAAATAATGCCATTCACCGGTAGAAAAGACGGCCTGGAATTCTCCGGCACTGAGAATAACGCCGTAAGGCTGCTTTTTCATGGAGAGCTGCAGCAGGTTCTGATCAAAATTGATAAAAATTTTTTCATTTTCAAAGCTTACAGGAATTTCACCGTTAAAACGGTTTAATAACTCCATAAGGCTGTCCAGATCCCGGCCTTCCAGATAAAGATAACGCTGGTAATTTCCGGAGATGCTAATATAAAGGCTATGGTAGTGAGAAGTCTGTGATTTGAAAAAATCAAGCTCTAACAAAAACTGGATCAGCGCTTTGCTGGAGGGGTCAAAAAGATCCAGGGACATATGTCCGATGGTTTCCTTTCCAAGCGTATAGGAGTTGCCACAAGCGATTGCTTTTAAGAATTCATATAAACTTTTAACCACGTATTTACGGCGGCTGCCAATTTTTAATTCCAGATAAGCACCTCCATTCCTGGAGAGAAGATAACATTCTACTCCAAGAGGACCATTGGAAGAAAAATCCGGGGAAACGGTAACAGGGGTGGCAGCAGAGGCCAGAAGCCTGGAAACCCCGATATCTGTTTTTTGCAGGATACCTGGAAGAAATGGGTTATCTACGCCGGTTTTTTGTGCCAGTTTTGCCGCTAAAGGCGTATTCAGGAATATTTCATGTCCATTGGTTTTCATGAGATAGGAGCAGAGTAAGGACGTGATATGGGGGCAGGCATAATGACTTTTCGCAAATTGACGGCATGTGCAGCTGGTAAGGATCAGTTCATTATGGGGCTCATCCAGATAAATTTCAGCAGTTTCTTTGCGGTCAGAATCATCAGAGGGCCACTGACTGTGTAGAATGGATAACTTCTCTTTGGAAAAATAGGGAATTCCATGAGTCCTTAAAATTCCGGCGTTGGCCCGTTCCTGAAAATCGGAAAGAGGAGAGGAAAGGGCCAGCTCCAGGCCATCCACAATCTCTTCTTCTGTAAAATCACGGAAAAAATGTTCCAGAGTGTATGAATATAGTTTTGCCATAGTTTCATGTATCTCCTAATGAAAGATTTTGCGAAATTCAATTTCGGTATATCCACCGAGAGGCAATTTGCGGATCGTGTTCAATTCTGGAATGATCAGACTGCCGATCTGTCCTAAAGTAGCATCATTTTTCCGCAGATGGAGGTTGTCCTGGAGATAAGTCATCAGCTGATTGATATCGGAGCCCATATAAGCGCCCAGCGCCACCTGGCTGATTAGAAAATGGCAGTTATAGGATGACTGCCGCAGCCGCTGGTTCATAAGGTCAAAAATCCTCATGGTAGTTTTTTGGGAAAAATGTGGTCCATTTGTGACCATATCCAATAATTCCTCTTTGGTTGGCAGATACAAATGCCGTTGCCTTTTCACATAGAGCTGATAAAGTGCAGATCCATCTTTCTGGTCTATAATGGCAGAGTGGTAATAAGAGCCCTTGGAAAGCGGGCTTAAATCACTGGACAACTCTTCTGGAAGAGGATTGGCAAAAAATGTCTGGGTCAGTTCCGGTCTCCATTGGTCAGGGAAACAATGCTTAAAAAGTGTGTCTGCGACCGGGCGGTTGACAAATCCATAGAAAGCGGCTGCGCCTAATATGACAATGAAGAGTGTTTTGCCAGCCAGATAATCTTTCTCTTTTCCCTGTTCCAGCCACTGCTCGTAAAAAGTCATCAATTCTTTTGGAAGCTGCAGATTTCCCCAATAGGTGGCACGGATCAGCAGATACCGGTCTAAAACCGGGAACAGGCGGGACTGGAACCGCTTTTGGTCAGGAATACCGCCATTGGTACACAGGGTTTTAAAATTCTGGTATTCCGTCAGGGACATAGAATCCAGGATCATGGTCCAGAAGGCATCCATGTTCAGCCATTTCGCAACCTCCCTTATCAGAGCCTGTTTTGGAAGTGTACTTTTTACCGGAAGATTTAACGGAAGGATCATCTGACGGATCGCAGTTGCAGTTGATTCTTCTAAGATTTCCTGCAAAGAAGTACCGATGTTCCAGCAAAAATCCGGAGCCGTGGTATCCGGGAAAAAGTGCCTGCGGATGCTGCGGTTAAGCTCATCTAACTGATTCTGGTATGTTTCCTCCATGGAGTCTGAATAACTGGAATAATAATCGTCTTCTTTTTTATTCGATACCCGGTAACGTAACAGATGGGGACAGGAAAAAGCATCTTCTTCTGTGATATCCAGAACATCCAGAAAAAGCACAGATGGAGAAGCCGGGTCATCAATCGTACATAGAAGTGGCTGCTTTGTAAAAACCTTTTCAATAGGGACAGATAAATCATGGAATATCTGTTCTCCCTGAGTGAAAACCGCATATTGGGAAATATTACTGCCAAACAGAAGGTCAAGCATGGCTAAAAGATCGGCAACTGGCCGTCTGCCATCAATCTGGAATTCCCGGATCACCTGGGGATTGGAGCGGGATTTTGTTGTTTTTAAGGTATATATTTTCATCAATAATCTCCTGGGTAATGATTAAAAAGCTTCCTAGAAAGAGTGTAGCATAATCAAGGAGGTTTAGAAAGGTGAAAAATGGAAAATACTAATCTGGAAAAGGCGGCTGTCTTAATAAAAGCTGTAAGGATGGCTGGCTTTATACAAAAAACACCAGGAGGTATGGATATGGGCAATAACATGGATCTGGATTATGAGATGTTCTGCTACCAGTGCGAGCAGACCGCCAATGGCAAAGGCTGCACGAAAATGGGCGTCTGCGGCAAGACACCGGAGATTGCGGGACTGCAGGATCTTCTGATCTATCAGATTAAGGGCATCAGCTGCTATGGCAAGGTGGTGCTGGACCATGGGGAACATATGAATAAGGAGATCGTCCGTTTTATTGAAAATGTATTATTTACAACGTTGACCAACGTGAACTTCGATGCGGAGGTCCATGTAAAGCTGCTGCGGCAGTCCCAGAAGATCAAGGAAGAACTGCGGGGGCAGTTGGGAAAATGGGTGGCGGAAATGGACAACCCTACGGCACAGGCGGATTACCAGCTTCCGGAGGATAAAACGGAGATGTTAAAGGATGCGCCGATCGCTGGTATCATGTACGACAAGGAACTGGACCCGGATATCCGTTCCCTGCGGCAGACGGTACTTTACGGGCTAAAGGGAATCAGCGCCTACGGCCATCAGGCCAGGGAACTGGGGTATTACAGCGACCAGGTGGATGATTTCTATATTCAGGCACTGGAGGCCATTACCGATGACCGGCTGACGGTAGAAGAACTGATCCGCCTGACCATGCGTACCGGGGAAATGGCCATTGAGGTGATGAAAAAGTTAGATGATGCTAACACAGAGTGGTATGGCAATCCGTCCCTTCATAAAGTAAATGTGCGGATGAAAAAAGGCCCGTTTATTGTGGTGTCCGGACACGATCTGAAAGATCTGGAGATGCTTTTAGAGCAGACGAAGGGCATGGGAATCTCCATCTACACCCATGGGGAAATGCTTCCGTCCCACGGCTATGACGGCCTGAAAAAATACCCACATCTGGTGGGCAATTTCGGCGGGGCATGGCAGGACCAGCAGAAGGAATTTGATCATCTGCCGGGAGCGATTCTGATGACCACCAACTGCCTCATGCGGCCAAGGGATTCTTATAAGGACCGGATCTTCAGCACCAATGTGGTGGGCTGGGAAGGCGTGACCTTTATTCCGAAGGATGAAAATGGCTGGAAGGATTTTGGCCCGGTGATTGAGAAAGCCCTGGAGCTGGGTGGTTATCCGGAGGATCAGGAGCCCAAAGAGATTCTTACGGGATTTGGTCACGCAGAGGCGTTTAAATATCTGGATGCTATTACGGATGCAGTAAAGAGCGGAAAAGTGCGCCATTTCTTCCTGATCGGCGGCTGCGACGGTGCCAGACCAGGAAGAAACTATTTCACCGAATTTTCCAGGATGGTGCCGGAGGACTGCGTGATCCTGACGCTGGCATGCGGTAAATACCGCTTTAATAAGCTGGATTTCGGAGAGGTAGCCGGGCTTCCAAGACTCTTGGATGTGGGACAGTGTAACGATGTGTATTCCGCTATACAGATCGCCACGGCGCTGGCGGATGCCTTTGAAACCGATGTCAATGCGCTGCCGTTGTCGCTGATCATTTCCTGGTATGAGCAGAAGGCGGTGGCAGATCTGCTGGCGCTGTTAAGCCTTGGAATCCGTGGGATCTATCTGGGACCGACTCTTCCGGCGTTTTTAAGTCCCAATGTGCTGCAGTATCTGGTAGATACCTTTGACCTGAAGCCGATCAGTAATGCGGAGGATGATCTGAAATCCTGTTTGAAGCAGGTGGTGTAGGGCGATTCCGGATGTTCGACTTGAACCCTCTTGTCACAGTCGCGTGATATGGGCTATAATAAAAATAGCAGACTGGACAAGAGGGGAGCGAAACAACGGATGACAGCCATGTTGAAGAAAAGACTGCCCGTAGGGATCGAAAATTTTGAAAAGATCCGCAGGGATGGATTTTACTATGTAGATAAAACAGATCTGATCAAAGAACTGCTGGAAAACTGGGGTGAAGTGAACCTGTTTACGAGACCGAGAAGATTTGGAAAAACGTTGAATATGAGCATGTTTCAGTGTTTTTTTGAGATTGGTTGTGATAAAAGCCTGTTTGACGGGCTGCGGATCGCAGAGGAAAGCACGTTGTGCGAAACCTATATGGGAAAGTTCCCGGTGATCTCCATAAGCCTGAAGGGGATCGATGCTGCGGATTATGAGACGGCCAGAAATCTGATGGTAAAGGTGGTCAATGAGGAGGCCAGAAGGTTTCAGTTTTTAACAGAAAGCAGCAGGCTGACAGACACGGATAAGATGCTTTTTGGACAGCTTTTGCAGAAAGAAATGGATGACGAAACCCTGTTCTGCAGTCTGCGGGAGCTGACGGAGCTTCTGCGGAAGCATTATGAAAAGCAGGTGATCGTGCTGATTGATGAGTATGATGTCCCATTGGCAAAAGCCAATGAACTGGGATATTATGACGAGATGGTACGCCTGATCCGCGGGATTTTTGGGAGTGCCCTGAAAACCAATCATAATCTGTATTTTGCCATGTTAACAGGTTGTCTGAGAGTGGCGAAGGAGAGCATATTCACCGGTGTGAATAATTTCAATACCTTTACGATCACGGATGTGGATTTCGATGAGTATTTTGGGTTTACGGATGCGGAAGTAAAGGAGATGCTGGAGGAATATCAGTTAGGCAGCAGTTATGAGGATGTACGGGAATGGTACGATGGTTACCGGTTTGGCAATGTGGATGTATACTGCCCATGGGATGTGATCTGTTATGTAAATAAACGGCGGACAGATCCGGCTCTACAGCCACAGAATTATTGGCTGAATACCAGCGGAAACGAGGTTGTCAGACATTTTATAGAAGCGTTGGGAGATGGGGTCACCAGGACCGAGATGGAGCGTCTGATCGGCGGTGAGATCGTTCAGAAGGAAATCCACGAAGAAATGACATATCATGACCTTTACGTGGACATGGGAAATGTCTGGAGCGTGTTATTCATGACTGGATACCTGACCCAGCGGGGCCGGGCTGACGGAAACCTGTATAATCTTGTGATTCCCAACCGGGAAATACGGAATATTTTCACGGAACAGATCATGAAAATGTTCCAGGAACAGGCGGAGCAGGACGGTGAGACTTTGGGACGATTTTGCGATGCCTTAGAACAGGGAAATGCGGAAGAAGTGGAACGGTGTTTTACCGGGTATATGAGAAAAACGGTCAGTATCCGGGATACTTTTGTTCGAAAAGCAACGAAGGAGAATTTTTATCATGGGATGCTGATCGGGCTGCTGGGATTTAAAGAAGGCTGGACGGTTATGTCTAACCGGGAAGCTGGGGATGAGTTCAGCGATATTCAGGTTTTGATCGATGATGCGGAGACTGGCATTGTGATTGAAGTAAAATATGCGCAGGACGGTGATCTGGAGGCAGAGTGCCAGAAAGCCTTAACGCAGATGCGGGCGCTGCATTATGAAGAGGGCATGAGAAATGCAGGCATACGGAAGATTTTGAAGTATGGGATTGCCTGCTGGAAGAAAACCTGTAAAGTTGTGGTGGAAGGTGAGTCACTGGTGTGATAGAAAGCCAGAGTTGCGTGATCGTTGGCAGCGCAGCCCTGGCTTTTGTGATTAAAAATTTCATTTTCTTTGCAACATTTCCCCGCTCCCATCTGTATATAGGATAGAACGGCAGAAATGCCGGAGCAAAAAAATAAGAAAAATGGTAACTATTCAGTAGGTCTGCGCACATGCTGCGCTGACCGTAAGAACACATAGGCTAGAAAGCAAAAATCCCATCAGCGAAGCTGATCTGGAATGGATTTTTGCTCGTAACTATGAAGGTACTGAATAGTTACGAAAAATGAAAGAAACGAGGAGAATGATTATGAGAAGAACAAAGATGGCGGTATTAGGAATGATGATGGTGTTATCTATGACTGCGTGCGCGGGAAAGGCAGAGACGAAGTCCATCGGAGCGGAAACAACGGTGCAGGAAACGGCGGCTGAAGAGATGATAACTGAGACTGTGAAAGCAGAGCGTGGAGAAAATGAGGAAAGCATGATCGGGATGCCGAATCCATATACAGATCATGGCACCTTAAAAGAGGCGGAAGAGGACGCTGGTTTTAAGATTCAGATACCGGATGAAATCCGTGGTGTGAAGGCAGTGGCGTTCCGAAATCTTGGAACGGAAATGCTGGAAGTGATTTATTATGATGGAGATGCTGAGGTGGCCAGAGTACGGAAAGGAACCGGAGCAGAGGACATTTCCGGTGATTATAACGTGTATGAGATAGAAGAAGCTGTGGATGTGACAGGCACGCAGGTGACGCTGAAAGGAAGCGCAGATGGTTATGCGCTGGCGGTATGGAATGAGGATGGTTATGCGTATGCGGTCAGTGTGACGAAAAAAATCACGAAGGATGAGATACTGCAGATTGTAGAAGAAATCGTGAAAAAGTGAGGAAATAAACGCATGAACGTTCCTTGTACTTCACGTCAGAATTAAGTATAATAATCACAGACAAAATCGCTTTTTCTGATGGGAGGAATTTGCATGGGAAGTTATCTGAATCCGGGGAATCTTTCATTTCGCGGCAGTCTCCGCTCTAAAATATACGTGGACAAAAGTGAGTTGATCGCAAAAACCAATGAAGCGCTTTGTACCGAGCAGAAATACATCTGTGTAAGCCGCCCAAGAAGATTTGGCAAATCCATGGCTGCGAATATGCTTGCTGCGTATTATGATCGAAGTGAGAGTACAGAAGAATTATTTCAGAATCTTACCATCAGCAAAGAAAGATCCTACAAAGAAAATCTGAATCAGTATGATGTGATCAAAATCAATATGCAGGAATTTTTAAGTATGTCTGAAACCATGGAAGAAATGTTGGAGCTGCTTAAAAATTATCTGGTTTTGGATTTCAAGGAAACTTTTCATGAGGTGCAATTCCGGGATGAAAGCCGCATCTCTTTGACTTGACAATAGCATAGAATAAATATATAATATATGCATAAGTAAAGCATAGAAAGGAAATCCTAATAATTCAGCATATCATTCGAATCGTGGAGGAAAGTAATAATGGCACGACTTAAAAGCGATAACGTACAAATCAATATTTCCATCCCGTCCGAGTGGAAAAAAGAACTTGAAAACCTTGCACGTATCTATTCTGTTGAGGAAGGTGAGACTATCACATTTCTTGATTTGATGCGTAGAGGTATTCAGGAAAAATATCAGTTAGGAGAAAAGAATGAGCGGGGAACAGTATCATAGTGCTTCGCATTGTAAATATCTGATACAGTATCACATCATCTGGTGTCCGAAATTCAGATTTTCGGTATTAAAAGGCGATGTAGAGGATAGATTAAAACAGATATTACAGAACATCTGTGATGATTATAATTATCACGTTAAGGCACTTGAAGTGATGCCTGACCATATACATATTTTTATAGACGTTCCGCAAACAGTCGCTCCATGTGACGTTGTAAGAACTTTAAAAAGTATCAGTGCTATTGAACTATTTAAGGCATATCCACAATTAAAACAATTCTATGCAAGATGCGGAGTTTTGTGGTCAAGAGGATATTTTGTATCTACAGTAGGACATATAAGTGAAACTACAGTAATTAAGTACATTGAGGAGCAGAAAATCCATGATTGACAAAGAATACAA
>ERZ837487.4587-NODE-4587-length-10633-cov-6.400454_pt1 | contig 10633 bp, 9 predicted proteins | sample MGYA00519911_ERZ837487 | MGnify/ENA primary metagenome ERZ837487 (study PRJEB31850, sample SAMEA3708818) | human gut metagenome | biome: human gut; feature: human-associated habitat; material: faeces | place: China | collected 2014 ...
GGTGCTCAAAGTATTTATTTAAAAGAATTTGTGACAAATGATTGACTAACATACATGGTTTATATCCTATATATTTCATGTGAATTGACTTTTATGTAAATTATGCTATAATTAATTATAGCACATTATATTTATATTGTGCCTTTGAAATATTTACATTTCGGGGGCACTGTCCTCCGAACAATAAAAAGGAGGACCTAAATATGAAAACATTTAATGTTAACTCTTACGTTTGGATTAAACTCACAAAGCTCGGCCTGCGAAAGCTGAAAGAACGTCACAACGAAATTTACAAGCAGTGTCCGTCAGTAGGAAAATTCACACCTCCTGAGACAGATGCAGACGGCTTCTGCAAAATGCAATTGTGGGAAGTCATGAACATTTTTGGTCCATGTTGCAGTAATGGTGCTAATATTCCATTTGAGACCAACATCCGCATCAACGACTCTGAATTTGAGGAATCCGAAGAGTAACACAAAGTTTTCTGCTAAGAAAAAGGAGAAGCTAGACACTTTTTACCAAGTATCTAGCCTCTCCTTTTTTATTGGCAATTTAAGTAAATAAGGTATAGTAAATTTGAAAATTGCATAATGGAAGTTCTTTTTTTCTCCAATTCATCACGATAAATAGTAGCAATTATTCTTTGATATAAAGTACCATCTTTCATAATCCCACTAGGAACAACAATATTCACTTTTGGATGTTTTTCTTCCACCCATGTTAAGTTGTCTTCATAATACGTAATAGGCTCAGAAATAATTTGAAAAACACACCCAATTGCTATATCAAGAATAATATTAAACTTGAAATCTTCTAACATCTTATTTTTCACTTCGGTCTTTTTTATAGTAATTATCGGATGATCTATTAGACTATACATCAGGCAACTAGCTATAATGAAACTGTCTGGTTTTCCGGAAATTCTATTTTTACTTACCCAGTCCATATAATTATCAAAAGAAATTAAATATTCAGGTCTTATATTAATATCAAATATATTTAACAATTCTTTGTCAATTTTTTTAAATGTTTCTCGCTTTTGAGCATTAACCATGTCTATATAATATTTATACCGTTTTTCTAATTCCAACAGTCTTTTTTCTCTTGCCTGTTTTTCTTCTTCCCGACGCTTATCATCTACTTTGTTAACTATTGCATTTCCTGCTACGGTATATATAACAGTAATAGCAAAAATCGTTATCCTCGTATTTACAGAAAATTCGTGATAAAAGCACATAGCTACTAAAACAAACCAAATAAGAACTGCAAAATTTTGCATATTTTCTTTGAAAACCCGCTTAATTTTTTCTTTTTTCATGCCAATTACCTCCTAAAAAAATTATTTTTATCGGATTTACATATATATCAACCTGCAAAACAGGATTAAAAAATTTACATGCCCATTGTACCATTTTTTATTTAATTTTACAATTGTTATCTTTAACATTTCAGGGTAATTTTTTTATGAATATAGCAAATTTTTGCTATCTATAGTATAATCAATTTGAATGAATGTATAAATGCTAATCAGTAAGGTGATACACTAATATATCGGACAAATGAAAATATATGTTCATTATTATGACAGAAAAATTAAATAAAAAATAGATACAAGGAGTAATAAAAATGATTAAAAATATTATATTTGATATCGGTGGTGTATTAGCCGAACCGAAAAGTGGACATTGGTTTATCACAACTAACTTTTGGAATATCTTAAATAAGAATTTAATTGATGAAGAGAAATTAAAAATAAGCCTAAAAAAATACTTATACTTACAAACTCAAGAGCCTAAAACTGAAAAAGATGAACATGAAATGTTTTCAAACTATTATTGCAATGTTTTAAAAGATATAAATTATCCTAATGCAAGTTTAGATATTGCAAATAAATTAGCTGATGATTGTGTTTATAATGATGATAAATTTATATTTTTTGATGATGTTTATTCAATTCTAGAAGAATTGTCAAAAAAATATAATCTCTATATCATTTCAAATGGCTGGCCATCTTCTTTTAGAGTATTGAAGAACAAAGGAATAGATAAATATTTTAAAGGTATTATCATATCATCTATGTATACTACAGTAAAAGAAGAAAATTTATTCGATATATTTATTAACAAATATAAAGAGGTTACTCCTAGTGAATCACTTTATATTGATGATAGAAATCATATTTTGCAAAAGGCTAAAGAATACGGATTTAATTTGTTACTAATGGATAGGTATAAGAAATATGAAAAAACTCAATTTGAGATAGTGAATAATATGAATGATATTTTAAAAATACTGGAATAAAAATTGCTACTTGAAAAATTGTTAAAAATGAAAAAAGAGAGTTTTTAAACTCCCCGAAATCATTTAGGCTCCCGTCTTACTCAAAAAGTAGTAGAGGGTTAAGTTAATTTTTTTACTCACACTCTTATTAGTATAAGTAATCTTTTTGTGGAGCCAATAAGCAGAATCGAACTGCTGACCTACGGGTTACGAATCCGTTGCTCTACCAACTGAGCTATATTGGCGTTTTCTCTTGCGAAATCTATTGTAACACATATCTAAAAAAAATGCTAGCCTATTTTTATAGTCTAGCATACTTTTTATGTTTTATCTGCCACCACAGCATCCATTGTTTGTAAATAATAGTAAGAATATTATTATGAAGAATAAAATTCCGCTATCTCCGCATCCGCAATTGTTTCCGCCAAATAGTCCACCAAATGGTCCGCATCCACAACCTTCATTGCGTCCACATCCTCCTCTTGGTCCTTCGTCACATCCGCAACTTCCACTGTTGCATCCACCTCTATTGTCGTCTTGCATTTTATATTCCTCCTTTTTTGTTTTATATAATATAGTATGAATTTTCCGTAAAGTGTGTTACAATATATAGAGTTGTAAAATTGAGGTTGAAATTTATTAACTTTCTACCTCGAAGGAGGAATAAATTTATACATGAATAACGAAATTAATATAGTTCCAGAGTTATTGGTTCCTGCTGGCGATTTTGATTGTGTTAGAGCCGGAGTTCAAAATGGTGCTGATTGCATTTATTTTGGTGCTAACAGTTTTAGTGCAAGGGCCAGTGCGAAAAATTTTTCTTTGGAGGAAGTTGCAGAAGTCGTAAAATATTGTAAACTAAGAAATGTAAAAACTAATCTAACATTGAATACTTTAATTACAGACAATGAGTTTGATGATGCCATTAAAGTTGCCGAATCAGCTTATAAATGTGGAGTCGATGCAATTATCGTTCAAGACCTTGGTCTTGCTAAGTATTTAATCACTCATTTTCCTGGTATGGAGATTCACGGAAGTACTCAGATGTCTGTTCATAATCTAGAAGGTGTATTAGAACTTGAGAAACTTGGATTTTCAAGAGTCGTTCTATCTAGAGAAGTTCCAATTAACGAGATTGAATATATTAGAAATAATTGTAAAGTTGACCTAGAAATATTTGTACATGGTGCACTTTGTATATCATACTCTGGTCAGTGTTTATTTTCTAGCTTGGTTGGAGGGCGTTCTGGTAATAGAGGAAAATGTGCTCAGCCATGTAGACTTCCCTATGAATTGCTAGAAGATAAAAACGGTACTGAAAGCGTTCTTGATAAAGGTTATTTACTTAGTCCACGAGACCTTTGTTCTCTAGACACCTTGCCTGCTCTAGTAAAATTAGGTATAAATTCTTTTAAAATTGAAGGCAGAATGAAGACTCCAGAATATGTTGCAACTGTTACAAGAATTTATAGAAAATATATAGACCTTGCTTTGTCTGGCAACAAATACGTGGTTGATGAAGCAGATAAATTAGACTTACAGCAAGTGTTTAATAGAGGCGGATTCTCTAGCGGACATTTATTATCAGAGCCAAACAGAAAGTTAATTTTCAAAGACAAGCCAAATAATATGGGATTGTATTTAGGAAACATATCAAACTATAATGCCAACAGAGGGCACATCACATTAAAACTAAATCAACCTGTCGGAATCGGAGATACCATAAGCATTGATGGTGAAACTGGAACTTACACTATTTCTGAATTAATAAAAGGAAACACCAATTTAAAGACTGCTGAAATCGGTCAAATTGTAAAACTTGGACGAATGAAAGGAAAAATTAGAGCTGGAGCAAAAGTGTATAAACTTTCTAGCAAAGCTTTAAATGACCAAACAGATAAAACATTTGCCCAAAATTGTGAAAACAAAAAAATTCCTGTAACCTGCTCTGTATCTGTAAAAAAGGACAAGCCTATCTCTATAACTTTAGAAACAAATACTGCCCCATTTTATGATAATGTTGCAATAAAATTTGTTTCTGACATTATACCAGAAGTTTCGATTAACTCGCCAATAACAGAAACAAGAATTACAGAACAATTAAATAAGCTTGGAAATACTCCATATACATTTGAAAAATTGAATATCAATTTAGATGAGAATTTGCACATTCCTAGTATAAGTGCTTTAAATAATGCACGTAGAACAGCAATTAATATGTTGCAAGAAAAAATAATGAATAAATTCTTAGAAAGAAGAAACGAGAACTCATCTAAGCAGGTAGTGTCTCTTACTTCTTTACATGATGGAAAATGTTCAGTTGAAAATACTAATAATGTACTTCAAAGGAAAATTAGCATTTTATTAGAAAATATTAATTTAGAATATGATTATACTCAGCTTGAAAATGTTGATAACATATACATTCCTTTAAAATTTTTCTTGAGCAAAAAATACAATACATTATTATTCAATTTATCGCGAAAATTTGATTTGTACATATATATGCCAACAATAATAAAACCAAACTACAAAAATTTATTACTAAACAATATTGATAACATCGTGCCAGACTATGAAATTAAAGGATTTGTAATATCAAATATTTCTGGTTTTGAGCTTTTGAAAAAATATATTGGTAATGAAAAATATACATTTATCGCAAACTATACAATGAATATATTTAATGAGTACAGCATTCAAGAACTTCAATCACTTGGAATAAATGTAGTAACACCATCTGTAGAATTGAATAAATCTATTTTGCAGAACTTATGTAGCAACAGTCCTCTACCAGTAGAATTAATAGCCTATGGAAGAAATGTGCTAATGAATTCATCTTATTGTCTACTTGGAAAAAGCAATAAATGCTATCCAAAGTGTGACATGAAATGTAAAAACTGTACATCTTCTGCATTTGCAAGTCTATCAGACAATTCAAATACGTCAGTTACAGATAATTCATGCACTGCAAAATACTATATAAAAGATCGTCTTGGATTTAAATTTAGAATAATTCCAGACAATATCCAAACCGTTACATCAATTTACAATAGCAAAATAACTTCGATAGATACACATGATTTTAAGATTTCAGCTGTCAGAATAAATATACTTGATGAAAATATAGAGGAAATAAATAATATAGTAACTTCATTGAAGAATGGCGATAAATTAGAAGGCAAAGAATATACAAACGGAAATTTAAATAGAGAGATTTAAAAATTTACAATAAATATTCTATGTTCATCTACTAAACCTGTAATTTATTACATTACAGGTTAAATTTTGCATTTTTATTAAAAAAGTGTTATAATTATGTTAATCGGAAACTATTTCAGTTCCGTAGAAAGTTTTTTTACATAAGTCAGGAGGAAAATATCATGACTAAAAAAATTCGGCTGTTCGCTGCCACACTCGCCATCACTTTTGCAGCAATTGCCTTTGGCGCAATCATTACGCACATGAACAATTACAACACTGCAAAAAATGCCCTTCGCCTTCTCTCTGTTGAAGGCGGAACCCAGTATACGTCTCTTATAGGAAGTTGGGACACCAACTTTGAGACAGGATCCGAACGTCACGAGCTGTATCAGTTATACAATCGTAGTAAAGATCCTACGGATGTCGTTATGGTTCTTACTACTGTTAGTAAGAGTGGCGAAACCCGAAAAGCGGCGCTTGTGGTAACGGGCGCCCCTGACAAACTGATGGATACCGGTAAACGCTTTAATGGCCTTCGTGGCCCGGTGGCGTTTGAGGACGTTACCAATTAACTCCTTCAGTTCTCGCTTATGTAGGCGGTGGCTCATTATTAGAGCCACCGCCTTTTTTACTTACTAACAATTTTTTAATAATTATGCATTGCTGTTAATTTTATGATTAAATCCATATCGTCATCTTCTGCTGCTTTATTTCTGCGTATTTTTCCACATTTTTTACATTTAAAAATTATTACATAGCCTTTTTTACTATCTATTTCAGCTCCTACTGGAACTAAATCTCCATGACATTCTTCTGCCCTGTCTCCCGGATTTACGTCTACATGTTTTGAATGTAAACAGTATGGGCAATGGTTTCTGCATGAGTAGCCTAACTTTGGCACATGTTTTCCACAATTTTCACATGTAAATTCTTCGTCTATTTCTGTAAAATTTCCAGCCATTTTTCGTTCCTTTCATTTTTAACTCTAGTCACCAAATATACTTCCACCAACAAATTCTCTTAATAATGAGTTTTGAGGTATTAGCCCCTCATCAACTTCTTCGAAATATTTTAAAAATTCTGCCAATCTCTTTGCTTCTGCATATTCTGGTTCTGCATTTGTTATTTCTTGTAACAATGGCAATGCTTGCTTTTTCAAAACACTTAATTCATATATTAGTGATGAATTAAACATAACATCACAATTTTCCTGATATGGGAATATATTTTTATTTTCTCCCCTATTAACACTTGCCCATGTTCTTAATGTGTGTAATGCGCTATATCCTCTAAAATTGTTATCTCTAACAATTCTTCTGATTAATCTTGTATCTGTTGTAGATATTCTGTTGCAATAGTCTATGTTTAAAACAGTTAAATCGCTTATGTAAATCTTGTATTTTTGTTCCATTGGAATCGAACTTGTAAGTTTATCATTTAAGCAATGGATACCCTCTATTACAAGAATTTCGTCATCTGCAAGATGCATTTTTTCACCATTATAACGTTTTGTTCCAACTTTAAAATCAAATATTGGTACATCTATTGTTCCACCATCTAATAATGTTTTAATGTGATTATTAAATAGCTCTAAATCTATTGCCTCTAAACATTCAAAGTCATAGTCTCCATTTTCGTCTTTTGGATTGTCTACTCTTTCTACAAAATAATTATCAACCGAAATTGTTACTGGTTTTAAGCCATTTAATCTTAGTTCAACACCCAGTCTCTTTGCAAAAGTAGTCTTTCCAGATGATGATGGACCAGCTATTAAAACCATTTTTACATTTTTTCTTTTTGCAATATCATCTGCAATATTTGCCATTTTCTTCTCATGTAAAGCTTCTGAAAGTAGTATAACATTCGAAGTTCTACCTTCTTTTATTTCTTTATTCAATTTATACAAAGTATCTATTTGAAGTACTCTGTGAATATCTTCATACTCTTCCAAAGTAGATAATAACTTTTTGTTGCTCTTATAATTTGTAAGCTCATTTGGCTTTTCTGCAGATGGATATCTAACTAAGAAACCATCCCCATATTTAATAACATCAAAAACGTCTGTATATGATGTTGTTACTGGCATTACTCCAAAGAAATAATTGAAATAATCTTCACAGTAATATAAAGATACTCCCTCTTTTTGAGTATTATCAATTTGAACAATTCCTCTCAAGGTTTTCTCGTTAGAATAAAACTCTTCTGCCTCTTCTTTAGTCATAACAACTTTTCTTATTTCTAAATTTTGATTAATTATCTCCTGCATTCTAGCCTTAACATTTGCGATCATTTCATCTGTAATTTCCATGTTATCAATTTTGCAAAACATTGCACTAGATAACTGATAATTTACACTAAGCAAAGCCTCTGGATAAACTTCGTTTAAAGCCTTTGCCATTATGTATAAAATTCCTCTTATATAAATTCTGTGTCCATCCTTTGAGCTCGTATCTAATAATTCAATCTTATCAATTTCGTTTGCCTCATAATTTAAAGACTTAACCTCATTATTGCACATACACGCAATAATTTTTCTTCCCTCTTTTGTAGCATTTTCTATCTCATTTTTGTATTTTTCTATAACCTTCATCTTGTTGTTTCAGTCCTTCCTTTAAAATATTGTACTTCATTTTTACATTGTATCATATTTTATGCAGATTTGGATATAATTATATTAAATTTTATAAAAATTATTAGATTTTCAATTCAAATACGCTTCAAGCAACAATTCAAACCATAATTAAATCCACAATTCATACTGTAATAATATAGCTTTTAGCGTGTTTGCTTTATTGTAAATCAAAGGAGGAATTTATGACTAACAAGAGAGTTTGTGAGATTTTAAAGAATAAAGACATTAAAGAAATTTATTACAATGACCAGCCTGTATGGATTCAAGAAGTACGCGGAAATAAAGCAACAGTTGGATTTGTTGGTTCTAATGATACTAAGGATTTATATATAAAAGAATTGTATGAAGCAAATTAGGACAATTCGGGAGCGAAGAAATTATGCAATTTAGTGCATGATAAAAACTAATTTAAATTTATAAAAATTTGATATAATGCTCTTATTCGAAGCTCTTTCAAACTCCTCGGAAGGCGTGCTTTACCTTATTTTTAAAATTTAAATTAGTTCTTAATTTTTCGCCCCAAAAGTGGCGTCCCTATTGGGCGAATTTATTTTAAATAATATTCTATCATTTTTGTGTATTCATCTTGTGCATTTAAACAAGTATCAATCAAATATACTTTTTCTGTTTTATTTTGGTATTCTTTTAGTCCTCTATAGTAATATAGTTTATCTTTATCTAAAATAATAAATGGAATTATATTGTTTTTTAAACATTCTTTAAATGCAATTATTCTGCCGACTCTACCATTTCCATCTTGAAATGGATGTATTTTCTCGAATCGAGCATGAAATTCTATTATCTCTTTTATTGTTACTTTTGGTAAAGAATTATACCATTCCATTAACTTTTGCATGTCTTTTGGAGTTTGTTTCGGTGATGATGTTTTCATATTTCCTGCTTCGTTGGCTAATTTTTTGTAATCTCCAACATTAAACCATTCTTTTCTACTATCCATAGTTCCTTCTTTTAAAATTTTATGGAATTTTTTGATTATATCCTCTGTCAAGTTTTGGTCTGCTATATCCAGCATATAATCAACTAACCCAAAATGATTTGCAGTTTCTAATATATCATCTACGCTTGCAACTGTTTCCCCCTCAAATAAAATCGTGTTTGTCTCAAAAATATATCTCGTTTGTTCCTCAGTTAACTTACTTCCCTCAATATGATTTGTGTTATACGAGAACATAATCTGTGTATTATGATACAAGTTGCCCTTTAGGCCCATCTCTTTTTGTTCTCTTAACACTTCTAATACATTAATCTTAGAAATGTCAAATTTTTCTTCATCTTTTATTAATTCATCTACAGTTACATTAAACGTTTCAGCAAGCTTTTTTAATGACTCTATATTAGGTTCTATTGCTCCTGCTTCATACTTAGATATTGTTGCTGGTTCAACTCCTAATATTTCAGCAATATCTTTTTGAGTCATTTTATTCAATTCTCTGTATTCTTTTATTTTATTTCCAACTTTCATAAACTAACTCCTCTATTTAAACTCTATATATTATACCATATTATTGCCATAAAAGAAATAGTATATGTAATTTCCGTCGCATTATTTCCAAATAAGAAATATTTTAAGCTATCAAAAAGGCTAGCTCACTGTAAAGCTAGTCTTATCAGTAATAGAATCTGTTCTCGGCTTTGCCAAGACTCAGAACGCCTCCTACCTTTTCTACATGTTATATTTCTGGATTCCATTCGCTATGCGAGGCGTGAGCCTTCTTATAGCTTTCTGTTATCATTTTTATTTTTTCCTCTTGTTTCAAATTTCTCGTCTCTAGCATTCAGCTTTTCCTAGAAAAGTGAAACACGGAAACCGATGCCGACGTCGCTGAAGTCAGTGCTATCGTTGAAACGGTAAGCTGCAGGACGGAGCGAGCCTGTAACGAGGCAATAGCCTCCCCTATCAGCACACGGATAGTCGGTGTTGGAAGTATTTTCCAAAGTCCACTCATATACATTTCCAGCTATGTCATAAATATTCATTACTTTACTTTGCTCTGTTCCTCCTGTTGTTACTAATATTCCGTTTCCGTTTGAAGATTGGGCTATTTTATTTCTACTTGTATCTACAAAATTTGTAGTTGATGTTGTTGATGGATTCCATGTTGAACTTAATGTCCAATTGCTATACGTTGCATATTTTCCTGTCTGACTTAATTGGAATGTTGAATCTCTATAATTTCCTATTGTTGTACTATCTTCTGTTAATGTACTATCCGCTATATTTCCTTTATTGTGCATAAATGCTAATACTAAATCCCATTGCACTCCAAACATTAAACTACTTGTTTTATTTCCTGAATTAACATTCTTTGCTAAATTTTGTGCTTGTGTTCTTGTTACATATCTGTATGGGTATGCATCTGCTTTTGATACTGGTGTTGGCATTCCTTCTATTGTATATTTTCCGTCCGAATTTTTTTCTGTATTACTTGTTCTATTTTCTGCAATTCCAGCTTCGTATCTTCCTACATAAAATCCTCCATTTTCATATACACTTTT
>ERZ837487.4589-NODE-4589-length-10631-cov-22.469270_pt1 | contig 10631 bp, 6 predicted proteins | sample MGYA00519911_ERZ837487 | MGnify/ENA primary metagenome ERZ837487 (study PRJEB31850, sample SAMEA3708818) | human gut metagenome | biome: human gut; feature: human-associated habitat; material: faeces | place: China | collected 2014 ...
TCGGCCAGCACGTTCTTGCCGGTGGCCTTGCCGCCTGCCAGCAGCAGGTTTTCGCCGCAGAGCAGGGCGGCCAGCGCCTGTTCCCACACCTCTTTGCCGTAATAAGTAAAGGCAGGGGAGGGAATGCGGGGCCGCAGGGCGGCATCCAGCGGATGGGCGGCGCGGGTTTCCTCCACCGCAGAAAGCAGGGCCGGGTCCACACCCTCCTGCCGCAGCACTTCAAGGATATCAGACATTTGTACAAACACCTCGATCTTGCCGGTACAGTTTTACAGCACTGACCGGCTCTCTGCCCCTATCATAGCACAATCGCGGGCATTTGTGTAGGGGTGGCAGGGGCTAAGAAACAGCAAAAGCGGCTCTGCCGGATAGCAGAGCCGCTTTTGAAAAAGAAGAAAAAGAAGAACGCTTATCAGACGTTGTCGATGCCGGCCATCTGCTTGATGGCCTTCATGGCGAAGGTCAGGGTACGGCCCATGGCCACGCCTGCCATCAGGCAGGGGTAGTTGTTGGCAAAGAAGCTGCCGGACATATCGCCGGTGACGTACAGGCCTTCCATGGGCTTGTTGTCGTTGTCCAGAGCCTGACCCTTTTCGTTGATGGCGATGCCCTGCTCGGTGGTCAGCAGGGAAGCACCCAGCCAGCAGCCGTAGAAGGGAGCCTTGCGGATGGCGCTCAGACGGTAAGCAGGCTTGCCGAAATCCTCGTCATTCTGCTTGTCGTACAGCTCGTTGTAACGCTCAACGGTGGCCAGGAAGGTGTCCTTTGCTTCGCCAGTGAAGCCCAGTTTGTCGGCCAGCTCTTCGATGGTGTCGCAGACGAACAGGGAACCGTCGGCCACAGCCTCATCGACCTTGCCCTGGAAGTAGGTCTCGCCGCCGGCGCGGGTCTGAGCGGAGCAGCCGATGGTGTGGAAGCGCTTTGCGTCCTCCAGAATGTTAGCATCGCAGATCTGTGCGTAGACGCGGCCCGGCTGGTGGGCAGCAGCGTAGACGATATCGTTGTAGGGGCTGCTCTCGTTGGCAAAGCGCTCGCCGTTACGGTTGACCTTCAGGAAGGGCTGGGTGCCGGGGTTGTACTGGCGGATGTTGCCGGGGAAGGCCTTGCCGCCGAAGGCGGAGTCACTGTCCACGTAGCCTGCATCCACGCCGGGAGCCACGATGCCGCGGTCAAACAGCATGGGAGCAGCTTCCTTGTCCAGGTTGGCGCCGGCCCACACAGCAGCGCGGATGCCGTAGCCCTTGTCGGCGGGAGAGTAGGAGCAGGCGGTGGTGACGCTGGTGCCCAGCGGATCCAGCTGCTCCATCATGTAGGGGTTGCCGGGGAAACCGCCGCAGGCCAGCAGAACGCCCTGATTTGCGTTGTAGCGGATGAAGTGGTCGTCCTCGGTGCTCTGGGCGATGATGCCGGTGATGCGGCCGGTCTCGTCCTTTTCCAGCTTGGCCAGGCTGGTCTTGAAGTCGATGCCGTAGCCCAGCTCTTCAATGTACTGCTTCAGCAGCTCGTTGCGGGCCACGCCGCCGCTGCGGTCGTAGGTGTACTCGATCTCGGGGTACATGTAATCGGTGTTGTGCTCTGCGTTCTCGGCAGGCCACTTGGCCTCGTCGCCGCAGGTGTAGATCATGTTCACACCGTACTTGTCGGTCATGATCTCGCGCACAAAGTTGATCATCTCGCCGGACTCGTTGATCCAGGTCTTGACGACGCGCTGGTCGCACTTGCCGGAAGCGTAGCGGGAGATCTCGCTCAGCAGCTTGGCGCGGTCCATCTGGATGCCGTTCTCCACAGAGCCGAAGCCGTCCACGGCGCCCACCCAGTGGCGGGTGTCCTGCACGTTGGCGTTCTGCTCGATGATGCGGAAGTTCAGGCCGTTCTTGGCGGCGAAAGCAGCGGCGAACATACCGCCGTTGCCGGCACCGACGATGACGATGTCGGTGTCCACGGTCTCGGTGATGGCAGCCTCGTCAATGTCGGGCTCGGTGCCCAGCCAGTCGTTTGCGTCGCCGGTGGGCAGCTGCACGCTGGAGACCACAGCCTCGCCCTTAGCCTGTGCGTAGCAGCTCTTGGCGGCCTTCATGACAGCGTCGGAGGTGATGGTGGAGCCGGACACGCCGTCGATCTCGGCAGAACCGGCAGCCAGCAGCTGCTCGCGCAGCTCGTCGGCAGCGGCAGCGCCGAAGGAAGCGGTCTCGCCGGAGGTATCGACCACGACATCGGTGACAGCGCTCTCGGAGAAGGTCATGGTGACCTTGACAGTGGAGCTGATGCCCTCGGCGGTGCCCTCGTAGGTGCCGGGGATGTAGGTGCCGGCAGCGCCGGAAGCGGAGGTAGAGGCAGAACCGGAGGCGGCATTGCAGGCAGCCAGGGCGCCGGCGGTCACACCGCTCATGGCGGCAGCAGCGGCGATCTTCAGAAAGCCTTGGCGGGAGATCTTGTTCATGATTTTTCTCTCTTTCTTTTCTTCTTCGTGTGCAGGGATCCTTCTTCTCAGACATCGACAATTTTTTGTCGAGCCGAGAAAGATTATAACGCGAAACAACGCTGTTTACAATTCATTTTTCTTATATTATAATTTAGGGAAAGCTAATCTATTGATGGAGGATACCCGGAATGAATCAAAGTGCGTTGGAAGGTTTTGTGAAGATCGTGGAGCTGAACAGCTATTCGGCGGCTGCCGAAGCACTGTATCTGTCGCAGTCGGCACTTTCGCAGCAGATCCGCACACTGGAAGGGCAGCTGGGGTTCGAGCTGTTCCAGCACGTGCCCCGCAAGGTGCTGCTGACCCCGGCGGGGCAGGACTTTTACCCCCGGGCAAAGCAGATAATGGAGCTGTACCGGGAAGCCGTCCGCCACGGGCGGGCAGTCAAACAGCAGGCCAGCCCGCCGGCGCGGCATCTGGAACTGGGCGTCTGCCATGCGGCGGTGCGGATGTTCGGGTACGACCTGTTTTCCCTTACCGGCGATCTGTGCCTTGCCTATGCGCCTGTCCTCAAGATCTGCGCCACCCGCAGCGAGCTGTGGCGCAGCCTGAAAAAAGGGGAGAGCGACCTTGCTTTTCAGCTGGACAGCGCCGAAATTTACGCGCAGGGGCTGCAGTTCATCCCGCTGTTCTATATGCCGGAGGTGTGCATCCCCATCCATGCGCCGGCCGGGATGCCGCAGGGGCGGATGACGCTGGAACAGGCGCTGCAGTACCGCTGGCTGCCGGTGCGGGAGATGTACCAGACCGTTTACGAGACGGAACTGCTGCAGGAAGGTACCCACCGCGGGGCAGACATCACCCCGCCGGGCACAATCCGCAGCTCAAAATACGGCGGCCCATCGCTGAAAATGGTGCCGCTGCTGTACTACAGCCGCCCGGATCTGAGCTTTACCCAGCTGCTGGACTGGAACAAGGGCCACCGGTTTGGCATCGTGGTGGGGCAGAAGGCCGATGACCCGGCGGTGACGGGCTATATCCGGGAGCTGCAGCAGATTCTGCCGCCGCTGACAAAGCAGCTGTTCGGGGTGGAGCTGGAAAAAATAGAAGCGTGAAAAAAACCGGAGACCTCCGTAGAGATCTTCGGTTTTTAAAATATCGGTGTTTACTCCACCACGTCCTCAAACTGGCTGTTGTACAGGTCGGCGTAGAAGCCGCCGGCTTCCAGCAGCTGGTCGTGGGTGCCCTGCTCCACAATGTCGCCGTCCCGCATCACAAGGATGAGGTCAGCGTCCTTGATGGTGGACAGGCGGTGGGCGATGACAAAGCTGGTGCGGCCCTCCATCAAGCGGTCCATGGCGGTCTGGATGCGCTGCTCGGTGCGGGTGTCCACGCTGCTGGTAGCCTCGTCCAGAATCAGGATGCGGTTGTCCGCCAGAATGGTGCGGGCGATGGTGAGCAGCTGCTTCTGGCCCTGACTGACGTTGGAAGCGTCTTCGTTCAGCTCCATCTGGTAGCCGCCGGGCAGGGTGCGGATGAAGTGGTCGGCGTTGGCAGCCTTGGCGGCGGCAATGACCTCCTCGTCGGTGGCGTCCAGACGGCCGTAGCGGATGTTCTCCATGATGGTGCCCTTGAACAGCCAGGTGTCCTGCAGCACCATGCCGAAGCCCTCGCGCAGGGCGCTGCGGTCAAAGTCCCGTACGTCGTGGCCGTTCAGGGTGATGGAACCGGCATCCACGTCGTAGAAGCGCATGAGCAGCTTGACCATGGTGGTCTTGCCGGCGCCGGTGGGGCCGACGATGGCCACCTTCTGGCCGGGCTTCACCGTACAGCTGAAGTCGTGGATGATGGTCTTGTCCGGGGTGTAGCCGAATTTGACGTGGTCGAAGGTCACCTGACCGTCGATGCAGGCGGGGTCTGCCCGGCGGGCCGGGTCGGCGGTCTGGTCCTCTTCCGGCTCGTTCAGGAACTCGAACACCCGCTCGGCAGCAGCGGCCATGCTCTGAAGCATGTTGGACACCTGCGACAGCTGCTGGATGGGCTGGGTAAAGTTCTTGACATACTGGATGAAGGCCTGAATGTCGCCGATGGTGATAACGCCGTTTGCGGCAAAAATGCTGCCCACGATGGCCACTGCCACATAGCCTAAGTTGCCCACAAAGTTCATGATGGGCATCATCAGGCCGGAGAGGAACTGGCTCTTCCATGCGGATTCATAGAGCTTGTCGTTGGCGGCGTTGAAATCTGCCAGCACCACAGCCTCGCGGTTGAAGGCCTTGACCACATTGTGGCCGGAGTAGACTTCTTCCACCTGACCGTTCACCACACCCAGCGTGGCCTGCTGCGCCTTAAAATACTTCTGGCTGAACTTGACCACCACCAGCACCAGTGCCAGCGACACCGGTAAGATCAGCAGAGCAATCAGGGTCATTCTGGGGCTGATGGAGAGCATCATGATCAGCACGCCGATCATGGTGGTAATGCTGGTGATGAGCTGGGTGATGCTCTGGTTCAGGCTCTGGCCCAGCGTGTCCACATCGTTGGTGATGCGGGACAGCACTTCGCCTACGGTGCGCTTTTCAAAGTAGGCGAGGGGCAGGCGGTTGATCTTTTCGCTGATCTGCTTGCGGAAGTCGTAGCAGACCTTCTGGGAAAGGCCGGTCATCAGCCAGCCCTGAATGAAACTGAAGGCGCTGCTCAGCAGGTACATGCCCAGCAAAAACAGCAGGATGCGGCCGATATACACAAAGTCGATGCTGCCGGTGCCGCGCAGCTTGGCGATCCAGCCGGTGGCAAGGGCCGTGGTAGCCTTGGCCAGCACCTTGGGGCCTGCAATGTTGAAGATGGTGGACAGAATGGCAAAGACAATGGCTGTGATGAGCGGCAGTTTGTAGTGGCTCATGGTCTGGAGGAGCTGATACAGGGTGCCCTTGAAGTCCTTGGCGCGCTCGGTGGTCATGCGTCCGGGTCTCGGCATATCACTCACCCTCCTTTTCGGTATTCAGAGTTTCGAGGTCCAGTTCCTTCTGGCTCAGCTGGCTGCGGGCGATCTCCTGATACTCGGGGCAGCTGGTCATCAGCTGGGCATGGGTGCCCTTGCCCACAAGGCGGCCTTCGTCCAGCACAAGGATCTGGTTTGCGTGCAGCACAGTGGAAATGCGCTGTGCCACGATGATGACGGTGGCGTTGCCGGTCTCGGCTTTCAGCGCACGGCGCAGAGCCACGTCGGTCTTGAAGTCGAGTGCGGAAAAACTGTCGTCGAACAGATAAATTTTCGGGTCCTTGGCAATGGCACGGGCGATGGAAAGGCGCTGCTTCTGGCCGCCGGACACGTTGGAGCCGCCCTGCGCGATGGGGCTTTGGTAGCCCTCGGGCTTTGCGTCGATGAACTCGGTGGCCTGTGCGATGGAAGCGGCCTTTTTCACGTCGGCGTCGGTGATCTGCTCCCCGCCGAACTTCAGGTTCGAGCCGATGGTGCCGCTGAACAGCACGCCCTTCTGGGGCACATAGCCCAGCAGGTCATGCAGCTGCGCCTGCGGCATGTTGCGCACATCGATGCCGTCCACGGTCACGCTGCCGCCGGTGGCGTCGTAGAAGCGGGGGATCAGGTTGAGCAGGGTAGACTTGCCGCAGCCGGTGGAGCCGATGATGGCAGTGGTCTCGCCGGGCTTTGCGGTAAAGCTGATGTGCTCCAGTGCGTCGCTGTCGGCACCGGGGAAGCGGAAGCTCACGTCGTGGAACTCCACCACGCCCTGCCAGTTCTTGTGCTCCTTTGCGGCCTTGGCGTCGGCTTCGTCCGGGTCGTGGATGGTGGCCTTGGTGCGGATGACCTCGTCGATGCGGTCTGCGGCCACACCGGCACGGGGCAGCATGACGGCCACCATGGCCAGCATCAGGAAGGACATGACGATCTGCATGGTGTAGGTGATAAAGGCGATCATCTCGCCCACCTGCATGGTGCCATTGTCCATGGCCTTGCCGCCGAACCACACGATGAGCAGGCTGGTGCCGTTCATGATCAGGGTCATAAAGGGCATCATGGCCACCATGGCGCGGTTGGTGAACAGCTGGGTGCCCATCAGGTCCTTGTTGGCCTTGTCGAATCGCTGTTCCTCAAACGGTTCGCGGCTGAAGGCACGCACCGGCATGATGCCGGTGAGGATCTCGCGGCTGACGAGGTTCAGCCGGTCCACCAGCGTCTGCATGATCTTGAACTTGGGCATGGCCACGTTCATCAGGAAGATGATGAGCAGCAGCAGAATGGCCACGTCCAGCACGATGATCCAGGAAAGGCCGCTGGAATTGCCCACAACGTGCAGCACACCGCCGATGCCCAGGATGGGCGCGTAGGCCACCATGCGCAGCAGCATGACGCAGACGAACTGCACCTGCTGGATGTCGTTGGTGGTGCGGGTGATGAGGGACGCGGTGGAGAAGTTCTCGATCTCCGCATTGGAGAAGTGGATGACGCTGGAGAAGGTCTCGCGGCGCAGGTCGCGGCCGATGGCGGCGGACACGCGGGATGCGAGAAAGCCGACGGCCACCGACACGGCCACCATCAGCAGGGTCAGGCCCAGCATCTGGCCGCCTACCTTATAAAGGTAGTGCATCTGCACATCATGGGCGATGCCCTGTGCTTCATATTCCAGCTGCACCAGAAGCAGAGACTGGCTCTTCATGTTTTCCACGACCGTCTCGTCCAGCTGGCCGATGGCACCGGTCAGCTGCTGCTGGATGGCGTCGCGGCTGAAGCCGGGCATCTGGCTCATAGCGGCAAACTGGCCGCACACGGTGTCGAGGTCGTCTGCCGTGGGGGCTATGGTCTCTGTCCCGGTATCCGTATCCGATGCGGTGCTGTCGGCAGACTGCATCTCGGCAAGGCCGGTCATTGCCATACCGGTCTGCCCGGCGGGGGCGTTGGCGGCCTGCGCCGCAGCCATATACAGTACAATGTCCGGTGTGGTGATGCTGTCCTCAAGGGCAGTGCGCTCGTCGGCGGTCAGGTCGGAGCGCAGTTGCAAAACGCCATCGTCCTGCAGGTAGTACTGGTAGGCGCTTTGCAGCTTCTGCGCGTCCTCCTCGTTCATCAGCAGGCTCAGCGCGTCCAGCGTGCTCTTGCGCACCGTCTGGGGCAGAGGGCTTTCAATGCCGCCCTGCTGGATGCCGGTATCCACGATCTTGCTGGTGTAATCCGGCAGCGAAAGATCGCAGTATGCCTGCACGAACAGCAGCGCGAACACTGCAAGGCAGACAGCCCAGTGACGGGCCAGCTGCTTAAAGATCTTTGTCATGGTTCGTTTCTCCCTTCGGTTTGGTGGTACGCGCGGAGTTTTCCGCAAGAATGGCTTCTATCAGCGCGCCGCGCAGCGCTTCCATCTGAGCCAGCTGTTCCGGCTCCAGCCGGGCCATCACACAGGAAAAATAGTCGCTCAGGGCCGTCTCGCACTGCTGGCAGGCATCGTATCCTTTGGGGGTGATGCGCACCAGCGTCCTGCGGCGGTCGGCCGGGTCAGCAAAGCGTTCCGCGAGACCGTCCTGTTCCATCTGCCGCACCGCACGGGAAACGGCGGGCAGCGGCTGGTGCAGCTCGCTGGCGAGGTCGGACACGCAGATGGCACCGTCCTGCCCACGGCAGTCGATGGTGTGCACCAGCCCTTCCAGCGCCGGAAAATGGCACTTGGGGCAGTCGGCCAGCGCGGCTTTCATGCCGGCTTTGGATGCTTTGCTCAGCCGGCCAAGATAATGGCACATACCGTGAAAACTCAACGTAGATTCCTCAGACACTTGATCCCTCCTCACAACAATACTTAACAGATGTTAACTATTAACGCCTGATAATAATAGTCCCGCTGCAGGGAGATTGCAAGAGGGAAAAGGCATTATTTTAAAAAAGTTCACAAACCTGCTCAGCAAAAGGCTTCCCCCAGAGGGGGGAGCCTTTTGGCGCAGGGAAAGTCTGTTCCCAAGGGGGAAGGCTATATCCCGCTTCACTTCCGCATACCTATATATAGTACAAAGGAGGCGGACGCATGGAGGAGAACCTGAACAGCATCCTGACCCTGTTCGGCGGGCTGGCGCTGTTTTTGTACGGCATGGACGAGTTGAGCCGCGGGCTGGAAGCGGCGGCAGGGGAGCGGATGCGCGCCCTTCTGGCGGCGCTCACCGGCGGGCCGGTGCGCAGCGTGCTGACCGGCCTTGCCGTGACAGCGGTGCTGCAGAGCAGTTCGGCGGTGACGGTGATGCTCATCGGGCTGGTCAGTGCGGGGCTGATACCTCTGCGGCGGGCGGTGCCGGTGCTGTTCGGGGCCAACATCGGCACTACGGTGACGGCGCAGCTGCTGGCCTTCCGGCTGGAAGATGCCCGCTGGGCGGTGCTGTTTGCGGGGGTGATGCTGGGCTTTTTCTGCCGCAGCAAAAAGGGCAAGGCTGCCGCCCGGGCGTTGGCGGGCTTCGGGTTGCTGTTCGAAGGTCTTGCCGTGATGGGCACTGCACTGGCCCCGCTGGCCGAAGGAAAACTGCTGCGCGGCTGGATGCTCCGGGTGCGTGCCGACCCGCTGTTGGGTGTGCTGACCGGCCTATGCATGACCCTGACCGTGCAGAGCAGCTCGGCCACCATCGCCATGCTGCAGAATCTGGCGGCGCAGCCCGGCGCGGCGGGCGGCAGCCTGCTGGGGCTGGCAGGCGCACTGCCCATTCTGCTGGGAGACAACGTAGGCACGACCATTACCGCGATCCTGGCCAGCCTTGGCCGCAGCCGGGACGCAAAGCGTACCGCCGCTGCCCACGCGGTGTTCAACCTGTCCGGTGCGGTGGTGTTCTGCGGGCTGTTGCCGCAGTTCGTGCGCCTGACCGAAGCTGTTTCCCCCAAAGGGCCGGAGACCGGGGTCATTGCCCGGCAGATCGCCAACGCCCACACCCTGTTCAACCTGATCTGCACGCTGGTGTGGCTGCCGCTGACGCCGGTCATGGTGCGCCTTGTGACAAAGCTTGTGCCGGACGCATCTCCGAAATAGGAGCGAAACACCGAAACACGCAGTTGAGTTGTGCACTCTGTCCGAAAACGTCCCCGGAAATTTGTGCATCACGAAACAGAAGTCCGCTCCGGCAAACTTGCGAAAAACAAGGCAGGAAGCAGTAAAATCCGGAAAATGGGAACGGTTTTTTATCTTGATTTCCCACTGCACCGGTGGTATACTGAAACCGTCGTATCCATGAAAAATATCCGAAAACTAAAAAATGACGCAGATACGAAGAAATGATGAAAACGGACGTTGGAACGTCCGCCATGGATAAGAAGGCTTCTGCGGGTGCGGCGCAGAAAAAACACAGCGAGGTTCAAAAACGATGAAGGATATTGTAACGGCTCTGACGGAAAAATTCCGCAGGGAACGCCGCATTGCACACAGGTATGTGGCGTTGCTGCTGGCGCTGTCGATGGTGACGACTCTGTTCGTCAACTGGCAGCTGCACAGCGACGGTATTGCGAAGACCGCCGACTACCAGTGCGGGCTGGAAGAGCACACCCATACAGCCGACTGCTACCCCAAGGTGCTTGTCTGCGGCTATGAAGAAGGTGAGCCGGAGGACTGGACGGTCAGCCAGCCGGATGCAGACACCATCACCGATGATAGCTTCGGCGCAGATCCGGAGCCGGAAGTCGCGCTGCAATCGGCAGAGCCGGAGTACATCTGGGTGCCGCACGAGCACACCGCCGACTGCTATCAGGAAGTGACCACCGAAGTGCCGGTGCTCACCTGCTTTGAAGAAGAGCATGTCCATACGGATGACTGCTTCGACCCCGAGGACGGCAGCCTGATCTGCGACAAATTTGAACATACCCACGACGACAGCTGCTATACCATCGAGTACGAGACCGAGGAGCAGCTGGTTTGCGGCCTTGAAGAAGGCGAGTTGGTCGAAGAGCTGAACCCGGATTACAACCCCGTGGCCATGTTCGAGGCCCCTGTGGCAGCTGCACGGCCTGTTGTGGTCGCGCCTGTGGCCGAAGGCCCCGTGCACCACCACACCGACGCCTGCTATGCGCCGGACTACACCGCCGACCCCATCTGCGGCCTGGAAGAGCATCATCACACAGTAAACTGCCTGTCCGACCCGCTGGACGGCCTTGAAGATGAATCCGACTGGCTGGACAAGACCGGCACGGCCCTGACCGGCATGTGGAACGAAGACCTGCTCACCGTGGCACAGGGTC
>ERZ837487.4590-NODE-4590-length-10621-cov-3.583381_pt1 | contig 10621 bp, 11 predicted proteins | sample MGYA00519911_ERZ837487 | MGnify/ENA primary metagenome ERZ837487 (study PRJEB31850, sample SAMEA3708818) | human gut metagenome | biome: human gut; feature: human-associated habitat; material: faeces | place: China | collected 2014 ...
ATTATCATTGGAATATATGAGCCAAATGTTTCAAAATCCGTTATATAATTAGTCACAGTCATTTGAATAAATGATATTATCCATACTATAACAAAAGCTGCTTTTTGTCGACTACCTGTATATTTAGCACCTAAATATCTTGTAATAAAATCAACTGAAATAAACGTTTCTATGAGGTTTATCCCTGTTTCAAAAATAAATTCTATCATGCCAGAGTCCTCCTGATAAAGTTTTGATATTCTCCTCTGACGAAATCTATTTTTGAACGGCTAAGACCAAAATGCGTTCCGTCTGTCAAAATAACCTCTCTGCTTGTTATTTTTGAAATATAACGGCAATTAACCAAAACACCGTTTTGAATACGAATAATATTTAACGGGTACAGTTGTTTTTCCGCATCTGTTATTTTGCATCTGACTTCTTTTTTACCGGAAATTCTGTCCTGTATGATAATATTGTTTTTATAGGATTCTATGTATACTACCGTATTTATATCAATTTCTATATTATGGCTTTCAGCTTTCAAATTAAAAGTTAGTTTCTTTCTTTCGGCTTCTGCGTCGACTTTTCTTAACAGCTTTGGCATAACGACCCTTAAATCGTGTAAATGACTTTTTCGTATAAACCAAAAAGGGTGATAGTCATACGACTGATACACTTTATCATCGTTACAAAAAGAATCAACACATCTTCTTTTCTTTTTTGAAGTAATGAGGCAACTTCAAATCCGTTCATTTCGGGCATATCAATGTCAAGCAGCACAACGTCTGCAATCTGCTTGTCAAATTGCTTCAACAATTCCGTACCGCTATTGAAAATTACTGCGTCATAGTCTCTTTTGCTATCCAAATATAAAGAAATCTCTTTTTTAATTGTTGCAGCAAAATTATGGTTATCATCACATATATAAAAGTAAAGTTTTTCTCTCATCGCAGCCTCCTTAATGACAATCTTGTTTCGCTTTTTTAATTATACCATATTTTTGTGAATTAGTAAATGCTTTCACCCTGAAATCGGCGCATTGACTATAAATTTTTTCAAAAGAGTTGCCAAAACCGTATTTTCCGCACTACCTATATAGAGGGAAAAACTTGCGTTTTAAGAGAATAGCAAGCAAAGCGAGTGAGTACCCACTCACGATTTTTACGGCGGTCATTTCTTTGAAATTGCAGTAAAAATATTTTTGGGATATTCCCAAACCCTTTAAGTGATACCCGAAAACTTGTTTTCGTTGGTAGAACTTATGCAGACGATTGCAAAATCGTCTGTAATCCTTATAAATTGTACGGAGGTAATCTATGCCAAACAGGAAAAGAAATATACAGATAAAAATGTGGGTAACAGACGAGGAACGAAGGCTGATTGAACATAAAATGTCGCTTGTGCCGACAAATCAAATCGGGGCATATTTGCGGAAAATGGCGATTGACGGATATATCATATACACCGATACGAAAGACATTCAGGCTATGAATAAGGAATTGCAGAGGATCGGCAGAAACATAAATCAGATAGCGAAAAGAGTTAATTCCACAAGCAGCATATATATGACTGATATTGAGGAATTGAAAGAGGATATACAGAATATATGGCAGTTACAAAGAACCATCCTATCAACTCTACGCTAAAAAAAGCAATTCAATATATCTGCAATCCCGAAAAGGCAGACGGCGCGCTGCTTATCGACTCATACGGCTGCACGCCCGAAACTGCCGATATTGAGTTTGAATGGACGAGGAAAAAGGCAAAGGACAACGGCAAAGAGAGTCATCTTGCAAGACACTTTATACAATCATTTTCACCGGGCGAAACAACGCCGGAACAGGCTCACGAAATCGGAAAGAAATTAGCTGATGAAATTCTGGGCGGCAGGTACGAATACATTTTAAGTACGCACATTGACCGGGGGCACATTCACAACCATATCATTTTTAATGATGTGAATTTTGTTGATTACAGGCACAGCCATATCAATAAAAAATGGTATTACGATACACGCAAAATAAGCGACCGTCTTTGTGAGGAATATGGACTGTCGGTTATTCCGCAGAACGAGAATAAAGGCAAAAGCTATATCGAATATACGACGGCAAAACAAGGTACAAGCTATAAGGCACAGCTTAAAGCGGATATTGACAAAGCTGTCCGAAAGTCGCTCGACTATTCCGATTTTCTGCTGCGTATGGAAATTGCCGGATATGAAGTAAAGAAGGGTAAATATATTTCATTCCGAGCCGCAGGGCGGGAACGGTTTGTACGGGGCAAAACTCTGGGCGGTTATTACACAGAGGATTCCATAAAAGAACGCATTGCAAGGAACGCTATACACCGTCCGAAAAAAGACAACCGCCGTATCAACCTCATTATCGACATTCAGAATTGTATCAAGGCACAGGAAAGCAAAGGCTACGAGCATTGGAGTAAAATATATAACTTAAAGCAGGCAGCAAAAACTTTGAATTTCCTGACCGAAAATAATCTGACTACCTATGAGGATTTAGAAACTGCCGCAAATAAAATACACTCTGATTTTGACAATACGGCACAAAAGATAAAGGCGGTTGAAAAGACTATCGGCGAAAATGCGATACTGATAAAACAGCTTGAAATATATCGGCAGTACCGACCTATATATCTGAAACTGCAAAAGGTAAAAAATAAAGAAGGCTTTACACGGAAATTCCAAAGAGAACTGATTTTATATGAGGCTGCCGAAAGAAATTTGAAAGGCAAAAATCCGCCGCCGCTTGAAGCTCTTATAAAGGACAACGGGGATCTGTCGGAACGGAAAGCAAAATTGTATGAGGAATACAAAAAGCTGAAAACAAAATCCGCCGAAATCGAGGTTATCCGTTCAAATGTTGATACGCTGCTTAACCGTCCGAAAGAACGCAATCCCGAAATAGAAAAATAAATTGTAGCGCAAATGTAGCGTTATAGGGCTGGGCGCGGCAAAAGTAATATGGTATAATGAATATAACTAAAAAGGTTTAGGAGGTTTTAGCTTATGAAGAAAATCAAAACAGTTTTAATGGCAGCGGCAATTTTAGCCGCAATTACAAGTACAACATACGCCGCAGAAATCCCGGTCGAGTGTGCGCCGGAAAACGCAACGACAGAAAGCATTGCAATAACAGAAAATCTGATTAGTCCGATTCTTGTCGAGGTACAAAACGGTTTAGGTTATCAGCCTGCTTGGTGCAAAGCTCATAACGCAGTATTTAATGCCGTGCTTGCCGGAAACACAAACAGTTACGGTTATCTTGAATTGGCGGCAATTTCAAGAAATGCGATTTTATATTATCGGGATATGTATTTACGCCCGGAATATTATGCGGAAAAGGAAGCAGCCGCAAAACTGCTCTTATCGAATATTATTTCAGAGGTCGCGAACGGGACAAAAGATTATGACGCCGCGCTCAAAGAGGCATACACAAAAATCTATCAAACAATGAACCCTGCGTATGTTCCGAATGAAGAAATCGGCGTTGACAGAATATATTTGGATATTCCCGCCGCCGATACCGTAATGTTTACACAGGCAAGAAAGCTGCTCAAAGAAGCACAGACAAGGAGTGTTCAAAAATGACGAGAACGGATATTTTAATACGGTTTATCAAAAAGAGCATAGCTCCGATAATAACCGCCATACTTTTATATAACCTGTTCGCCGGGCTTTGCATAGCAAACGGATCGGTCAATTATATGTATCTTTTAATGCTTTGCGGAATACCTTTCGGAATACGGTTTATGTTCACACTGCCGGTCTTTATCGGAAATCCGGGCGTCGGCATTTTTATGACGGCTGCCAACATAGCAATAGGCGCCGTGATCGGCGGCATAATCTTAATATGGAAATTGATTGTCGCCGTCTGCTATGTGCCGTACACGGCTGTTAAGCTGATAACCGCATAAAAAAATAAACCGTGATACACCTACCATTTAAGATAGAATGTATCACGGTATTTTTATGTTTTTTTGCAACAAGGGTACGGTTTGTACCCCTGTTAAATGTAGAAAATGAAATTGTCATTTTCGCAGGTTTTAGAGGAATTATATTACCCTGTCAGTTTCGGCGGTTAAAAACCCTTATTTTACGCTGTTTTTTAGGCTTATACTTTCTACATACCCGACCGCCTTTTGCGTATATAATTTGCCTTTTGCTTTCGTATTACAATTTTTCTGCATACGGGGCAATACTTGAATTTGTTGTTTGCCGCTTCGTACGGCTTTCTGCAATTTTGACAAATTCGTGTGTTTTTCGGTTTTGCAAGCTCAATATATAAATCCTTATCTGCCGGAAGTACGGCAATTCTAAACCATTTACATATAATATGCGAATAGGTTATACATTGAACGCACACGCACGGATCGCCGTCGTCAAGCCTTATGCAATTTCCGTTATCATAGTTACAGCACAGCCGTTTTATAAGGGCGTTTACCTTTCTGCTTTGTTTCGGAGTAAGGTCTATTCTGTCGTTCATAGCTCCGGCGGCTTGTGCGAGGGCGGTTTTTTGTCCTCTCGTTCGCCTTGCTCCTTTTTCGCTTGATTTAACTGCTGCTTGATAGAGGGCTTTTTGCTATCCTTTGGCGGCACATTATTGATAATGCCGTCAATTTTGTTGTAGTTTTGCTCTGTCTGCTTTTCTGCCGTTTCAAGATAATTAAAGGGCTTATCAGCAAATTTCAGCTCCCGTATCTGCTCAAATTGAGATAAAACACCCTTTTGCAGTCTGTCAAACTCTGCATAAATTTCTTTTGTAAAACTGCCGTTATCGAGCATTTCCTGCTGACTGCATACCCAGCCGCTTCCGTACAGGAACGGGTAAAGCGTTAAATTATCCGTTATGTAGGTGAGCGATTTATCGCTGTTGTCATAGTATGCAAAGCCGTTATCGCTGAAAAGATATTTTTCGCTTTTACCCAAATACAGCTTATTATCATAACCGACAAATGCCGTCATACCCTTGTAATTGCTTATCGCTGCCGAGCGTGTATGAACATAATCGAAAAATTTATCGACTTTTTTCCAGCCTGCTTTATCGCAGTAATAGGCGTTATTTTTACCCTTATCGGACAATACAACAATATCCGAAACGCTTAAACTGTGCCCGTAAAAATCATAAGGGCGATTTGTGTTAAATTCCGTAAAAATGCTTTCCAATGTTGTATCGGCTTTCATTTGTGCGGAATAAATAAGCTCATAGTTTTCGATAACGGGCAGCTGCTTATTTTTTTTAATCTGCTCAAAGCTCTCAAAGCGCAGCCTTCTTGTGCTGTCGTCATCTTTGAGCTGATATATCATAAAAAGCCTTTTCGGATAGTTTTTCTCAAATTCGCACAGGCTCTTATACGGCTCATCGGCATAGGTCAAGCCCATTTCATTAAAAACCTGTTTTAATCTGTGAGTTTTACCGTGCAGAATATTGTCCGACAAATCCTGCTGCATTTCAATAATTTCAGAATACACACGGTCATAGTCGGGGTGATTTGCCCTTAAATACTCGTCAATCCGAACAGCCAGCCCCATAGAATTCTCAATCTCAATTTCCGATAATGCGTCTGTTGTTATGGAATATTCTTTCGGAATTGTATTTAAGTCGCCGTTGTATTTTTCGGTAAATTCAGAACCGCTGTTTTCCAAAACCCCGTAGCTGTCAAGAAATACGGCTTTGTTGTCCTTTTTGCACTGTTCGCCATAGTCCCAAAAGTTCACAAAGTCCTCCAAATCGCCAAGCTCGCCGATTTTTATTCCGCTTTCTTCAGCCTTGTATCTGCCGTAGTCGTCATAGTCGGATATATCGGGAATAAAGCTGTAACACTCTGTATTCAAGGCAAGGTTTATAAGGTCGGCAGCGCTCCTTGTATGCTCCTGCGCCCCGACCGCAGCCGTAAACACCTGATATTTGTTGTCGTCAAGATTAGATAAAATATCCGCCAAGTAATTAAGCTCGTCAATGTTTTCGGTTTCCTTGAACAGTCTTTTTGCATTGACACCGGGTAAATAAAAATCCGCAATTTCAAAAATATACTCACCGGGCTTTGCGTCAAGCTCAAGCCCGATTTCCTTAAAAATATATGTCAGTTCTTCTTTGTTTACGGGTAATTCCATTAAAAAATGCCGGTAATTATCCGGCGTATTCCTGTATTCGTAGCCGTTTGCGATTGCCGCCGTAAAATAAAATTCCGCCATAATCACACCTCCAAATCCGCAAACTCTTTATCGGTCATACCGACCAATTTTGAAACAATATCTGCCGCCGTATCTTTCAAATCAGTGTCCTCAATATACGGAATTGCTTCTTTGATTTTAACGATAAGCCCCACACGGTCAGCGGTATTATACATTCCGATTATGCTTTTTTCTTCGTCCGAAAATTGTGTCATAGTGATATATCCTCCTTTTTCCTTGATTTTGCCGGCTTTTTCGGCGCTTTTTCAGTTTTAGCCTTTTCTTCATTAAGCTGCTTGCGGATTGAGGGCTTTTTTTCTGTTTTCTGCGCCGTCTTTGCTTTCTGCTCTGATTCTGCCATAGTGGGCGTACCGATAAAATCCTCTTTTTGCGGCGGCTCCGGCAATTTAACCTCACCGAGAGCAGTATTCAGCGTTGTTCTGCTGTTGTGAACATAATCACACATTGCACTGTAATACGCTTTATCCGTTTCGGGAACGGTTTTATCTTTCAATGCCATATTTGCCGTTTCCTCAATTTCAGACATACTGATATGCAGACGCAGATACGGAACGAAAAGGTTTAATGCCGTATTTGCGCTGTCCGTCACTTCATCAACGCCCTTTTGTCCTGTTGCCTGCCGTACAGATTCCAAATACTCCGGCGTAAGACTTCCCTTGAAATGATTTTCTATGTGGTTAATAAGCCCGTTTTCACGGTCGCCTATATCGTATCTGCCTATATAATTATCACGCATGCCGTTATACATATAATCAATGCGGAATTTTGTTTTGTCGTAGCCTTGATTTTCGGGATAGCTTTCGTCAAGATATGTAAAAAGTTTATCAGCCTTGTTAAGCGGCATTTTCTGCCCCGTTTCAAAATGCGGACTTTCCGACCACAAAATTGTAACTACCGGCTGTTTTGCCGGATTTAACATATCGGGAATTTCCGCATTAAGCCACTTTTCATAAATAACCGAATAATCAGCCTGCATAAGCTCGGCAAGTTTTGTAAAGCAGCGTTCTCTGACTACTGTATCGTCAATTCCGATAATACTGTAAAGGTCGTTTGAGGAAAGCATATCATACAGCTTTTGAAAAGAAACACCCGTATAGATTTCATCTTTCATCTCGTCGTCCGAAAACTCCGCAGCATACCAAGCGGAAATATCGGAATTTAAGTCAACGGATTTTTCCTTTTCAAGCTCCTTTAATTTTTCGGATATATCCGTAATCATTTCGTCCGCCGTAGTGCGTATCACTTCAAGCGACGCTTTTAATTCCGCTGTTTCCTTGCCGCTGCTCCAGCCTGCAACATATCCGAAAGAGTAGTCGGAGGTGTCAATCCCGAAATGCTGACATACGGTATATGCAACGCTTTCCGCCTGCACTTCACGGGTGCGGTTATCCGGTCTGTCGTCCTCGATAACCTCGTTTTCTTCCTTTTCGGGAAGTGCGTGTAGCTTTGCGTGAGCGATTTCGTGAATGGTGGTTTTTATCGTCTGCATTTCCGACAAATCATTACGCACGGCAATTCTTTTTTCGGTCAGGTGATAATATCCGTTTGCCGCACGGTCTATCTTTTCAAGCTCAATGGGGACGGGGGATATTTCCTTTAACGCTTTGAAAAACTTTTCGTAGTCCTCAACATTGCCCGTAAGCTGATTCGCTATTGTGGGGATCTCTTTTCCGTCCGTCTGCGACAGGTCAAATACCGTTGTTATCTTAAACGCCGGAACGGTGATTGTTTTTGTGGTGGTACGGTTGCTTCCGTCTGCGTTCAATATCGGATTTCCGTTTTTGTCGTGTGCCGTTTCTTCAATTTCTTTTTTGTACGGAGCAGGGGCAAGAATTTTGATACCCTTTTCGCCCTTTCTGACAGCACGCTTAAAATCATTTTTCCAAGTGTTAAAACCGGCTATGTACGAAGCGTCCGGCTTCTGCATTAAAATCAATATTGTATTCCGAAAGCTGTAATTATGGAATTTTGACATTGCCGACAAATACTCTTTGTATCTGTCGCTGTTAAACAAGTCCTTAATGCCTTGCTCCAATTTGTCGGTAATTTCCTTGACTTTCTCTTTTTGAGTTTTGCCCGTAAATTCAATGGGCGTTACTTCTGACATCTGTTACACCTCCAAATCCTTGTTTTTATCCGGCTTAAACGGATTTTCTTTTGCACTGTCAAATTCACGGTATCGCTGTGTAAGCTCGGTTATCATACTTTTAATACCCTGCATAAATTCTTTCGGACTTGATTCGCCTTTTGCAATCTCGGCAAGTTTATTTTCCCATTCTGCCGTGAGCTGCGCGGATATGAGCGTGTCGGGGAGAACGGAAACAAGCAGTATTCCGTTTTTGGTGGGCGTTATCTGCCGCCCGTTTCTCTGCACAAATCCCGTTTGTACCAACTTTTCCAAAATGGCGGCTCTGGTTACAGGCGTTCCCAAGCCTTTACGTTCTGCGTCGTCTGCCGTTTCCTTTGCTCCCGCCGTTTCCATTGCAGATAACAGCGTGTCCTCTGTGTACGGTTTCGGGGGCTGGGTGTATTTCTCTTTAAGCTCCGGCGCTGCCCCTGCGAATAACTGTCCTTTATAGAATTTTACAAGCGGCGCTGATTCCACATTATCCGTCTTTGGATATATCAGCTTTTCTATTGCACGAAAGCCCTCCGAAACAATTTCTTTTCCCTTTGCCGTAAAGGTATATCCGCCGCACTCAAACACCGCCGTAGTATTTTCATACACATAGCTTTCCGCCGATGCTGAAATTATGCGGCATAAAACAAGTTTCAGGATATTCAGCTCACCTGTCGGAATTGCCGACAAATCCGCCTTTTCAATTTCAAGCGTGGGAATAATGGCGTGGTGGTCTGATACTTTGCTGTTATTTATCATACGGGATATTTCGGGGAAGAAATCGGGTGCTTTGTCAAACGGCGGTATATCCGCGCCGAGATGAATAACCGCCGCTGCCGTTTCTGCCATATCCTCCGTCAAATATCGGCTGTCCGTTCGGGGATAGGTAATGAGTTTCTTTTCGTACAAAGCCTGTGCATAGTCAAGTGTTTGCTTTGCGGTGTAGCCGTAAATCCTGTTTGCCGCCCTTTGCAGCGTTGTTAAATCAAACAGCTTCGGCGGCTGTTCGGTTTTGGTTTCTTTGGTTACTGAAACGCAAACGGCCTGTGATTTTTCACAAGCCGTTATAATTTCTTTTGCCGTATTCTCATTGTCAAGCCGTTCGGTTTCCGCTTTCACGCCGCCAAGCGTGAGTTCAACCGTAAAATACTTTTCTTTTTGGAAAAATGTTATTTTGTTATGCCTATCACAAAGCAATGCAAGCGTAGGCGTCTGCACTCTGCCGATGTTCAATGTTTTTCCGTAGAGAATTGAAAACAGCCTTGTTGCATTGATACCGACTATCCAATCCGCCCACATTCTGCAAAGTGCGGAGTAATATAAATTGTCATACTCGTTGCCGTCTTTTAAGTTTTCAAAGCCCTCACGGATCGCCGCATTTTCCATTGATGAAATCCAAAGTCTTTTGATAGGCTTTTTACAATTCGCCATATCGTAGACAAGCCGGAAAATCAGCTCACCCTCACGTCCTGCGTCGCAGGCGTTAATAACCTCGCTCACATCTTTTCCGGTCATAAGGCTTTTTACAACCTTAAACTGCTTTTGCTTATCGCCGTAAATCTTGTACTTGAAGTTATCGGGAATGATAGGCAAATCAGCATAATTCCATTTTGAATATTTTGCGTCGTATTCCTCCGGGAACGCTGCCGCTACCAAATGCCCGACGCACCAAGATATGATATATTCGCCGTTTTCAATATATCCGTCACGGCTGCCCTTGATATTAAGCGCTTTTGCGATTGCAAGGGCAACTGACGGTTTTTCCGCTATAATCAGTTTCAAATTAAATTCCTCCTTTGAACACAAAAACAGCACCCAAGTTAATGAGTGCTGTTTTGATTGATATTAAATTAAAGTCCCAATATGTCCTTGTGATGTCCTATGTCTATCAGCAAAATTATAACGCCGTTTTCATAACGCCATAAAATGCGAATATCCATATTAACGCTCATTTCAAACACATTGTCAAGTCCCTGTACCTTTTTTGTACGAAGCGACGGATAAAAGGGATTTTGCATTAAGAGCTTTAATTTATTTGCTGTCTGCTTTTGTTCCGCCGCAGACAGCTTTTTCAAATCCCTTTCAAATTCCTTTGTATATTTGAGCTTATATATTTTGCAAGACCTGACAGCGTTATAGAAGGCATAAGCGTTTATGAAAGCCGTAAACAGGCAGGACGCTGCCTTGCAAAAGACCATCCTGTTGAGGGTGACCTTGTAATAGGTGTTCCCGACAGCGGTATGGCGGCAGCCCTTGGTTATGCCGAAGAAAGCGGAATACCTTACGGCATGGGTCTTGTTAAAAACAAA
>ERZ837487.4595-NODE-4595-length-10612-cov-2.626883_pt1 | contig 10612 bp, 9 predicted proteins | sample MGYA00519911_ERZ837487 | MGnify/ENA primary metagenome ERZ837487 (study PRJEB31850, sample SAMEA3708818) | human gut metagenome | biome: human gut; feature: human-associated habitat; material: faeces | place: China | collected 2014 ...
GATATTATAAATTATTTTAAGGGTAAGGTTCAAAAAGGAATTGAAATAATTTATATTAGGCTTTGAATATAGAAAGAGATTGTCTTGAGTTATTCGAGACAATCTCTTTTTTATTATAGAGGATTTATACTATTTAAATTATATCTTTGTGAAATCATAGTGTAATTTTATCGGAAGGGACATTTTTATGGAGGATATACAGACTCAATTGGATCAATGTAAATTGTTATTGGATAGGGCGGAAGTTGGCTTGTGGGAAGCCGATTTTGTTCAAAGAAGTTATATCTGTTCCGATTATTTAATGAGTATATTTGGGAAGAAGGGGAATGATCTCTCTTTTTTTGAATTTTACTATATAATCCGGGAAGACTTTAGGGATCTGATTACTACGGATTTTTTATCGATCCAATCTGTCGATACGTATGAGCAAATATTTCCGATAATAACACCGACTGGGGAAAAATGGGTACGCTCCAGATTATGTGAGCGTAAGTTGAATAATGGAGTGTGCGTAAAAGCGTTGGGCATATTACAGATTTTACCTAATTTCAAACTGAAAGAGGAAAAGATTAGTAAGATGATCGATCATAATGAAATGATCTTCCGAAAGCTGTATGTAAATTTACCTGTGGGAGTCGAGCTTTATGACAGGGACGGTTACTTGATTGATCTGAACGCAAAGGATATGGAGATATTCGGTATCCGGTCAAAGAAGGACGTTTTAGGAGTCAATATTTTTAGCAACCCGATTATGCCTAAAGATGTGATCAAGAAACTCAAGGAGAATAAATCCGTGAATTTCCGGCTGAATTATTCGTTTAAGAAGGCCGATGATTATTATAACACCTCGAAAGTAGGCGAGTTGGATATCGTTACCAAGGCCCGTATTTTATATGACCAAAGAGGTGAACCTTCCAGCTATTTACTTATTAATTTGGATAATACGGAAAAGATGATCGCCTATAACCGTATTTCTGAGTTTGAGAATGTATTTACCTTGGTCAGCGTATACGCTAAAGTCGGTTATGCCCTTTATGACTTATATACCTTTGAGGGCTATGCCATTAAGCAATGGTATGAGAATATGGGAGAGAAGGATGGAACCCCCTTGTCCCAAATTATTGGGATTTATTCTTATATTCATCCGAACGACGCTGGATATATAAACTCATTCTTTGAGGAGGTGAAACAGGGTAAAGCGCATCATTTCCGTAGGGAAGTGCGTGTGAAGTCTGGTGACGGATGGAAATGGATTTGCGCCAATATCACCCGTAACCCTCAAAGCGTAGACCCGAATAAACCGGAGATGATCTGTATTAATTATGATATCACGGAGTTAAAGGACTCTCAATTGAAAAGGGAAAGGGCGGAAGAACTGGATCGTTTGAAGTCTGCCTTCCTAGCGAATATGAGTCATGAGATTCGTACGCCATTAAATGCCATTGTCGGTTTTTCTCAATTATTGGCGGAAACGGATGATCCCGAGGAGAGGCATGAGTTTGTGGAAATCATCGATAGCAATAATCGGATGTTGCTTCAATTGATCAGTGATATTCTAGATTTGGCAAAAATTGAATCTGGTACGATGGATTTCAAGTTCGCCGATATGAGCGTAAAAGAGGTGATCAATGAGATCGTGACCTCTTTCCGTATTAAGATGCCCGATAACGTAGCTCTGATTGCTCCCAAAGATTCACCGGAATGCCAAATCTATAGCGATCGTATGCGGCTGACGCAGGTAATTTCCAATTTCCTTAACAATGCGATCAAGTATACGAGCGAAGGTTGTATCACCTTAGCTTACGAGATCATAGGTGATGAGATAAAATTCTCCGTGACTGATACGGGGGATGGCATGAGCCAAGAGATACAAGCCCATATCTTTGATCGTTTCTATAAAGGAAATACGTTTAAACAAGGTACGGGCTTGGGGCTATCTATTTGCGAGACCATCGTAAATAGACTAGGTGGTCGGATCGGTGTAAATTCCGAGTTGGGCAAAGGCAGTACGTTTTGGTTTACACATCCCTATTCCTTCTCGCCGAACGCTAAATCTCCTGCATCGCCTAATCCGGGAACGATATAAGAATGATCGTCGAGGTCATTATCTAATGCGGCGATCCAGATTGTAGTCTTGTCATCCGGCATTTTCTTCTGCAAGTATTTCAAGGCTTGTTTGCTTGAGATGATGGAGGCTACGTGTACATGGTCGGGTACTCCTTTGGTCAGCAGGGCCTCATACGCCAATTCCATAGAGCTTCCGGTGGCCAACATTGGGTCGGATATGATCAAGGTTTTACCTGTTAAGCGAGGAGAGGCGATATATTCGATATGAATATCAAAATTCAAACGGTCTTTATATTTGCGGTAAGCGGATACGAAAGCGTTCTCCGCATTATCCAGATACCGAAGGAAACCTTGGTGGAATGGAAGCCCGGCACGCAAGATCGTACTAATTACGATTCGATCGTCCGGCGTATTCATCGGGGCTATACCTAGCGGGGACTGGATGTCTTTCGTACTGTAATGAAATTCCTTACTGATCTCGTAAGCCATGATTTCTCCGATACGTTCAACATTGCGACGGAAACGAAGGCTGTCTTTTTGTATGTCTACATCTCTAAGTTCTGCAACAAACTTGTTTAATATGGAATTTGTGTCTCCAAGATTGACGATTCTCATGAGTCTTTTTTTGAGCCCAAAAGTAATCATTTCCGGACACTAAAAATCATAAGTATGAAATTTTTCATTCATACTTATAAATGAAAGATTTCATACTTATGATTTTTTATCCCCTTACCGGGGATATTTTTACTACGTTTTCGGTTACTTTATTATTTCAGGTGGGCATTCATCGCCTCAAGGAGGAATTTACCCGGTTTGAATTTTACGGTCGTACGAGCGGGGATCATTACCGGAGTACCTGTTTTAGGATTTCTGGCAAGACGCTGTGTTTGCGGTCTTGGGATCAATGTTCCAAATCCGACAAGTACGATTTCTTCATTTTCGGACATACGCTCAGTTACGATCTCGATGTAAGCATCCAATACTTTCTTTGCTTCTTGCTTTTGTAACCCGGTCTTGTCTGCTAAAGCCTCTATAAGTTCTGCTTTGTTCATAAAATGCAAATTTTTTAAATTGTTAAACACTACAAATGTACACTTTGAAGCTGGTTTTATAGTTACGTTTTGCAAAGATACATTTGCATTTGAGTTTCTTATTAAACAAGGCCTACAGATGTTTGTTACATTTTTAAGAACAAAAAATGTTAATAATGTGTCATTTTGCGAATTTCGAAACATTTATTGATTCTTGATATACCCGATTCGTGTGTACTTGATAGTACGGGATTCTATATGTTTTAAGACCTTAGCGGAAGTCAAAGTCAATTTTTCCCCTACTTGGAAAGCATGAGCGCTCGGTGGCAACGTTTGCGTGGTAAGACTACGATCTTTAGCTTTTATCCTCAATAAAAAGTAATTTCCGGCGATGTCCACGGCCGTGAGCAATTGATCTACATAGAAATATTCGGTACCACGGATAATCTGTGTCTTGTAAGAATCGTCTTCAATGCGGACTTTTGTGATTGTTAACTTTAAATCGCTCAATTTTTCTCCCGGTGTTCCTACAAAGCGGCTTACAGGCATTTTATATTTCTTACGGGTCTGTAGGTCGAGATAGATTTTACTGTAGGTCACAGCTAACTCTTTAAAACGCATCTCGCTTTTTACGTGAGGCTCATATTTATCGGCTATCCAAACGACGTATCGGGGATCGATCGTATAGATGTCATGCAAATGGTATCCTCTGTATTTACCGAAAGAAATAATATCGTCTCCATTATCGGGAGAGTCTTTGATATCTGTCGTTATAAATAAAGGTAGAAAGGAGTTGCTTACCATCTTAATTGCCTTATTCACCGAGCTGATGGCATTCAAGTCGAGATTCGCCAAATAGACTGTCGGATGATAAGTGGCCGAAGGTGTAAAGAACCAAAGCGTATAATATAAGGTCTTTGAGGTAGGCAAAAGAATGTAATACCGCTCTTTGTCTGACGTTTTTCCTCGATTGAACGTGTTTAACTTGTCGAGGATCATCTTCTGTATTTCACCGGATATGCCGGACGTGTTCTCATCCATACGATCAACTCTATATACAAATCTACTGAAAAAATCCGGAACTACATAATTTGCGGATGAGTTATTTATGACTACTTTTGCCCTAAAAATAAAATAGACGATGAGAATAGAGCAGAATTATTCGTTGGAGAAACACAATACGTTCCATCTCCCAGTAAAGACACGTTGGTTCATGGAGTATGAGACGGAGGAGGAGTTGCAACGAATCTTACATGATGAATACTTTCAGGAATGTTTATCCTTGCATATAGGAGGCGGGAGCAATCTATTGTTCATCAACGATTATAATGGCATTATCATCCATTCCCGAATCAAGGGGATTTCTATCTCGGCGGAAACGGACGAGTATGTATCGCTTCGTGTCGGGGCTGCGGAGATATGGGATGATGTCGTGGCATACGCCGTATCGAAAGGTTGGGGAGGTATAGAGAATCTTTCTTTAATACCCGGTGAGGCGGGCCGCTATCCAGAACATCGGGGCTTATGGCATGGAGATCAAGGATGTGATCGAGAGTGTGGAGGCTTATAACCAGTTGACATTTGAGAAACGGACTTTTACGAATACGGATTGTGAATATGGATATCGTAATAGTTATTTCAAGAATGAGCATCATGACCCCCACATCATAACTTATATTACGCTTCGACTTTCCAAGAACCCTAGCTTTTCGGTTAATTATGGGAACTTAAAGGAGGAGTTGACGAAATATCCGGAAGTTACTTTGGAAACGATCCGTGAGGCTGTCATAACAATTCGCAGGCAGAAGCTTCCCGATCCGGAAGTATTAGGCAACGCAGGCAGTTTCTTTATGAACCCGATAATTACGGCAGAGCATTTTGAGAAATTGAAAAAGCAATTCCCGGAAATCCCGTCTTATCCCGCTTCGGAAGGAAAGATCAAGGTTCCGGCCGGTTGGTTGATCGAGCAATGTGGGTTTAAGGGTAAAAACCATGGGCCGGTAGGTGTTTACGAGAAACAAGCGTTGGTATTAGTGAATTTAGGAGATGCCCGGGGACATGAGATCGCATTGGTCGCAGAGAGCATCCGTACCGCCGTAAAAGATCGTTTCGGAATAGAGCTTATGCCTGAGGTTAAATATGTCGGATAATGAAAATCGTTTTTTTAGGAACAGGAACGTCTACGGGCAATCCTGAGATAGGTTGCCAATGTGAGGTATGTACTAGTAAAGACCCCCGTGATTGGCGTCTACGGGCCTCGATCTTGGTAGAGACGGAAGGGAAACGGATATTGATCGATTGTGGTCCGGACTTCCGTTGGCAAATGATAACCAATAAGATTTACCATTTTGACGCCGTTTTAGTAACTCATGAGCACTACGATCATGTAGGTGGCTTAGATGATCTACGTCCTTTTGGTCGGTATAAAGATGTGGATATTTATGCGGAAGACAATGTCGTGGAGGCGATAAAGACTCGCATTCCTTATGTGTTCCGGGAGCATAAATATCCGGGAGTGCCTAATTTGGTTTTGCATACGATCGGGACGAAACCGTTTGAGGCCGCCGGTGTCATGATCACTCCGATCCGTGTAATGCACGCTAAGCTGCCGATCTTAGGTTTCCGTATCGGCAATATGGCTTACTTGACCGACCTTAAATATCTTCCAGAAGAAGAGTACGCTAAGTTGGAAAACCTTGATGTATTGGTTATTGATGCCCTTCGGAAAGGAGAGCATCAATCGCATGAGAGTCTGGAGGAAGCCTTAGCGAATATATCCCGTATCCAGCCCAAGGAGGCCTATTTAATCCATATGAGTCATCGCATAGGGTTGCATGCGGTCATTGAAAAAGAGTTGCCTCCGCATGTACATTACTCATATGATGGATTAACGGTGACTTTTTAAGCCATATATTAAAAAGATTCTTTATCTTTGCCAGCTGAAAATCTAGAGAATAGCTGCTTTTTTTAAGTTAGTCGCTTATAGCAGGGGTGGTATATAATAAAAAACAATAATAGACTGTATGAATTTATCGTTTAAGAACGTACTATGCGTATGTTGCTTATTGCTGTCGGGATCTGTGTATGCGCAGGTTCCGCAAGACTTGATTGACAAGGCGAAAGCCGCTGGAATGTCGGATACGCAGATCCAGCAGGAATTAGCCAAGCGTATGAAACAAGAAGGGGGATCTGTCGGATCTCAAGCTACCGCTACCGATGCGAAGATTAGCGACCGGGTAATGCCGGTAATCGATGAAGGACAATCCTTAGAAGCCCAACGTAGAAATAATCTTCCTGCTTCAGCCATGGAGAATACCGTATTCGGGCATGAAATCTTCTCAAACAAGAACTTATCTTTTGCCCCAGATTTAAACATCCCGCTGGTGATGAGTTATTGATTAATGTATGGGGAGATTCCGAGCTAAACTTGAAATTAAAGATCTCTCCGGACGGTACGATCCTTGTACCAAATTTAGGTCCGGTGTCGGTCAGTGGATTGACGATCGCTGGCGCTGAGACTCGTCTGCGTCAGGAGTTGAGCCAGATTATGTCTACGCTGTCTGGTTCGGGAGAGGGGAATACCTTTGTTTCCGTCAGTTTGAGCCAGATTCGTAGCATGAAGGTGAATATTGTCGGCGAGGTAGTCGCTCCCGGTACGTATACATTACCTTCATTCGCCACATTATTTAATGCGTTGTATGCCGCCGGTGGTGTGAATAAGATTGGTTCTTTGCGTAGCATCAAGGTATATCGTAATAGCAAGGAAATCGCTAATCTCGACGTATATGATTATTTATTGAACGGAAAGTACACAACGAATGTCCGTTTGGAAGAGAACGATATGATTATGGTAGGCCCGTACGACCAGTTAGCGGTGGTTCGAGGTAAGGTGAAACGTAATCGTATTTTCGAGTTGCGCAAGGGTGAGACCTTGAAGCAATTGCTGGATATGGCCGGCGGATTTACCGGCGACGCTTATACGAAGGACGTACAAGTGAAGCGTAAATCAGATAGTCGTTACCAGATCTCTACGGTTTCGGAAGATAAGTTCGCTTCTTTCGTGATGCAGGATGGCGATTCTTTGCTGGTAGATTCCGTTATTCCTTTTTATGAGAATCGTTTGATCGTGACGGGAGCTGTATGGCGTCCGGGAGAATATGAGTTAAGTCCGTCGGTTCATACGGTAAAGCAATTGGTAAAACAGGCCGCGGGTCTTAAAGGAGACGAGTTCGCCGGCCGTGCCTTGATTACCCGTTTGAATCCGGATTTCACGACTACGATGATCGCCGTGGATATTCGTGGTATCTTGAACGGTACCGCTCCAGATGTGGAGTTGCAAGCGGAAGACCAATTAAGCATTCCTTCCCTATTCGATTTGCGCGAACCTTATACGATCAAGGTTGGCGGAGCCGTGAATTATCCGGATACGGTGCTTCCGTATCGTCATAATTTGACAATAGAAGACGCTATCATGATGGCAGGTGGTTTAAGAGAGTCGGCTTCTTCTATTAATGTAGAGGTAGCCCGTCGTGTGAAGGATCCTAGTTCCAATCAGAATGTCAACCGGATCGCTGATGTATATAACTTCTCGTTGAGTGAGGACTTCAAGTTGAATGCGGGAGATACGATCTTTACGCTGGAGCCGTTCGATGAGGTTTATGTTCGTTTCTCCCCGGGGTATCATGAGCAACAGGTCGTGAAGGTGAACGGCGAGATCACTTTTGCCGGTAGCTATGTATTAGCTACGAAGAACGCACGTTTGAGTGACATTGTCGCAAAAGCGGGAGGCGTTACCCCAGAGTCTTATGTAAAAGGTGCTAGCTTGAAACGTCAGTTGACAGAAGATGAATTGAAACGCATGGAGACCCTTCTGGCTTTAAGTGAGGCGAATAAGCAAAGTCGGGATTCCATCGGTGTAGCGTTGATGAATGTGAAGGACTATTCCGTAGGTATTGATTTAGAGAAAGCGTTGGCAAATCCGGGTAGTATCGATGACGTTGTGCTCCGTGACGGCGATGAGCTTTATATCCCGCAGATGCAAAGTACGGTGAAGATGAGCGGAGCCGTGACTTACCCAAACAGCGTGACTTACACGAAAGGTATGTCGGTTATGGATTGTTTGTCTCAAGCCGGTGGTTATAATGATATCGCACGTAAGTATCCGATCGTAATATATATGAATGGTAAGGTCGCTACGACGAAGCGTACCGCTATCTTTTTCAAGCGTTATCCGAAAGTGGAGCCGGGCTGTGAGATCGTAGTTCCGACGAAAACGCAACGTGAGCGCCGAAGCTTGGCTGAGATCATGAGTATCAGTAGCTCCGCTACCTCTATGGCTGCGATGATTACCTCTATTGTTAACATGATTAAAAACTAATCAGGCATGGATACGATAAACGAGATAAAAAGACAAGAGTTACCTGAGGAGCAGGAGATCGATTTAATCGAACTGGCGCAAAAACTGTGGAAAGAGCGTAAGTTCTTATTGAAAGGCTGTGGTATTGCGGTGGTAGTAGGTTTGATTGTAGCTTTCAGTATTCCCAAGGAATATACAACTACGGTGAAATTGGCACCAGAGACACAGGATGCGGCAAAAAAATCTAGTCTTGGCGGTTTGGCTGCTATGGCTGGGATTAATCTGAATGCCGCTGCCGGTGCGGACGCGATCTCTCCGGATTTGTATCCGGATGTGGTGCAGAGTACCCCGTTTCTGTTGGAATTGTTTCCGGTAGAGGTTACCGATAAGGAAAAGGAGTTAAGCACTACATTGTATGATTATATGAGTGAACATCAACGTAAGGCTTGGTGGGGATATATTGTCTCCGCTCCATTCAAGGCGTTGGGTGCGGTAATGAGTTTAATCTCCGGTGACGAGGAAGAGTCTGAGGGCTTGAATCCTTACCATTTGACAAAGGATCAAGAAGAGGTGGTGAAGGCCTTGCAGGAGCGGGTTTCTGTTTCCGTGGACAAGAAGACCTTGGTTATCACGGCTTCCGTACAGATGCAGGACCCGGTTATTTCCGCTCAGATGACAAAGGTCGTTTTGGAAAACCTCCAGAATTATATTACGAATTATCGTACGCAGAAAGTAAAGCAAGATTTGGAATTTACCCAGAAGGTATTTGGCGAGTCACGTGACGCTTATTATAAAGCGCAACGTGCGTACGCTGCTTTCGAGGATGCCAACCGTAATATTATCTCTTCCAGCTACCGTACGGAGCAGGAACGTTTGAAGAATGAGATGACCCTTACGTTTAATGTTTACAATACGTTGGCGCAGAAGTTGGAGCAAGATAAATTGCGTGTACAGGAAGAAACTCCGGTGTATACCGTAATCGAGCCGGCTACCGTACCTTTGAAAGCATCTTCTCCTAAGAAGGCACTTATCTTGGTCGGTTTTGTCTTCCTCGCTTTATTCGGATGTATCGGATATTTATTCGTAAAAGATATGTTTGTGGCAGCTTTCAAGAAAGAAGAGACTGGAGCTTAATTCCCGCAAACCGTAAAATATGCCACGGCCTCGTCATGACTGACTTGTGTCGTGGTTTTTATTTGCGGGAATAGCCGATTGATCCGGGTGGTTATCGTATCGCATAAATTGGGGTAAAAGTTCTCCAAGGCTTTCTCATAGGGTTGCTCGTTGAAGCAGCAAAGGCTTCCTTCATTATAGAATAAATCCATTGCCAACCATTGATTTTTCATTCTCCACTCCGTCGAGTCATTCATTTGTACCCGTAAATGTAAAGGGGCGCTTTTGATGAAGAGATTCATCGCGCCACTCTTGCCTTTTTTACTAATTAGATCAGCTAATTCCGGAATGATCTGTGCGGGGTACGTCTGTTGCTTTTTCGCTGTCTCTACCAATAATTTTCGATTGTAGGACACCACGAATATACCCTCGTGGTAGTAACAACCTAGAAAATGCTTATCAACATCCGGATAGTATCTAACAGGAACGGAAGCTTCCTCTCGTTGCTGGGCAGGAAAAGTGAAAGAAGCGTCCAGTTGCTTGAAAATACGCTCTGCCGTATGACTATCCATAGGGGCATACAAGATATCCCCTTGTGGATAATAAGCGATCAAGAAAGACGATAAATCCGGATTTTGCTGTATTAAAGAGAGGAAAATAGCGGGCGTATGATCCGAGAACGCCTTGCGTATATTCTCCATGGGTAATATCATCTTCTCGAATACAGGAGGACGATTGATAGCAAAAATTGCTGTGGGGGTCGGGATGACCAAGCTATAGGGATCTACCGTGGCGACAAATTGCTCGTCGCTCATATTCTTGTAAAAGTACCTCACGCAAACGATCGTAGCCAAAAACAAGACAATGAATGCCATTATGTCTTTCTTGCCGATCCTCATGTTTGCTTTAGGAAGTATTTACACCAAGGCTTTAATCCGCATTCCTCACATTTCGGTTTCCGGGCGAGGCAAACATATCTTCCATGTAATATCAACCAGTGATGGGCGATGGGGATCAGTTCTTCCGGAATGTTCTTCACTAGCTC
>ERZ837487.4597-NODE-4597-length-10608-cov-21.991851_pt1 | contig 10608 bp, 10 predicted proteins | sample MGYA00519911_ERZ837487 | MGnify/ENA primary metagenome ERZ837487 (study PRJEB31850, sample SAMEA3708818) | human gut metagenome | biome: human gut; feature: human-associated habitat; material: faeces | place: China | collected 2014 ...
CCACAATTTCTTTTGCCATAGCTTTATTCTCCCCTTTAACATTAACATTTCCGTTTTATGGATTTACGGAAATGATCGTCAACAGATACGGTTGCGGGTCGTCCCGGATACCGGAGTTACTCCTTCGGCTCCCTGGGTTTACGGGTGCGCTTTGCGGGTGCTTTTTCGGTCTTCGACTCCGCCTCAGCCTTGGGCTTGCGGCCGCGCTTTTTGGGTACTTCTGCCGCTGCAGCTTCCGGCTCGGCTTTTGCCTTGCGGGTGGTTTTCTTCACCGGTTTTTCCGCAGGTGCTTCCGCTTCGGCCTTGGGCTTACGGCCGCGCTTCTTGGGCGCTTCTGCCGTTGCAGGCTCGGCTTCGGCCTTTGCCTTGCGGGCAGTCTTCTTTACCGGCTTTTCGGCCTTTTTCGTTTTATCCTCAGCAGCCTTGCGGGTGCGCTTGGCGGGAACCTCAAAATACAGGGTGCTCATGGGCGGCAGGCTGATGGTGATGCTCTGCTCAAAGCCGTGCAGCGGCTTTTTGTGAGTGCGCACCGATTTGTTGTGCACCGCACCGGAACCGCCGAATGCGGCATCATCGCTGTTCAGGATCTCCTTGTAGGTACCGGCCACTGGTGCGCCGAGGGTGTAGCCTTCGCGCAGGACGGGGTTGAAGTTGCAGACGATAAGGATCTGCTTGCCGGCGGTATCCTTGCGCAGGAAGGCAATGACGCTCTGCTGCGAGTCATCCGGCACGATCCACTGGAAGCCCTCCCAGCTGTAGTCCACCTGCCAGAAGGCGGGGTGCTCCTTGTAGAAAGCATTCAGGGTCTTGACGTAGGTCTGCAGTTCGGTGTGCTTGTCGTAATCCAGCAGCATCCAGTCCAGCTGCTTTGCTTCGTTCCACTCGGCAAACTGGCCGAACTCCTGTCCCATGAACAGCAGCTTCTTGCCGGGGTGAGCCATCATGTAGCCGAAGAAGGTGCGCAGGTTAGCGAACTTGTCGTCGTACTCGCCAGGCATCTTGTTGATCAGGCTGCCTTTGCCGTGCACTACTTCGTCGTGGCTGATGGGCAGCACGAAGTTCTCGCTGAAGGCATAGAAGAAGCTGAAGGTGACTTTGTTGTGGTTGCCTGCGCGGAACAGCGGGTCGGTCTTCATGTAGCTGAGCATGTCGTTCATCCAGCCCATGTTCCACTTGAAGTTGAAGCCCAGACCGCCGTCTGAAGCGGGCTTTGTGACCATGGGCCACGCGGTGGACTCTTCTGCGATCATGTATTTGTGCGGGTGACGGCCCAGCACAGTGTTGTTCAGCTTGCGCAGGAACGCGACGGCTTCGAGGTTTTCCTTACCGCCGTCCTTGTTGGGTTCCCATTCGCCCTGTTTGCGGTTGTAGTCCAGATACAGCATGGACGCCACAGCATCCACACGCAGACCATCAATGTGGTACTGCTCCAGCCAGTACAGTGCGCTGGAGATCAGGAAGCTCTGCACCTCGTTGCGGCCGAAGTCGAACACCATGGTGCCCCACTCCTTGTGCTCGCCGCGCTTGGGGTTGGGGTCCTCGTAGCAGGACTCGCCGTCGAAGTTGTACAGGCCAAACTGGTCTTTCGGGAAATGGGCGGGCACCCAGTCCATGATGACGCCGATGCCTGCAGCGTGCAGCTTATCCACAAAGGCCATAAAGTCCTTGGGGGTGCCGTAGCGGCTAGTCGGTGCAAAATAGCCGGTGACCTGATAGCCCCAGCTTCCGTCGAACGGATATTCCATGACCGGCAGCAGTTCCACATGGGTATAGCCCATCCCGGTGATGTACGGGACCAGCTGGTCGGCCAGCTCGGAATAGTTGTAGGGCTTGCCGTCCTCTTTCAGCTTCCAGCTGCCGGCGTGCATCTCGTAGATGTTCATCGGGCCGTTGATCACGTCGGCCTTCTTCTGTGCTGCCTGCCACGCATCGTCATGCCACTCGAACCCGCTGATGTCGTAGACCTTGCTGCCGTTGGACGGGCGGGTCTCGGCGTGGAATGCATAGGGATCGGCCTTGTAGACCAGATCACCTGCGCGGGTGGTCACGCAATATTTATAAACGTCATATTCCTTCATGCCGGGGATGAACAATTCCCACACAGAATCGCCATCCACCTTGCGCATCGGGTGGCTGCCCGGCTTCCAGCTGTTGAAATCGCCTACCACGCTGATGGCAACAGCGTGGGGTGCCCACACGCGGAAAACGACACCGGCTTCTCCGGCGCGGGTCTCCATGTGTGCGCCGAAATAGCGATACGCTTCACAGTTATTGCCCTGTTTGAACAGATACACCGGCAAGTCCGATGCATTGCTCTGGATCTTTTCCTCGGTCGGTTTCATAGACTGCTCCTCCCCGTACAGGCGCGCGAACGCGCACCTGTAGCTTTTTACCCTTTTATATTAAAGAATTTCCAAACGTTTTGCAAGGGTTTTCAGCTCTTTCGATTGTAGAAATTACTACATTCTTTTCGTTCATATTTTCCATATCTATGGAATCACGCCAATTTTTCGCAACTTTTACCATGATTCTATCCCAAAAAACAAAAAAAGCAGAGCTTCTGCAATTCCTTTTTCTCAAAAGGTTCTGCAGAAGTTCTGCCTTATTTTTCATTTTTTGCAGTCTTTTCAGCCTACCACATAGACATTGACCTGGACCGCGCCGTTGATCACGCTCTCGGCGTAGGTCTCATAGAACAGATCCACCAGGATCTGCCCTTTCTGCACGGCGATGCCGGTATCGGTCGCCACTGCGTAGCCGTACACAAACTTGCCGTCGGTGGAAGTGATGTACAGCTTGGTGCCGTAGGGGATCACATCCGGGTCCACGGCAACCGTGCCGTAACCCAGACCCAGACCGGAAGAGCCTTTACCGCCCTTGGAATAGTAGCCGGTGGCCTTGCCGGTGAGCACCTTCTTGTAGGAAGACGGCGCGTTGGTGGTGCCGTCCGGACCGGTCAGCGGAGACACCGGAGCACCGGCACCGTAGGTCTTGATGACATGGTTGGTAGGCTCCACCGTGGTGGTGGAGTCCACGACGATGCTGTTTTCCAGTTCGCCATCCACATAACGGTCACGGGTGGTGATGGTCTGCTGGCCTTCCGAGCCATGGCGCACGGTGGTGGTGCGGCCGGTGTTGCGGAAATACAGGCTGGTGTAGACATACTCGGTGTCATAGGGGATGGCCTGCGTTTCCACGCGCTCCTGATAGTCCACACGGTGGACGGTGATCTTTGTCCCGGCAGTGACCAGCTGGTCGAGAGCAGGTTCGGTGTAGTCCTCACCCTCCAGCGTGATGCCGGCGCGGTTCAGCGCATCGGCCACGGTGCCAAACACCATCTTGACCGGATACTCCTGCCCGTCAGCCGTGATGCTGACGGAGAATGCGCGCTCAATGTTCAGTGCGGCAAGGTTGCCGCTGTAGGCCGTGTAATAGACCTGATCGCCCTCTTCGGACTGGATGCCGGAGAGGTTCATGACCTGTGCGGGGTCGGTCTCGGAGGTGAGGATCACCTGACGGGCACCATTGGAGTCTGTGACGTAGGTCAGCCGCAGATTCGCAGCGGTCACACTAAGCGTAGCCACAAGGCACACGACCATGACACAGAATGCCAGCACACGGGGAGAAACTACTTTCTTGCAGTCAGAGAATGCTTTCTTCAATTTTACGGAAGCGATACGAGACAACTCCTCTCTTTTCGTATTTTGTCTGCGGCCGCGGACAGGAGTGGTGGGATCGGCCCGGCCGCCGGACTGCGGGACGCACAGAAAAGCGCTGTGCCCTCACAATCAAATACGATGCCCTCTTTTTGGTAAAATCGAGCATCGTATTACAATTTGGATTCCGTGCCGAACCGGACTTTTGTCCCGCTCCGGCCGGAGCTTTCGTGCCCGGGCCGCACCGTGTTCAGGACGGCGTTTCACTTCATCCAGATAAATTTTAAACGCTGCAACGTTCGTTGAGCGAGTCTTATTTTACCAGCCCGGGGGCCGTTTGTCAAATCACCCAGTCGTCGCTTCGTTAGTTTCTTGACGTTCTTTTTGTGCAATTTTAACAGTGTTTTCTCCGAAAAATTGTTTTTTAAGTTATTTCCTTATGATTTTTTACATGATTTTGTGCAAGTTCCGTTCACGAATTTTTAACATTTATTTTGGATTTTTCATCCCGGAAACAGGCCTTTTCACCCCATTCCGGAGCATGACAAGATGCCCAAAATCGATGGTTTTCCACACAAAACTCACCTGTCAGAATCGCTCGTTCCAGCACCCGGAAAGCTCATGATTTTGCCCTGAAAAATACGGTCCGGCAAAATGCCGAACCGCAGAAATGTTCACAAAAAAAGTACGCACTGGATAACTTTCGGCGGCGGCTCTATACTCGAGAAAAAAGCAGAAAGGAAGGTTTTGTATGAAGATCCAGATCATTCGCAGGCAGTGCGGCGGCACCGAATTTTACCCCAGCCCCCACCGCCTGCACCTCGGCGCGCAGAACGCTGCCGGCGTGGACGAGCTGCACTTTTCCCTGCCGGAAGAGTGGGCCGGATGCACCGTGGCGCTGTACCTGCGCCGCAGCGACGGCACCCTGCTTGCTCCCGTTCCGTTGGAAGAAGGCGACCGGGTAACGGTGGACCGGCGGCTCACCGACTGCACCGGCGGCCAATGGATGCTGGCTGCCGTCAACGACGCAGGCTATGCCGCCTACACCCGCCCCGGCAGCTACGACGCCTACGCTATCCTGCCCACGGACGGCGGCACGGAGGAGCTGCCGCCCTCGCTGTATGAGCAGTTCGTGGCCCGCGTGCTGGAAAGCGCCAGCAGCGCTTCCACTTCCGCCCAGAAAGCAGCTGCAAGCGCCGCGGCTACCGCCGCCAATGCCGCACAGGCTCAGACGGCCGCGCAGCGCACCGGGACCGACAGCGCCAGCGCCGCCCAGTCGGCCGCAAGAGCCGAAGCTGCTGCAGCCCGTGCCGAAGAGCTTGCACCTGCAGAGGGCCGGGTCGTGAGCGTGAACGGCAAGGCCGGCATCGTAAAGCTGACGGCGCAGGACATCGGTGCACTTCCCTGCCCGGCACAACCGGTATCCGGCCAGCTGCTGCGGGTACTGAGCGTAGACCCCGGCACCGGCGCATTGCTCACCGACACGACTGCGCCGCCAGACCTCTCGGCCTATGTGCGCAGCAGCACCGTGCCCACGGCAGTTGTTCCCGGCGCGGTAAAGATCGACCCGGCCCGCGGCATCGGCATCGATGCCGACGGAACCCTGACCACCGCCCCCGCCGGCAAGGAATCGCTGGACGCCATGTCGGACACCCTTGCCCCGCTGACGCCGGCACTTCTGCCCTACGGCGTCAAGAAAGCGCTGACCACCGCAGCAGCGGCCGCCGGGTGGTCGGCGGCAGAAAAAAGCGCCGCCCTGCGCACCCTCGGTGCCGACTTTTCTTCCTATTATACAAAGGAGGATATCAACACCCTGCTCTCTGCCCCCAGCCTGACCGCTTACCCCGTGGGCAGTATCTACCAGAGCACCGACGCCACCAGCCCCGCCGCGCTGTTCGGAGGCACATGGGAGCAGATCGCGTCTGAGCGTGTGCTGATGGGTGCCAGCAGCACCCACGCCGCAGGCACCACAGCGAAAGCCGGCCTGCCGAATATCACCGGTAGTTTTCCAACGACAACTTACGGAAGTAATTATAACAAAACTTCCGGAGCGTTTTCGCTTGGTTCGAGAATTACAGGCAACGGTGAGGACTCCAACAGTAGCTTTAATAGCTATTATGTGTCCTTCGCTGCGTCCGGCTCCAACGCTATCTATGGCCGCAGCAGCACCGTGCAGCCTGCCGCCTACTATGTGCATATCTGGCGGCGCACAGCATAAGAAAGGAGGAATCTCATGAAGATCATTGACGAAAATGGCGCAGCTCTCGAAAACCCCGACCTGACCCTTGGCTGGCTGCGGGATGAGACCGAAGCTGTGGAGCACCCCGCGCAGGCGGGCGTGCCGGAGCTGAGCCACTATGAAACTGTAGCAGAATACCCCAACGGCGGCAAAGACGTGCGGAAGATCATCGATCGTGAGGGCATCCCGGCACGGGACGCATGGACCGAGCAGGTACCCATCCAGCGCTACATCCGCTACACTGCCGAAGAACTGGCGGCACGCAAAAAGGCCGAACAGGCCGCCCAGCTGCCCACCACCGAAGAGCGTCTCGCGGCGCTGGAAGCCGCCATGCTCGACCTTTTGGCCGCACAGGAGGAATAAAAACATGGTCAAATTTTATGTGACACAGATCCGGCTGCACCGGTTCGACGGTTCGTTTACTATTAAAAATGTACCCGCACGGCTGCAGGCTGCCGTGAAAGAGATGTTGGAGGAACAACAGGATGCTTAATGTCTATTCCCGCACAAAGGAGGGCGGCACGCATCTGAGCCGGAATTTTGTTGTGCGCGAGTTTGCCTGCAAGGACGGCAGTGACCCGGTCTTTGTGGACTCCGACCTCGTGGCACTGCTGCAGAACATCCGTGACCACTTCGGCAAACCGTTGAGCATCAACAGTGCTTACCGAACTGCCGCCCACAACCGGGCTGTTGGCGGCGCGGACTACAGCCAGCACCTCTATGGGCGGGCAGCAGATATCCGTATTTCCGGTGTCAGCACCGAACAGCTGGCAGCCTGTGCCGAAACGCTGCTCCCCGGCACCGGCGGTATTGGACGCTACCCGGAAAAAGGCTTTGTGCATGTGGACGTCCGCCCGAACAAAAGCCGGTGGGCAGGCTGAAGGAGGTGAGCTGTATGGAAAACATCCTGTCTGCCCTCATTGCCGGTGCTGTGACCCTGATCGGCGTGCTGATCGCCAACAGCCGCAGTCAGGCCGTGACCGATACCCGGCTGGAAGAGCTGACCCGCGAGGTGCGGGCACACAACAACTTCGCCCAGCGTATCCCTGTTTTAGAGGAGCAGATGAAGGTGGCCAACCACCGCATCGCCGATTTGGAAACAACTATGAAAGAGAGGAACTGAACATGACAAATCTGAAGATCTCCGCCGGAACCATCGCCCGCACCGCCTGTCTGCTGCTGGCGCTGACCAATCAGGTGCTGAGCGCCCTCGGCAAGCCGGTGCTGCCCATCGAGAGCCAGACCGTGGAGCAGCTGGTGACGGCTGGCATCACCACCGTCACCGCACTCATCAGCTGGTGGAACAACAACAGTTTCACCCCTGCAGCCCTTCAGGCAGATGCAGAGTACGCCCGCCTGAAGCAGAAAATGTTCTGATTTTTGTTTGATAGTATGACTTTTCAGTCCTAAACCCAGCCCCCGCTTCGGAGACCCGAAGCGGGGGCTGGTGCTTTGCGGGGAACTCCTGCGGAAATCGCATCTTCTGATTGACACATTCCCGGAAAAAGTTATACTGGAGATGTACGTCCGCTGTCTTGCGGCAGCGGGTTCTTTGTTGAATCAAAAAGGAGGATCATCATGAACGAGACCCGATCTCACAGCCCCTTGCGGATGTTGGCTGTTCTGCTGTTGGTACTGGCGCTGTTTACAGCCTGCACATCCAGCGCGCAAAAAGCAGCGCAGCAACTTGAACTCGGGCGGAAGTATCTGACCGAGCAAAACTACGCCGAAGCCGTAGCAGCCTTTACCGAGGCCATCCAGCTGGACCCGAACAGCATCGATGCCTACATGGGCCGGGCAGAAGCTTACAAAGCACTCCAAAAATACGAGGAAGCCACTTCCGACTACAGCACCGTGATTGAAAAGACCGCCGACCAGCCCTATACGCAGGCTCTGGCCTATCAGGGACGGGCTGACCTGTACGAACAAACCGAGGAATGGGCCAAAGCCGAAAGCGATTACAGAGCACTTCTGCCTCTTCTGGATACGGAGGGTGCAAAGAATGCTGCCGATGACGAGGCCCGGACAGAGCTGAAGAAGGATGTTCTGAAGCGCCATGCCGCTGTCTGCATCACGATGGAACTGTTTGAAAAAGCCAGTGCAGACTACGATACTCTGGAACAGCTGGGCGAAGATGTTTCCTCTGCACGCGATGCACTGGCCGCCCTCCTCCCGGCGGAAGCTCCGGATGCGGAAAACACCCTGAAGCCTGCCGAAGACAGCACCGCAGAAGCAGAGCTTCCGGCTGAAAGCGAAGCAAACGCTGCATCTGCAGAGGAGCCTGCCGCGTCCTCCAAAGAGGAGCAGGCTGCCTCTAAGCAGGAAGAGAAACCGGCTTCCTCGGCTGCATCCTCTTCTGCATCTTCCGCGGCGTCCTCTGCTGCTTCCAGCACAACTGCTCCGAAGGGAAACACCCTGAAGACCAGCAATCATACTCCGGTGACCGTTGGTACAATGTCTGTTGAGTATCATAGCAACCAGAGCAATTTTAGTGGCGGTGATTCATACTATACGGATGCTTTCCTTTTTGATCTTACGAATACTGGCAGCGCACCCGTCACTGTCTGGACGGAGGGCATGGCTCCTGAGTTCCGGATCATCTGCAATGGTCAGGAGATCTCACTCACCCAGTACGGCTCCAATGGGCACTATGTCCTGCATCAGCCCACAAGCGAAGATGACCCTGGCGACTATTGGGAATGGGTCGATAACGACAGCAATGTTCTGGCCGAAGGCGATGAGCAGGACATTTATCTTGAGGTGGAGAAAATGCCTCGTGGCTGGAAGCAGTGCACTGTTGTCTACTCCCCAGTTTATGCACCGAACACTACCGTTGAATTTACCATTGATAACCCGTGGTAAACTTGATCTGAAGATCTTCTAAAAAAGATATCTCGCAGTCCGGTGTTCCTGACTGCACCAGTCCTTGCAAAAACCTGAGATGCAAAAAATCCCGCTGTTCAGCAGAACAGTGGGATTTTTCTTATTTCAGATCACTTGCACCACTTGGCGAATTCTTCGTCGGTGCACTTGACGTAGTGGCTGCCGCCCACATGGTGGTTGGTGCCCTTGTTGTAATCGATGCCGGAGGTGGCGTAGTCATAGGTCTCGGCCACGCGGCGCTTTTCCACCACCGGGTTCGGCAGCGGAATGGCCGACAGCAGGCTGCGGGTGTAGGGGTGGATGGGGTTCTCGAAGATCTCTTCGGTGGTGCCCGTCTCCAGCAGATGGCCCAGATGCAGCACGCCGATACGGTCGGAGATGTACTTGACCATGGACAGGTCATGGGCGATGAACAGATAGGCCGTGCCGGTCTCCTGCTGGATATCCTTCATCAGGTTGACCACCTGTGCCTGAATGGACACATCCAGCGCCGAGATGCACTCATCGGCAATGATAAGCTTCGGGTTCATGATCAGGGCGCGGGCAATGCCCACGCGCTGGCGCTGACCACCGGAGAACTGGTGCGGGTAGCGCTCGGCGTGCTCCGGCGCAAGGCCGACCTTGGCCAGAATTTTTTCCACCTTTTCGCGGCGTTCATCCTTGGTCTTGTACATATGATGGATGTCCAGACCTTCGCCGATGATGTCCTCCACCTTCTTGCGGGGGTTCAGGGACGCCATGGGGTCCTGAAAGATCATCTGCATCTGGGTGCGCAGGGCATCGTTCTCGGTGCGGTTCAGCTTGCCGCTGATATCGTGGCCGTCAAAGGTGATCTTACCGGCAGTGGGGTCATACAGGCGGATGACGCTGCGGCCGATGGTGGACTTGCCCGAGCCGGACTCGCCCACCAGACCGTAGGTCTCGCCGGGGTAGATCTCGAAGCTCACGTCGTCCACAGCCTTGACGGTATAGCTTTTGCTCACGCGGAAATACTGCTTCAGGCCTTCCACCTTCAGCAGCGGAGCCGTGTTCTGTTCTGCCATTTATTCCGCCTCCTTGATCTTTTCTGCTTCCGCCTTCATGCGGTCGATGCGGGCCTTCAGCTCCGGCGGCATCTCCACCTTGGGCGCACGGGGGTCCAGCAGCCATGTAGCCGCATAGTGGGTATCGCTGATCTTGAACATGGGCGGATCCACTTCGTCATCGATGTTCAGCGCATAGTGGTTGCGGGGTGCAAAGGCGTCGCCCGGCTTCTCATGCAGCAGGTTCGGCGGAGAACCCGGGATGGTGTACAGGCGGTCATCGGCGGTGTCCAGATCGGGCATGGCGGACAGCAGGCCCCAGGTGTAGGGGTGGCGCGGCTCGTAGAAGATCTCGTTGATGGTGCCGGTCTCCACGATCTTGCCCGCGTACATGACGTCCACATAATCGGCGACCTTTGCCACAACACCCAGATCGTGGGTGATGTAGATGACCGAAATACCGCGCTCCCGCTGGATGCTGCGGATCAGCTCCAGAATTTTGGCCTGAATGGTCACGTCCAGTGCGGTGGTGGGCTCATCGCAGATCAGCAGGTCGGGGTCGCAGGCCAGCGCAATGGCAATGACCACGCGCTGACGCATACCGCCGGACAGCTGGTGCGGGTAGCTCTTCATGCGCTTTTCGGCGTCAGTGATGCCCACCTCTTCCAGCAGCTGCACAGCCTTTTTGTAGGCAGCATCCTTGGGCATCTTGAAGTGCCACAGCATACCCTCCATGATCTGCTTGCCGATCTGCATGGTGGGGTCAAGGCTGGTCATGGGGTCCTGGAACACCATGGCGATGCGCTTG
>ERZ837487.4603-NODE-4603-length-10591-cov-2.760345_pt1 | contig 10591 bp, 10 predicted proteins | sample MGYA00519911_ERZ837487 | MGnify/ENA primary metagenome ERZ837487 (study PRJEB31850, sample SAMEA3708818) | human gut metagenome | biome: human gut; feature: human-associated habitat; material: faeces | place: China | collected 2014 ...
TCTGTTACATTTAAATTTTATCTTAACTGTTTCTGAACTTCTGTGGAGATACGCCTACGTACCGTTTAAAGTATTTACCGAAAAAGGATACATTCGGGAAGTTCAAGGAGTAAGATATCTCTTGGATAGTCAAGTCCGTAGCCATCAATTGCGATTTTGCGTCCATGATTATCATATCGGCTATGATATCGGATACGGAACGTCCGGTCTTTTGCTTGATGATCATGCAGAGGTGCTGGGGAGAAATACTTAGTTGGCTGGCATAAAAAGCTGTTTGCCGCTTTGAGGTATAATTCTTCATCACCAGTTGGATGAATTTCTTGTGGATCTCGTCGCTACGGGTCGTTATCTTGTTAGGCCATGATTTCCCTTGATACAAATCGCTGATCCCATGGATCATGGTAAGCAGGATATGTTTCACCATCTCCCTGTTTATGGATTTCTCTTTCGCTTGTACCCGCTCTAGCAAATGGAAATAATCGTTAATGAAGTCCGCCCGGTCCTCACTCAGTGATATGATCGGATTCTCGTAGATAGTAGGTAAGGTGCTCATCGTAGACTTTATCATGTTCACGCAGTCCATGAACTCGGATGAGAATCCTATAAAGGAAAGGCGGAAACTCTCTTTCTGCTCACAGAACTGAATAATGCTTCCCGGCATCAAGGTGATGAAATCATTCGGTTTCAACGTGTACTCCGTCAAGTTGATGGAAGCCCGTAAATTTCCTTCAACGCATAACACGAAAATACCTGCTTTTAACCGGCAAGTCTGCTTGTAAAAGTTTAAGATTGCCTCGGTAATGTCGTTTCCTACGACATAATCCCGGGGCAAATCTAATTGTGGTAAGTTTGCGTTCATCCGTTAATTTATTAATGATTGAACACAAAAATAATAAAAGTGGTGTTGACTTACTGGATAATTTAAAAATAGACCAATTAATCCTTGAATCAGACTTATTCCGCTTGTGCTTCCTTATTTCTTTTATGCAAGCTTTTCAGTTCGAAGGATAGCATGACACGGAATATACCTATTATTAATAAGGCATAAGCGATCATGTAAACCAACGTGAAAGCCCCTAGGGCGGGTTGCCAGATAACACCGATGGAGCAAAGGATAGCCAAGATACCGAAGACCATGTACCAACCCCAGTTCCGTGTGCCGTATCGTTTCAGGTCCATCGAATAACCGGTAGCCGAGAAGCCTCTGAACATAAGCCAGAATGCCAAGACAAACGGAAGCACCTCCATGCTAAGTCCCGGGCTTGCCATCAAGAATATACCTAAGATCAAGTCGATAATACCTCCGGCCAAATACCATCCCCAACTGCTGATACCCTTTTTGTTCGCCAAGGCGAAAGCGATCTCGAACAAGCCGCTTACGAACATAGAGACGCTGAATAAGATACTAAGCGCTACGTAGCTCGCCAATGGCGCGAACATTAAATAAATAGCGACGATGATGTAAAGCAGTCCGACCAATAGTGATAACCACCAATTCTTGACCGCATAATCCATTTTATCAATAAATGTTTTCATATTGGATAATATTTGTATTGTAATTACCCAATTAACAAAGGGAAGGAAGAAAAAGTTCTGGGTATTTGTGGCTAGGATATCCTTAAAAACTTTGTCCTTTGGAAATTAATTCTTTTCTTTGACGTTTCAAATCAATATAGGTATATAAGTACGAGGATTATGATGAAAAATTTGATAGCGATAACTTGTTTTGTCGTGGCGTTGGTGTCTTGTAATAAGGTGGAACATAAGCTGGAAGGGAAATGGCAATTGAAAACCGTAGAGGCGAATGGGGTGGTCCAGACGGTGGATACGGTTTGGTATAACTTCCAGACCTCTTTGTTCGAGTACCAATTATATGACCCGGCAAAGGACGTATATCGTACGAATTTCGGTTATAAGACGTTGGAGGGAGATACGAGACTGGATCTGGAGTTGGTCAACTATGGAGGTACACCTTTGGAACAATTCATGCGTTATACGGATTGGACCTCACCTAAACAAACTTTCACGATCGAGCAGTCATCTGTGACGAATCTGGTAATGAGCTGCGAAGGAAGAACGTATACGTTTAAGAAATTCTAAGATATCATGTGCTGTTTGATCTCAGTCCCTCATAAGGAGTACTCCAGTACTCCCTAGGAAGTACTGCGATACTCTTTGCGGAGTACTGGAGTACTTCTTACGAAGTACTCTCAGCGATGTTAGATCATGCGATCAAATCCGCTTCTATAGCTTGCGCCACCTTGATTAAATCGGCGGGGGCTATCTGTATCTGCAAGCCTCGTTGTCCGGCGCTTACATAGATCTTATCGAAGCCGGATGCCGTAGGATGGATATGCTTTTTCATGCCGATAGGCGAGCATCCTCCCCGGATATAACCGGTAAGCGGTAACAACTCTTTCACGGGGATCATCTCACATTTCTTGTTCCCGGATACCTTGGCCGCCTTTTTCAAGTCCACCTCGTCCGCTCCGGGGATCACGCATACGAAATAACCGCTCTTATCGCCATGTAAGATCAAGGTCTTGAATACTTGGGCGATATCTTCCCCTAGCTGCTCCGCTACATGCGTAGCGCTCAGATCATTCTCGTCTACTTCATAAGGCACGAGCTGGTAGGCGATCTTAGCCTTGTCCAGCAGGCGCGCCACGTTTGTCTTATTAATCTTCTCTTTCATCATTTAGATCCCTTTCATGGATAATTGAACACGTTTTCTGGATAGGTCTACGCTTAGAACCTTCACCTTGACATGCTGATGGATGGAGACCACTTGGGTAGGATCGCTTACGAAACGATCCGCCAGCTCGGAGATATGGACAAGCCCGTTTTCCTTGATCCCTACATCGACGAAACAACCGAAGTTGGTGATGTTGGTCACGATACCGGGCAATACTTGCCCTTCTTTCAAATCCTCGATCGTTTTCACCGTAGGATCGAACGCGAATACTTGGATCGTTTGGCGGGGATCACGGCCCGGTTTATCCAGTTCCTCCATGATATCAAGCAAGGTAGGCATCCCGACCTTATCCGTAAGGTAGTCCGTTAGTTTTAGTTTCTTTTTAAGCGCTTTGTCGGTGATCAGGTCAGCTACCGAGCATTTTAGGTCCTTGGCCATCCGTTCGACGATCGGGTAGCTCTCGGGGTGTACGGCCGAGTTGTCCAACGGGTTCTTTCCGTCGGGTATCCGTAGGAATCCGGCGCTTTGCTCGAAAGCCTTCTCTCCCATACGGGGGACTTTCATCAGTTCTTTCCGGGATGTGAAGGGTCCGTGCTCCGCCCGGTAATTCACGATGTTTTGCGCTAGCGTGGGGCCTAATCCCGAGATGTAAGTCAGCAAATGCTTGCTCGCCGTATTCACGTTTACACCTACTAAATTCACGCAACTCTCCACGGTTTGATCCAGACTCTTTTTCAAGGCGTTTTGCTCTACGTCATGCTGGTATTGGCCGACACCGATACTCTTCGGGTCGATCTTGACCAACTCGGCCAAAGGGTCCATCAGCCGGCGACCGATGCTGACAGCTCCGCGTACCGTGACGTCGTATTCGGGAAACTCCTCCCTAGCGATCTTGGACGCGGAGTAGATAGAGGCTCCGTTCTCGCTGACTACGAACACTTGTACCTTGCGGTCGTATCGTATATTCGTGATGAACTGCTCAGTCTCACGACTGGCCGTACCATTACCGATGGCAATGGCATCTATGGCGTAAGTGGCTACTAACTGGGCGACCTTAGCGGCGGCTTTGCCCTTCTCGTTCTGGGGCGGATGCGGGAAGATCGCCTCGTTATGCAGTAAATTCCCCTGCGCATCCAGACAGACCAACTTACATCCGGTACGGTATCCGGGGTCTACGCCTAATACCCGTTTTTGTCCCAAGGGAGGAGCGAGCAGCAATTGCCGGAGGTTCTCGGCAAATACCCGGATCGCCTCCTCATCGGCTTTCGCCTTGCTCTGGTTGGAGAACTCCGTCTCGATAGAGGGTTTCAGCAAGCGTTTGAAAGAATCGTCGACGGCTGTAGCCACTTGCTCGGAAACCTCTCCACGACCTTTTACGAAACGCCGGTTCAAGCGATCCAGACAAGATTCCGCGTCGGGAGAGATACTTACACGAAGGATACCTTCCGCCTCTCCCCGTCGGAGAGCCAATAAGCGATGGGAACTGGCCCGGTTCAAAGGCTCGCTGAAATCAAAGTAATCCCGGTATTTGGCGCCTTCCTCTTCTTTCCCCTTGATCACTTTGGATGTGATCATGGCGGTATGAGCGAAAGAGTTACGTACGGTATTACGTGCCGATTCGTTCTCGTTGATCCATTCGGCGATAATGTCCCGTGCCCCTTGCAAGGCTTCTTCGGCGTTTTTCACTTCCCCCTTGATAAAACTCTTGATGCGTGCGGATAGGTTATTCTCGTTTTGCATCATAACGATCTTAGCCAAGGGTTCCAGTCCTTTCCGGCGTGCGATCTCCGCCTTGGTGACCCGTTTCGGTTTGTAAGGGAGATATAAATCCTCGATCTCGGTGCTATCCCAAGACTCCTCGATACGTTTCCGGAGCTCGGGAGTAAGTTTCCCTTGCTCTTCTATCGTGGTGAGGATCGTTTCCTTTCGTTTGCTCAGTTCCGTCAGTTTATCCAGTTGATCTTTGATGGCACCGATTTGCACCTCGTCTAATCCTCCGGTCACCTCTTTCCGGTAACGACTTATAAAAGGTATGGTAGCGCCTTCGTTCAAGAGCCCGATTGTCCGTTCCACTTGTCCTTCCGGAATTTGTAGAAAACGGGCTATAAGCGTGTGAAATACGTTTGTCATATCTAGTTTTCTTAGAATTGGAGTACAAATATACGGTTTTGCTTATATTTTCGGTCGGGATGCTCACTTCTTGGGCTTATTATTTGTATCTTTCATTAATTTTCAAGAATTTTACGGCCGGAATATTCAAGCCTTTGATTAAAAAAATCAACATGGAAGTTAATACTACGGAGAACAAAACTTTGGAACAGGATTATAGGGATTTAGCAGGATTGTTATCTAATATCGTGGACTCGTTGCCCATCTACTTTTTCGTGAAGGATACGGGTGATAATTTCAGGTACGTGTACTCCAGCCCTTTGATGAACCAACTTTACGGACGATATCATAATGATGTGGTCGGGAAAACAGATTTTGACCTATTTCTAGATCCGGTCGTCGCCCAATCTTTCAGGGATATGGACGAGGAGGTGGTGAAAACGGGTAAGATGCAGCGTTTCGTGGAGCAAATGATCGATCCGAAAGGTATCTTGCGTACTATGGATACGATGAAACTGCTAGCGCCCCGTGAGGATAAGCCTCCTTATTTAGTAGGGATTTCATGGGATATTACAAAGCAAAGGCAGGTCGAGGAGGAGTTGCATAGTTATAATAAGCGCTTGGCGCTCGCTTGTCAAGCGGGTAAGATCTACCCGTGGCTTTGGGATCTGGTAAACGGTACGGCGGAGCTTTCCTTGGAAGAAAACGGCCAGATCAAGCATGTGCAGATCACCCACGCTAGTTTTACGGAGAAGATCCATCCGGATTACCGGAAGGTCTATGAGAATATTACAACCGCTTTCATGCGGGGCGAGATCGATTCCATGCGATTCAGTTTCCCTTGTCGTTATTTCTCGGATGAGTATGTATGGCTGGAGAAGATCGGTGAGGTCTATGAGGCCGATCCGGACGGCAAACCGATCCGCTCGATCGGAATCCTTCGGGATATGACCGTCGATAAACGGCACGAGGCGGATGTACAGGCCAAGCGTTTGGCGGAAGAGAGCGACCGGATGAAGTCCGCTTTTATCGCTAACATGAGCCATGAGATACGTACCCCTTTAAATGCCATCGTCGGCTTTTCTACCTTATTGGCGGAGAGTGACGATGAGGAGGAAAAAAAGGAATATCTGAGGATCATAGAGAGTAGCAATGAGTTTTTGTTGCAGTTGATCGGTGATATCTTGGATATCTCGAAGATCGAGTCCGGAAAGATGGAGTTTATTTATACGACCCTGCGTTTGAGTGAGATATTCGCTCCCCAGCAGCAAGCTTTCGCCTTGAGAGTGGCCCCGGGTGTAAAGGTTATCTTTGAGTCGGACGGTAATGACTATTGTATTGTGTCGGAGAAGACCCGTTTGACTCAGGTTTTGACCAATTTCCTTTCCAACGCCGTGAAGTTCACCAGCTCGGGTTCTATACGGTTTGGTTATCGTTTGACCGATGATGGTATCTATGTCTACGTAACGGATACGGGTATGGGAATCAGTAAGGAGTCTCAAGCGAGCATATTCAATCGTTTCGTGAAATTGAACAGCTTTAAGCAAGGAACAGGATTAGGTCTTTCTATCTGCAAGACGATTATTGAGAAGTTGAAAGGTAAAATCGGGGTTGAGTCGGAGGAGGGAAAGGGCTCTACATTCTGGTTTACGATACCTTGCCAACCGATGAAAGTGAAATAAGACATTCAAGTTTGGTTGGAATTTATAGGTAAATCACCTCATCCGCCAACAACCGAATCTCATCCGGATTATGTGACGTGAAAAGAATGATCCGTTCTTCTTTCATTTGCTTTTCTCGTATTCGTTCTATAATACGATGGCTTAAGGCTTCATCCAAGCCTTTGAACGGCTCGTCCATCAAAAGGAGAGGAGAAGGGTATGCCAATGCCCTAGCTATAGCGATACGTTGTTGCTGTCCGTAACTAAGCTCTTTAGGATATCGGTTCCCGAAGGGCTCCATTTCCATTTCCTGTAAGTGTTTTTGGGCAATTCGCCGGGCTTTCTCCTCCGTGAGAAAAGAGGAGAGGGGGAGGATGATATTTTCTTCTGCGGTTAGATGGGGCAGGAGTTGCGGTTGTTGGAATATGGTGGCGATTCCAAAGTGTCTTGTGGGATGTATCTCTCCTTCCGTAGGCAATAAGATATCTCCGATTAGGTTTAATAACGTTGTTTTTCCTTTGCCTGAAGGTGCGCTAATTCCATAAATAATCCCTTTTTGAAAGGAATGGGAAAAGTGCTGTATGCCGTATTGGTAACTTATATCTTTCGTGTCTAAAACTGATAATGTAGGGGTGGGGATGGTCTGATCCTCATTTGCGAAAGATATTTTAGGGGTGATATCAGCGACTTTGCTAATTCCTTTGTCAAAAAAGAAACTGATGAATACCGCCACGATTGTCCAAGCGAGCAGCTCAGGGACAGCGATAAAGTTTTGCGCCCTTTTCATCTCGCTTCCGATTCCGAATGCGCATTGCGACAAGACTTCTCCCATAATGATCGCACGCCAGCCGAATCCGGCGGCGGAGGCAAGTCCGCTATATAAGAATGGCTTTAGCTGCGGATAGATGATCTGGAATAAGACATTGGAACGTCTTATATGGAATTGACGTGCCATAATGGATAAACCCGGACGTAGATCGAGGATTCCCCGTGTCAGATTCTCTGTTAGTAGCGGGAACATGGTGAGGAAGGCGATCATCAAAGGGATACTTTCCGGATTTAGGAATATAAGCGCCAAAAGTATGAAGGATATGACCGGGATCGAGCGCATGATGGCAAGCAGAGGTCTGAATAATTCATACACCCACTCAAAACGGGCGAATAACCCGGCCATCCCTATCGCACAAACGAATGAGATCGACATGCCTAAGATTCCCCGGAGTATAGTCGCTCCGACCGACTGATAGAAACTACTGGAGACGAGCCATTCGCAAAGTGTCCGTACGAGCCGGGGAAGTGAAGGTATCAGCTCCGGTTGGTTGGCTATAACGGCGAATAGTTGCCATCCCGCCAAGAGGATAGCGGTAGCGACTATTGTAGTGATTGTTTTTCGCAATCTCATTGTTTTTCGGGGATAAATCCGGCATCGGGAAGCCTCCCGCCGACGGCCTTGGGTTCATACTGTTCGATGAGACGCAGGAAATCCATGACGGCGTTTTTCGCCTCGATAGCCGATAAATAATGGATTTTACACCGCTCGATACTCTCAGGAGTTAAGGCCCCTTGGGCGAAGATTCCATGTTCTTCCAAAGAATGGATGGTCTCTTTCGGATATCGTACGGCTTTTTGGCAGGAGGCTCGTAAGGCATCCTCAAAAGCGATACGATATTTCTCCATCGTCGGGGTGTATACGACCGCTGTTTGGGCGAATCCGAGGGTATCGTTGTCTGTAAAATGATTCAAGTCCGCAGTTATTCGTAAGCTGCTGTCTTTCTGTAAAGCGATGCTTAGAAACGGTTCCCCGAGCACGGCACGATTTACTTTTCCGGCTAAGATGCCTTGGGTGATTTCCCCGGCGGTATTGAAGGCGTAATTCAAAGGATAATCTAATCGTTGGCGGCCGAGATAGTACCGGGTAAGGATATCGGGAGTCGTACCGTTGCCGAATACATACAATGCCGGTTCTTTCAAGGGAGTTTTCTCAACGAGGTAAAGGGTTCCCCAGATCGGGCACCCCGCTAGTTTGATCTTGATCCCTTTATTGTACAAGTTCGCCGCATTGATCATGGGGAGTACGGCTATGTCGGTCTCCTGCTTGATCAGTAAGGCTTGCGCCAGATCGGGCGAGTCTACCACTTTTACTTGTACTTTCTTGTTATCTATAATTGGAGGATTCTCAAGCCAATCGGCGAATGCGATAACGGATGGACCACGAAGTACCGAAACCTTGATTACGGTATCTTCCGTTTGTGCGTGCCGGCAACCGGAGCAACAAAGTATGAATAGTAGAAAAATGTATTTAATCATATCTAGACCTCTATAAAACAATTAAGGATTGCCTCCCGGCAACCCCTAACCAACTTTGTTAACCTTAAATCTAATACTATTATGAAAAAACCACAGTGCAAATGTACTGTTTTCTATATATCTGTCAATAGAATAAATGCTAATTAGTGTTTTGAGGTTCATAAGAAAAGCTAAAAAGCCTTCTTTTGAGTCGCTAGGCTAACCAAAACAATCGTTATCGCCGATAATGGCAAAGCAAATAAGATCGGATCTATCGCATGCCACGGATATACATCGATCAAGACGTCTTGTCCGAATAAAGCCTTGCAAAGTCCTACCGGAGCCGCTTCCGCCTTATGAAGGAACAACATGGCGAATAAACTGGCCAAGCCTCCTACCCATAAGCTGGCCAAGGCCCCTTGCCGGGTAGCCCCTTTCCAATATAGCGAGCAGAAATAGGTAGGTAGGAATGTAGCCGCGCAAATACCCATGAACAAGGCGGTGCCTCGTGCGATAATACTTGCGCTTAGCGTATAGCAGATAACGTAGCTGACCAAGATAGAGCATAGCACGCCGATACGTACACCTAATGTAGAGTTCGGATTTTTGCTACGTCCTAGTTTGGGGAATGCGTCTGCCCCGAAAGCCGCTCCCATGGTATGAAATTGCGCGCTAAGGGTAGACATACTGGCAGAGAGAATACAAAGCATGAAAACCGCCCCGAACCACTCCGGCATCGCTTTATTGATAAATAGGGGGATGATCTTGTCCATATCTTTTACCGCCTCGGAGGCGACTACACCTTCCGTCTTGAGGAAAAACAAATTAGACAAGGCTCCCACGTGATAAATCGCCCCTACCGTGACAATCAAGAACACGCAGCCGATCAATACGCCCCTGTTGAGTTGCTTGGTACTTTCCACCATCATGAAGCGTACGACTAGTTGTGGCTGCGCTAAGCAACCGATTCCTACGCCAAGGATCAATGAGGTAACCAATGTATACCATTGTGGAGAGCCTGAGATGGGCATAGCTGTCCACCCTTGATGTCCCAAGGCCTTGAAGCGTTCGGGCACCATGGGGGCGATATCCGTCAACTTCTGGTTTGCCTCGATAAAGCCCATGTCCATGATATGGTAAAACCAAAATAGCAGGAATAGCATACAAGCGAACATGATAACCGCTTGCAACGCATCCGTATAAAGTACTCCCTTGATTCCACCCGTAATCACGTAGGCCGCTACGATCAAGGTGAAGATCAACAAGGCCAGATGAAGGTCGATATGAAACATCTGCTCAATGAAGACGGCTCCTCCCTTCATCACCACGGCGGCGTAGAGGGGCATGCCGATGAAAATGATCGAGGCGATGAAGATCTGTATAGACCGGGACTTATAGTGTAATCCCAATAATTGCGGGAAAGTCCGTGCGTTATGTTCTTCGCCTAACTTCCGGGTCCTTCGTCCGAAAAAGATAAAGGCTACCACTACGCCCATGAACATGTTCAATAAGCAAAGCCATTGAATACCCATGCCGAACGTAGCGGCTACGCCGCCGAAACCAACGATCGCCGATGCCGAGATAAAGGTCGCCCCGTAAGACAGGGCCATGATAATGGGGTTTACTTTTCGTCCGCCTAATAAATAATCACTGGCGTTTTTCGTCTGCCTGTATCCGAGATACCCTAACCAAGCGATTACAAACATGTAAATGATGACAATAATGCCTAATGTTAGCGTACTCATTTTCGTGATTCTTTAGTAGGGTTTGTTTTTTCGTCGTCTTCTTTATTCCAAGTGGTTATCCCGAACCAAATAGAAAATAGGAGGCAGGCGAACGC